>JYMV01043869.1_pt1 | contig 20667 bp, 15 predicted proteins | sample 338911 | NCBI WGS metagenome assembly JYMV01 (sample SAMN03354496, study PRJNA234377) | hydrothermal vent metagenome | biome: Deep sea; feature: Hydrothermal plumes at the Eastern Lau Spreading Center, Western Pacific Ocean; material: Seawater | place: Tonga | collected 2009 | depth 2000 m m
TCGTTATTAAGGATTTGGCAGTGCTTGATTTGAACTCTTCAGGTTTTATTTAGTCTAATGCCTATATTAGCAGCAATAGTGTAAACTGATTGCCTCTGTTTTGGTGGATTCTAACAAGATGGTCACACACTACTTGGAGTACTCTCGATGAAATTTTGTCCCGCAAAACTGTTCTATTTGTCGTTTTTCTTGTGCGTTATCAGTAATGTAAACGCACAAGAATCACCGAAACTAGTTTCGCATTGGCAATTGAATTCTCAGACGGTTCAAGGTAAGAAGCTGAAGGCAATTGTTGGGCTCGATGGCGATTTGACCTTCTCTCCTCGCTTTGCAAAGGATAGCCTCGGCCAATCGGCAGTGTTTGAAAATGAAAGTGACCGCTGTGTAATAGCCGCGGATTTTAATGACGTTAAAACACAATTGCCGACTTCGGCGATGACGGTTGCAGCATGGTTTAGTGTTGATACTCGGCAACCATGGGGCGGAATTATCAATGTACTACAAGACAATGGCAATTATGAAAAAGGGTGGTATCTAGGTTATGGGGAAGAGACGTTTACCTTTGGACTAGCGACAACCGGCGCTGATGATGGCGACGGGGATCTTAGTTACTTTGCCGCAAAAACGAATTATGAAGTTGGAAAGCTTTATTACGTCGTTGCTACGTTCGACGGCAAACTGACGAAGATCTATGTCAATGGAAAACTTGAAACGACCGAGACCTCACAGCATGGAGAAATTCTCTATCCTAAAGCAGCTCCCTATGTTATTGGGTCCTATGTCGATGATGATGAATCCTATGCGCACCACGGGCGGATTCGGGAAGTAAAAGTGTTCGCTGAGGCTGTCAGCGCAGCTTGGATCCAGCGGGAATTCGAAAAGCTGGCAGCGTTAGCCTCGGAGGCGGCTAATGCAGCGGAGCGAAAGTTGGAATTGGCGCTGCTTCCCTATTTGCACGTAATTGATAATCACAACGTGACGATCATGTGGGATACGAATTTACTCGCATCTTCGCAGGTACATTTCGGAGTTACCGCAAAATGCGAATCGTTAGCAACCGCCGCGGACGAGCGAATTCATGAAGTTCGACTTGCGAACCTTAAAACGGGAACTCAATATTTCTATTTCGTTGAGTCAACGACCGCTGGTGGTCAAGAGTTGAAATCAGATGTAGCCAAATTCACCATTCATTTGAATCAAGGGGTACCGTCCGCAATGGTCAGCGTGGTGAATCGATCAACATTGCCGACAGGAAGAAGGATTAGCCCGGTGGGTGACCTCGTTACGTTTTCAGGCCGCCCGGTTGACATTGAAACGAGCCGAGACGGTAAGCAGGTTTTCATCAAAGATAAATCATCGTTGCGCGTGGTAGATGCAGTGACATTTGAATTGGTGGATAGCGTGACAATTAAAGGTGGAGCGTCGCTGTATGGTTTGGCGAGTGGTAACGCTGGGCGGATCTATTATTCGGATACGAAAAACCTAGTTCACGTATTCCGCCTTAATGATCAATTCAAGCTTGAATCGCTGGAGCCCATTACCTTGCCAGCAGGATCGTTTCCCTGTGGGCTATCTATTTCCGATGATGGTAAACAGTTGTTCGTCTGTTTATCAAAGAAGAACTCGTTGGCCGTTGTCGAATTGGCAACGGGCAAAATAGAAAAGGAAGTTGCTCTTGGTGTTGCTCCGTTTGACGTTGTGCAAGTCGGAGAACAATTGGTCGTGTCAAATATCGGTGGGCGACGAGCGGTAGATGGTGACAAGACAGCACCCTCAGGTGGGACAGAAACGGTTGTAGATAATCGAGGAATTGCCAACACGGGCACCGTGTCGATTGTTTCACTGAAAGATTATGGCGTTACGAGTGAGATTACCGTCGGATTACACCCATCGGTAATCGCAAAAGTTGAGGGCACCGCGTTGGTGTGTAACACAAATGAAGATTCGTTGGCAATTGTCGACTTGGCGAAATCCAGCTTGCAGATGATGGATGTCAAACCCGATGCACGTTTGGCGTTTGGTTCGATGCCAAGCTGTGTACGCTGGATCCCCAAAAAAGGATTGTTGATGGTGACACTGGCAGGGAATAATGCAGTCGGCATCTATCAGAAAACAGCAGCGGGTGGTTTTCATTGTATTGGCCATATCCCCACCGCTTGGTATCCAGTGGGCCTAGCATTCAACGATGACTATTTGTTTGTAGCAAACGTCAAAGGTTTTGGATCGCGTTATGGAGAAGTTGGAGGTAAGAAGGGTCACAATAGTCACGAGCACCAAGGAGTCGTACAACGTATTGCATTTACCGATATTCTGAATGAAGTCAACCGGAAGGCGTGGTCTGCTCAAGTCGCCAAAAACTCGAAATTCTCGCAGATCTTACGTAATCAAATGTTGTCCGAAGATGTAGAGGATGTGGCGGCGGTACCGATTCCCGAGAAATTAGGTCAACCGAGTGTTTTCAAACATGTTATTTATGTAATCAAAGAGAATCGCACGTTTGATCAGGTGTTCGGTGATTATAAAAAAGCGCGTAGTGCTGCCAGGTTGTGCGTCTTTCCACGCGCAGTCACACCAAACCATCATGCCTTGGCAGATCGATTTGGGATCCTAGACAACTACTATTGCAACGGTGTGAATTCTGCGGATGGCCATTCATGGGCGACTGAAGGAAATGTAACTCCCTATCTGGAACGCGCTTTTGGTGGGTTTAGTCGTAGTTATACATTTGGCGATGACCCGATTACATATTCTTCAAGCGGATTCGTTTGGGATCATGTATTGGCTGCTGGGCTCTCTTTTCGTAACTATGGTGAGATGGATTATTCATCCACCCCAAATGGAATCAAATACCATGAGATCTATCGCAAATTCCGCGCCGGTGAAGAGATGGTGTTTGGCCAGAATATCGGTGTGGAACGGCTGCGTAAATACTCTTCACCAATATATCCGGGGTGGAATATGGAAATTCCGGATGTGCTGCGGATGTCGCGATTTATCAAGGAGTTTCGCGAATATGAGAAACAGGGTACGTTCCCAAATTTTAGTATTGTCTATTTACCACAAGATCATGCAGGAGCCGGTGGCGTTACGAGTGTCGTCAGTCATTCCAAATTGTGGAAGGATACGGTTATTTTTGTCAATGAAGATGATCCGCAAGCAGGTTGGGATCATGTTGATGGTCATCGTTCGATTTGTCTTGTTGTTAGTCCTTATAGTAAACAGGGTGTGAACCATCATTTCTATAACCAAACATCGGTGTTGCGCACGATGTTGCATATTCTGGGGCTTCCGCCCATGAATCAACAGGATGCCTCGGCACCCTTAATGCGAGAGTGTTTTCAAGCTGAACCTGACTTTACGCCCTACGAGCCTCTGAGTTCGACGGTGGCAATTAATCAGGCACCGCCGCCACAAAATCAGTGGACAAGTCTAGAAAAGCATTGGCGAGAAGTGCTGGCGACAGTGCCTATTATACGAACCGGGATGAAAACCGAGGAAGATGAAGACAATCTAAACCGTTTCATCTGGCATGACGTAAAGGGTTGGAAGACACCATATCCGGTGAAATTGTCTGGCGCTCACGGTCGAGGACTAAAGCACCTGCAATTAGTTTTTGGTGACGCGGATGAAGATTAGTGGATACGTTCTAGAGTCCGATGATTGGTTTACCTAAGCAGATGTCACGGCGGATGTTTTGGAAGTTGTCATCATATTGTTCAGTTGTATCTACACCCAAATGATGAAACATCGTGGCCGCTAGGTCGGCAGGTGAAACTGGGTTGTCAGCAACATAGCCTCCGTCATCCGTCGTTCGGCCGTAGACTCGTCCGCCTTGAACTCCACCTCCGGCCATCAAAGTTGTAAATGCATGCGGCCAATGGTCACGGCCCGTTTTCAGGGTCATCGCATTTTGAGAGAATTGTCCGATTTTGGGCGTTCGACCAAATTCGCCGGTAGCGACTACCAGTGTTGAATCCAGTAGTCCGCTGTCACTTAAGTCCTCAATGAATGCTGAGAACGCTTGGTCAAACAGTGGGCACAGCGGGTCTTTGAGTTTGGCAAAGTTATCGTGATGTGTATCCCACAGGGGAGAACGTTTATCGTGTTTGCTCTCGTGGTCGAAATTAACCGTGACTAAAGAGATGCCAGCTTCGATAAGTTGTCGCGCTAGTAATAGGCTTTGTCCAAAATTGGTTTGTCCATATCGCTCCCGACGCTTGGCAGGTACTTTCTGCAGATCCAACGCTCGGCGAAAACTTGGTTGATGTAGCATTGAATAGGCCATATCAACATGTTCGGAATAGGTTTTAGCAGGCAATCCAAATCCCGCTTTGATTGTTTGATGTTGTTTCTGCAGTTGCTGAAGCAAATTTCGACGCTGTCCTAGTCGCTGAGCATCGACAAAGGGGAGAGTTTGAAATCCTGGTACCTTGAAGTCGGTTTCGCTGGGATCGCATTGAATGACCACAGGGTCAAATTCATCTCCCATGCGTCCACCCGATTGACCGGCGATACGTTTGCTTTGACCAATGAATTGGGAATACAAAGGTAGGACGATGGAAGGTGGTAATTGATTGGCAGGATTTTTATATCGTGACACGAGAGAGGCGATGCTGGGCCAATCTTCGGGAGTGGCTTGATCGGTTGTGGGTGGGCCAAAATACTCTCGACCAGTATACATTTCACTGCAGGCGGGACCATGTACGGGCATCCTATGCCGCATCGATCGGAGCAACGTGATTTTGTCCATCTGCGCGGCTAGTTGCGGCAGGTGTTCACATATTTGGATACCAGGAACTTTGGTAGAGATGGGTTTAAAATCTCCACGGACTTCGGCCGGTGCGTTTGGTTTCATGTCCCACAGATCTATGTGACTTGGGCCGCCGAACAAAAAGATAAAGACGCAAGCGTGGTGTTTTCCTTGATAGCCAGATTGATTTTCTTCGTTTTCAGAATTCGCTCGCAGTTGTTGGAGTTCAAACGAATTCAAACCGAGCATGCTGACGCCGCCAATCTGCAGCAACGAGAAAGTGGCGTGTTCATAGGGAATCCTACGTTTTCACAGCTTGGCTAGTCAAGTTAATGTTTGTGAAAAGTAACGGCAGTTTATTACCTCTATTTATACCATTGACCCACAGCGACAAGCGACTACATTCTATGTTCGGTGTGATTAGCACAGTGGTAACTAAGTTGTTATGGAATGAAAAAATGGTTGATTGGATCCCTATTCTTAAGAGCCTTACTGGTATCTTGGCAATTGTAAATCCGCTGTTTGCGGTCCCGATTTTCGTTGGATTGACCGTGAGACAATCTCCGTTAGAACAGCAGCGAACTGCAAAAGTCACTGGTGTTTCAGTTTGGGTCGTGCTGATACTGGCAGCCTTGATTGGTGAGTTGTCCTTGAATCTGCTGGGCATTCGAATCGATTCGTTTCGCGTGGCGGGCGGGATTTTGTTATTGCTAATGGGGATCACCATGTTGCATGCTCAGCCAAGTGGGAGTCGCCGTAAGCCAGAAGAAATCAAAGAAGCTGAAGCTAAGGACAATATTGGTGTAGTACCTCTGGCGATTCCGATTATGGCGGGACCCGGAGCGATTAGCCTCGTGATTTTGGACTATCAACAAATGGTCCATTGGACTGGTCAAGTTGGTATTTGTGTGAACATTACGATTGTCTCAGTTTTGGTGTGGCTCACATTCTCGGCAGCAAAACGCATCGCTAATTTTCTCGGGACAACCGGAATTAATATTATTACTCGTCTGATGGGGTTGTTGTTGGCTGCCTTGGCTGTCGAGCTTATTGCGACGGGTATGACAAAATTATTCCCTGGTTTGGCTTAGCCATCGCGCATAAAAAAACGTGCCAGATAATTGTTTATCTGACACGTTTATATTGAATGCAAAAACGAAGTTTGCTTAGTTTAAAATCTTTGCAAGATCTTTAACGACAGCATCTACGTTTACATCTTTGCCAACGGTGAATGCATGGCTCGCCATGACTTTGAGGCCCTTTGCCAAAATGATCGTGACTTCAACATCGGCATTTAAACCGTAATTGTCAGGACCATTTTCATGTTCGTTTGGCAAAACAAATGGTACGTTCTTAGCTTTTGATTTTCCAGCTAATTCTTTCGCACCTTTTGTAGCTGAACGTTTATCGTCGCCAAGGTAGTTTACGAACGCTCGCAGTTGCTTTTTGCTGTGCTTGGAAATCGCAGCATCAAGCTGATCGATCAAGTTTACAACTTTAGCATCTGTGGAACGAGTAAATACCATGACTTGTGGGCGTGCGCCATTTTTACAGCGATAGCACAAGTTAGCTCCAATGGAGACACCATCGGTATCTGCACCAGCAAGTTTCTCTACATTGAATGGGCCGACGGGGGCGCCGCTTTGAAGTCCACTTTTGACTTCTTCAGCTGAAACAACCGTAATACCAAGCATCATGACAGCCGCAACTGTACAAGCAACTAAACGTTTCATCTCTTTCTCCTTGGAAAACATAAAAGTAGGGATTGTTTGGCTGTGTAGACTCAGAAAAATTGTGTCCACCATCCGTTACCCGTTAGCGATAAGTATATAAGTAGCTACTACCAAAGGCAAGCAATAGCTTTCCATGCTTCCCCCCCATTGTAACAGCAGCAGCACGCGATAATTTGGTATCATTGTATATATCTAGTTTTTATATTTGATGGGCTGTTTAGTGGCGTTAATACCTGTGCGAATTCATAGTTTCTGTAAAACGGCATCCCCATGGTTGTTGATTTCGCTTGCTATAGTCGTATTAGCGTTTTTACTTGTGCCCCAACCTGCAGCGAACAGGCTGTCAGCACAAGTTGTGAATCAGCAAACATTGCAGCAGCAAAGCGGTCATCGCTCGCCGGTTGATTTAGCATTATCGGCTGATGGTACGTGGCTCGTTACGGCTAACGAAACATCCAATTCAATTTCGTTAATTGATGTTGATTCTGGACGAGTGATTGATGAACTTGCCTGCGGTGAGAATCCAGCAACCGTCACGATTTGTTTGGATGGACACCATGTATTGGTTTGTTGCCACTACAGTGGCGAGTTGATGGTTGTGGGTGTTGATGCGGGTCGTTTAGTGCTGCGGGGGACCATTCATGTCGGGTTTGAACCTGTCGGTGCGACGATTACGCCCGATGGCCAGCAAGCCTATGTGGCCTTGTCGGTTGCCGGCGAGGTAGTACACGTTGACTTGCAGAGCCGCACAGTTGTTAAGCGGATCGGCGTAAGTCGCTGGCCTCGATATTTAGCGATCTCGCCGAACGGATCTAAGTTGGCGGTGGGTTGCAGTGGCAGCAGCCAAGTCTGTGTGATTGATACCAAGCTGGGTGAAGTGCAATTCAAGGTTTCACTTACCGGTGCAATTAACATCGGTCACATGCAATGCTCGTCTGATGGCAAGTACGTTTATTTCCCGTGGATGGTGTATCGAACGAATCCGATCACGATTCGCAATATCCGTTTGGGTTGGGTGTTGGCAAGCCGTGTTGCTCGAGTGGCGCTCGATAAATATAGCTATCGAGAAGCGATTTCATTGGATGTGCCTCGTCAGGCCATTTCCGATCCGCATGGATTGGTGATTAGCCCCGACCAACGACGTCTGGTTGTTGCGGCATCTGGAACTCATGAATTATTGGTTTACCGTCGTGGAGGGTTGCCATTTATTGGTGTTGGTGGCCCTGGAGATTTAATTGACCGTAGTCTACTTGCTGATGAAGATTTGTTTTATCGCATTGACGTTGGTGGACGACCGATGGGCATGGAGATTGCAGATGATAATCGCACAGTATTTGTTGCGAATTACTTGAAAGATAGTATTCAAGTGGTTGATATCGAGTCGCGGAAGGTGTTACGGGAAATTTCGTTAGGGCAAGTGTCAGAAAAAACGTTAGCTCGCCGTGGTATGGAAATTTTCTATGATGGACAGCGAAGTTTGGATCAATGGTACAGTTGCCACAGTTGTCATTATAACGGCGGTACTAATTCACGCGCGATGGACACGCTGAATGATGGATCTCATTACACGATGAAAACAGTCATCCCTTTATATAATCTTCGGCAGACTGGGCCTTGGACATGGCACGGATGGCAAACTAACTTACACGATGCGCTGCATAAATCTTTCACAATGACGATGCAGGGTACGACAGCAACAGCCGAAGATTCCGATGCATTACTTACGTTTTTTGCGAGTTTGAAAGCGGCGCCTAATTCGTTTCAGCGACGAGACGGTTCACTCGGTGAGCAAGCACGCCGTGGGAAAGTGTTGTTTGAAAGTGACCGAACAGGTTGTGTACAGTGCCATTCAGGACCACATTTTACCGACGGCAAGATACATGATGTGGGAACGACCGAAGAGGATGATCGGTACGACGGGTTTAACACTCCGTCGTTACTGGGTGTCCATCGAAAAGTACGGTTGTTACATGATGGTCGCGAAAAGTCCCTCGCCGCAGTGTTAACTGAGGATCACGCTCCGCAGCGGGTGAGTGGTACTGGCAGTTTAAGCGACAGCGAACTAGCGGATCTCATTGCCTATCTCAAGACGTTGTAAATCTTGACGACATTTCCTGGACTCGCAGCAGATCCATTCAGGGCAAAACGAGCACTTTGATATGTGAGGGTTTGTCGCTGGAATGAAACAGCCGCTGTACGGCACTCTGGTAGTCTTCTGTTGAGGCCTTGAAAATATCGCAGAATTTCTGCGGGTTGCGATCGACTAAAGGAAACCAAGAGCTTTGGACCTGAATCATCAATCGGTGGTCTGAACGAAAACAGTGATGAGTATCTGGCATCGTGAAACGTACGACTGTCGGTTGATCGGGAACGAATGGCTTTGGCGTTTCGAAACTCGCGCGAAATTTCCCACGGATGACATCACCGCGAACCAATTGTTGGTAACTACCCATTTGAATCTCTCGTGAATTATCTTCCGGGTTAGGGAAGTCGTCTGGGTAGACGTCGATTAATTTAACGACCCAATCGCTATCTGTTCCAGATGTGGATACATGTAGTTCGATTTCGATGGGGCCAATGATCGTTAGGTCATGCTCCAATATCTCCGTTTGATAAACCAGTACATCGGGGCGACGAGCGGCGAATCGTTGGTCGGCGATTAGATATTCCGCTTTCATCCCAGTGACAATTTCGCCCATATAGGGAACAGGTTTTTGGGGGTCACTTACGTATTGATCGTATTGGGCATTTGCTTTGTCCGCTGGCGGAGACGAAAAGGAAAGTTTCTGTTGGGAGTGAAAGAAAAGTGATTTTGGTTGTGCGGCTTTTGGAGGCCACTGCTCAAAACGCCGCCATTGATTGGTGCCAGTTTCAAACACCCACGCTTCGGGTAGCTTTGCGTCAATATTCTGTTTGAGATGCTGTTGGAAAAAAGGTAGTTCGATCTCACGTCGATAGAATTCTGAAGTATTTGAATTAAATGGAATGTCACCAAATGACGCTCCTGTTCCTCGCGCCCAGCCACCATGCCTCCACGGGCCCATAACTAGAGTGTTGACCGTTTTCGGATTTAGTTTTTCGATGTACTTATATGTTTCGATAGCACCGAAAAGGTTCTCGGCATCAAACCAGCCTCCGACAGTCATCACCGCGGGCTTGATATTTTTCAGATGGGGACGGATATTGCGCGCTTGCCAGAATTCGTCGTAAGTATCATGCTCCATCATGTCGAACCAGAAATGAACATCGCCTTTCAGGTATTTAGTATCGATTTCGGAAAGTGTTTTAATACGGCTATAGAATTCATAACCATCGGGTGTACCATAATCGAAGGTCACGCGGGGGAAATTTTTCGTAGGCTCGGGACGGTAGCGGCCATTGCGAGCCATCCAGTTAAATGCATGTGCTAAGAAAAATGCACCATTATGATGCCAGTCGTCACCCATGAACCAATCGTTAACGGGAGCTTGAGGTGACGCCGCTTTAATGGCAGGATGAGAATCGATGATTCCCGCCGCTGTATAAAATCCCGGATAGGAAATGCCAGCTATTCCCACACGGCCGTTATGATTGGAGATGTTGTCGATGAGCCATTGAACAGTGTCCCACGTGTCCGTGCTTTCGTCGATTTGTTTCTTAGTCGTCTTGGTGGTTAAATGTGGCCGCATGTGCACAAATTTGCCTTCTGACATCCATCGCCCGCGCACATCCTGGTAAACGAATATAAAGCCATCTTTGGTAAAGAGCTCCGAAGGGCCAAGTACACTCGGGTACTGATCGGTTCCGTAGGGACGCACACTATAGGGCGTACGTTTTAATAGCAGGGGGTATGTTTTGCTTGTATCTTTGGGTACGTAAACAGAGGTGAACAACTGTACGCCGTCCCGCATCGTAACTTTGTATTCGTATTTAGTGTAATGTGATTTGACGTAATCAGCAATTTCGCCGGATGATTGACCTACAAGCAGGCTTGGTAGACCAAAAAGTAACGTAACAAAGGTGAGGCGATGAACTATGTTTGAGACATGCATTTTTCAGGCGCTCCAATTGGTTGCTATGTGTAACTGTTGTTAGTTATTTATGATACATTACGTTGCGGTTTGAGTGGGAGTAAGTCGCTGGTCCGCCAAAAATCACTGGATTATTTACCGATCAAATCTATAAGTTTCTAGTTCGACATGTGTCTATCTCTGATTTGTGATACGTGAATGGCAATAAAATCCCGCGGCGGGGAACTTGTGATTACGGTGTCACGAGAATACCATGAAGGTTTGAGCATGACGGTTCTGCTGTAATGCTATTAACCCTCGCGTTGACAACGACTCCAAGGAGTATCTCTAGTATGTTTCGTAAATTTCGTTTTCTAATTATGGCTTCTCTGATATTGGCATTGTCCCCTGATCTTGTATCGGCTCAAGATCTTCCGGATGAACCCGCAGGCATGAAATCCATTTTCAACGGTAAGAATTTGAATGGCTGGGATGGCGATACTCGTTTGTGGTCGGTTAAAGACGGCGCGATCCGCGGTGAAACGACTCCTGAAGTAAAGGCAAATGGAAATACGTTTATCATTTGGAAAGCCGGCGAACTAAAGGACTTTGATTTACGGCTATCTTTCCGTTGCAATGCGACTAACAACTCGGGCATCCAGTACCGCAGTCGCCACATAACCGCAGGAAGTGTGCGTAATAAGTGGGTTGTCAAAGGATACCAGCATGAGATTCGAAACCAAAATATATTACCGTCGGTTTCCGGCTTCATTTACGATGAAGGTGGTTTAACTGGCGGTCGCGGTCGTACTTGTATGATCGGTGAAAAAGCGACTTGGGATGCATCGGGCAAAAAAGTAACTGATACGTTGATCGATGCTGCGGCTTATGAAAAGCTGTTTAAGTTAGACGAATGGAACGACGTTGCCATCATTTGTAAAGGCAACCACATTCAGCATTACATGAATGGTCGCTTGGTGTTGGATTTTACCGATAAGGTGGATAAAGCACTACTGCAAGGAATCTTGGCATTTCAACTGCACGCAGGGAGTCCGATGTGGGCGGAATTTAAAGATGTCCGGATCAAGCATCTCAAATAGTCATAGACACGACAATCAAAATATTAAAGGGCCTGTTGATAACAATTAGCTCCCGTGGAAGATGGAGGCGGAAAAATCTCATGAGACTACTTTGCACTTTCGTTCTGTTACTTTTAACATCCGTGGTTTCGGCTGCCCCGATTAAAGTGGCTGTGTTTGAGGGGGATGGAGTTGGTAAGAGCTGTACAAATCTGATTACGACTTTAGATAATTCCAGCAAGATACAATTTAAAGTTTCACGGATTACCACGGCAGATATTCTTGCTGGAAAGCTAGCTGCATTTGATGTGCTCATCCACCCAGGTGGAAGTGGCAGCAAGCAGGGTAATGATTTGGGAGAAGATGGACGCCAGCAGGTGCGACAGTTCGTCAACCAGGGTGGCGGATTTCTGGGAGTCTGTGCCGGAGCCTATTTGGCAACCAATGACTATACATGGTCACTCAAACTCATTGATGCCAAGGTGGTTGATCGCAAACATTGGGCACGGGGTAATGGCACGGTGCAACTGGAACTGTCAGCATCTGGACAGGACTTCTTCAAAGTCAAATCCAGTGAGTTGGACATTTTTTACGGTCAGGGGCCATTATTGGCTCGCCGCGAATGGGATGATCCAAAAACACCTGACTATGAAAGTCTGGCCATCTATGGCTCAGAGATCGCCAAGAACGGGGCTCCCAACGGAATCATGAAGGGCACATCAGCAGCGGTTCGCTGTAACTACGGCGAAGGCCGAGTCTTTTGTTTTAGCCCGCATCCCGAACTTACCGACGGACTCCATTATTTAATTCCCACGGCTGTCCAATGGTTAGTAGACGAAACAATTAAGTAGTCTCACATGGAGCTATCCTGCCTATCCGTTGGTGCCATCCGAGGGTTTAATGGTTTTTGCTTTTCCCTGCAGAGAAGCTTGTTATAATGCAAGCAAAGAATCCGCTGATTGATTGCAGGTTTTGGGGAGTGATTGCCATGAAAAACCGTGTTGTATATTCGCTGATGCTGGTGGGTGTCAGCTTAGTATTGTCGCAGCCTGCACAGATTGTAGGTAATGAACCTGCCTCAGCGCTAACTGCAGCAAACGTCGATGTCTTGAAGATTTACGGCAAGATACAGATAGTGACGTCATTTCCGGACTACAAGGTGCAGGTGGTGAATTCATTTCCTGACCTGAAAGTGCAAGTCGTGAATTCATTTCCCAACAAGCCGGGGAAATGGAAGATGGTGAACTCATTTCCCGACTACAAGATTCAGCTAGTGAATTCATTCCCAGACTTCAAGATTAAATATGTGAATTCGTTTCCGGGAAAACCGTAGGTTAAATCCAGTACTACGAGATGATGGCGCCGATCGGTTTTGCAAGTTCTTGGACGCCTGTTAACCGCTCATCGAGTCCACGGTGGTTGACGGTAAACCTAGCGTGATCAATTCCCATTTGGTGCATAACGGTCGCATTGAGGTCACGAATATGTACTGGATCTTCGAGAATGTTGTAACCAAACTCGTCGGTTTTTCCGTGTGTCACTCCGCCCTTGATGCCACCGCCGGCCATCCACATGCTATAGCACTTAGGATGATGATCACGACCATAGTTGGTTTTGCTAAGGGTACCTTGGCTGTAAATAGTACGGCCAAATTCACCACCGTAAATTACGAGGGTGTCATCGAGCAGTCCACGTTGTTTTAAATCTTGGACGAGTGCCCACGCGGGTTGATCAACTTCTTTTGTTTGCCGTCGTAGCGCCGCTGGTAGGCCGCCATGATGATCCCAACCGCGATGGAAAATTTGAGTGAAGCGAACTCCCTGCTCAGCCATGCGTCGAGCCAAGATGCAATTGTGACCGAAGGTGCCGGGTTTGAGAACGTCCTCGCCATACATGTCGAGGATGTGTTGAGGTTCGTCGGAGATATCGACCAATTCCGGAACAGATGACTGCATGCGAAAGGCCATCTCATATTGCGAAATACGAGTGTGTGTTTCGGGATCTCCCACTTCGTCATAAATACGACGATTCATCGTTTGTAATCGGTCGAGCATCAATCGTCGTGCTTTGCTGCTGATGCCCGCAGGATTGGAAATGTAGAGAACTGGATCTCCTTGAGCGCGGAAGGCAACGCCCGCGTGAGTGGAAGGCAAGAAGCCACTGCCCCAAAGTCTGGAGTACAATGCCTGTCCACGGGGCTCGCAGTTGAGCACGATAAACTCGGGTAAATTGCGGTTCATGGATCCCAGACCATAGCTCAGCCATGCGCCCAATGTTGGCTTACCCGGAATCTGGCTGCCGGTTTGGATAAAAGTAATGGCGGGATCATGGTTAATGGCTTCGGTCCATACGGTGTGAATAAATGCGAGGTCATCCGCCATCGAGCCGATTTTAGGTAGCAATTCACAGATACGTTTCCCAGAAGCTCCGTGTTGGTCGAAACGGAATATTGAAGGGGCGATGGGGAATCGAGATTGTGCTGCCGTCATAGTGGTCAGGCGTTGGCCCTGCCGCACTGATTCCGGTAAATCCTTGTCAAACCAATCTTGCATCGTGGGTTTGTAGTCATAAGTGTCTAAGTGAGACGGCGCACCTGCCATGAACAACCAGATTACTCGTTTGGCTTTCGGCGTAAAATGGCCGTTACCCAGTGTGCCACCAATGGCGTTTTCGGCAGCACCAACGCTTGCTGGGTCGGACATGAGACTTGCTAATGCCGCGGCGCCGAGTCCTTTGGAAGCTTTACCAAAAAACTGTCGCCGTGTTTCCATTGCAACCCACTGGTCTATGGGGGATTTTGTCATTGAGTCGTTTCTTTTGTTGAGAATGTAATTTTGGGAGTTGGCTTTTGAATGTATGTCTTTGTGATTACTTGTTGATGAAATCGTCACGATTCATCAGGGTGTTGGCAACGATTGTCCACGCTGCTAATTCGGCCGCGTCGAGTGTTTCATCTGGGGAAGTGTCACCTACTTTGACAAGTTCCTTCGCCGCTTTTGTATCATCCTTGAATAGATCGTGAACTTCCTTGAATCCAGATTCCATATCGGAGACGTCAGCAGGCGTTGCTGGGCGTTTGAATACGGTTGTGAACATCCACATAGCACGACACTGTTGGTCGGGATACTTTTGCATACTTTGTTGGGCTAAGTGACGTGCTGCTTCTATAAACTGTGGATCGTTGAGCATTACGAGTGCTTGGATAGGAGTGTTGGTGCGTTCACGGCGAACGGTGCATTGTTCGCGAGTTGGGGCGTTGAACGCTGCCATCGACGGTGGCGGCGACGTGCGTTTCCAAAATGTATAAACGCTGCGGCGGTACAAAGCATCTCCTTCATCACGATTAAAGTAACGAGTGTTACTGCCCGTAATGGCGACAACCTTCCAGAGACCCGCAGGTTGATATGGTTTTACACTAGGGCCACCCATTTCTGTCTTTAATAGGCCACTGACGGATAAAGCTTGGTCACGTAAAATTTCAGCATCGAGTCTCAATCGCGGACCGCGAGCGTGGTATCGGTTGCCGCGATCGATTTCAATATGCTTACCAGTTATCTGCCCGCTTTGACGGTATGTTGCGGATGTGAGCATGAGCTTGAGAATGTGCTTGACGTCCCAACCGGATTCGATAAATTCTACTGCCAGCCAATCAAGTAATTCCGGATGCGTTGGTCGCTCTCCCATGACCCCGAAGTCTTCGGAGGTTTTAACCAGTCCGATCCCAAAAATGGATTGCCACAGTCGATTGACCATAACACGGGCAGTTAGTGGATGGCTGGGGTCAACAAGCCAGTTTGCCAAGTCCATGCGATTGGAGAAGGCGGTTCGATATTTTCCGAATTGAAGAACTTCGGGTACTCCTGGAGCGACTTCATCTAGGCGTTGGTCGTATTCGCCGCGCGACAGCACCCAAGCGGTCGCTGGTGTTGGGCGTTCCTGCATGACCAAGGTTGTGGTGCTGCGTGAGTAGATATAGTCTCGGCGAGTTTGGGACTTCCACAACTTAGCAAGGTCGTTTTGATAGGTTGGATTGATACTTGTATTATAAAATCCGGTTAGTTTTGCTCGGTCGTCGGAGGTCAGATCTTTCCATTTCGAATCAGAGTCGATCAAGTCAGCAATTTCGTATTCGTCGGGAAAAATACGACATTCTTCGTTGGAGACCCAGCGGCGGTAGATGCGGATATCGGCTAGGGAACCTGTGGGAAGGTTACCCGCAATTTTTAGTGGTGCGGCCGGTAAATCGGTTGCGTCGATGAGATCTTCACTGGAGTTGCGTAGCATATGTTGCACGCCATTGATCAGCACGGTGATTGATGAGTTCGATTGACCCCCAGAGTATCTCACACAAACATGCTGCCATGAGCGTGGAGCAAGAGGTGTTTCTCCGGGTAATTGGCATTTGATATTCTTTCCCGTGCCATCATGTAATTCAAAAAGGAGCTGCCCTTGAGTGGATGCGTTGATTTTCCAGCCAACCGTTTTTTTGTCTTCGTTTTGCGATGTCTGGTCGAAAATAGCACTGGAAAGAAGCTTGTCCGGGGTGCGAATCCAGAAACTAACGGTTAGTGGTTCGTCCGTGCGAATAGCTGGAAAGTCAGTTGAAAATCCCCCTGCTGTGGCAAACCGGATACCGCGTTTTCCAGCGGGATTATCCGTCGCAAAGGTAGCGTCTGCTGGAAGTTGTTCAGGAATGACTGCAGTTTTAATCGCGTTCTCAACTTTGTTTTTGCTGCTGTCGTCTGAACGCTCAAACAGCAGACTCCCTTTTTCGTTATCACTCAGCGGGAGATACATCAACAAGTCCTCCGCGGAGACGAGTGTGCTCGTCGGGGATTGTCGATTAGGCCACCAGCGTCGCATTTTGGTTGTCGGAGTTAATTGTGCTAGACGTTGATATAATTGTTGCCGTTTCACAAGAAGTTCATTCCATTCATCAGCAAACTCTTCTTTGGCAATGGTGACCACAGGCGGTGAATCTTTTTGATTGCCGTCCATCACGGGCTGAGTAGTGTTGTTGAAGAACGCACCAAGTTGATAAAACTCGCGTTGGCTAATAGGGTCATACTTGTGATCGTGGCAGACGGCACATCCGGCGGTGAGCCCCAAGAAAACGGTCGTAGTTGTTTCGACTCGATCAACCATATAACGCACGCCCACTTCTTCGGGAATCGCTCCGCCTTCACTGGTTGTGATATTGCAGCGACTGAAACCAGTGGCGATTTGCTGGGTCATTGTGGCTTGGGGTCGTAGGTCGCCAGCGATTTGATCGATGACAAATTGGTCAAAGGGCATGTTGTTGTTAAATGCTGCGATTACCCAATCTCGATAGGGCCAAATTTCTCGATAGTTATCGACGTGCATGCCGTGCGTGTCGCCATAGCGTGCGGCATCGAGCCAATAACGAGCACGGTGCTCACCCGCATGTTTTGATGCGAGTAGTTCGTCAATGTAGGATTCGTAGGCGGAGTCAGAGTTTTCTGCCTTTACTAATGTCGTGACTGCGGTTGCTTGAGGTGGCAATCCGGTTGTGTCCAATGCAGCGCGACGAGCGATTGTATATGCGTCGGCTGCCGGATTGGGTGTCAGTGATAATTTACTAAGTTTTCGTAGGATAAAATGGTCGATCTGGTTTTTGGCCCAGGTCGAGTTTGTTATTTGCGGGACAGTCGGTCGTGACGGCTTGATAAAGGCCCAGTGTTTTTCCCAGCGGGCACCTTCGTTGATCCACTGGGTAAGCAATTTTTTAGATTCGGCGGAGAGCGGTTTATTATGTTCCGCCGGCGGCATTATTAATTCATTGTCGGTTGAATTGATGCGATTTATCAATTCCGATTGTTTTGTATTTCCGGCGACAATGAAACCGCTTGCAAGGGCCGCACTTTCGATGTCCAGTCGCAGGTCCGCTTTACGACTCGCAGCGTCAGGGCCGTGACAGGCGAGGCAATGCTGGGTCAGTATAGGTCGAATTTGTTTATTGAATTCAACTGGGGCGGCATTTAGTGCAAGCGGTGTAGAAACCGTATATGCGGCGAATAAATGAACGGCAACAAAAATACAGCGGCGTTTGATAGATGAGGTATTCATATTATCTATTGTAAATCATGTAACCGCGAGTGTCTGCTTTTTGCCGTTCGAATTCTGTTTGACCTATGTACGGTCATACGAAGTAATGGCAAAACTATTCGCTTTGAATGTCGCGGGCATAGGGTCCGGACTGTCGGTTGAAATAGTCGATTTTGACCTTAGCCCCCACGGTCAGATTTATGAGCGGTTGCTGTTGGGAGTTAGCACTGAATTGTGTGTACTCGCTGACGTGGAACAAATGTTGTTTGCCAGTGGAGTCGACAAGGTTGATAGTGTTGTTGCGCAGATCGATTGATTCAATCTTGCCGGAAATAGTTATTGGTTTAGTCGCTTGAAACGGTCCGGTTGGTTCGACACGACCGTTGATCCAGCCAGCTCGGCGATTGAGTTCTCGGTAGATCGTGTAGTGTTGGGTGATGGGAATACAAAACGCAGGGTCATCAGAACAGGCAAAGTAGTTGACGGTTAAGCGTATCGGTTTGTCAGATGTCCAGCCTTGCACGTCGACTAGAAATTCACGCGGGTCAATGTCCGCTTCTGTGGAAACTTGCGGGCCATCAAGAGCCTGAGGCATGGTGACACCGGGTGGTAATTCCAGCTCGACGTGAAGTGGTTTGGTTAGATTGTTCCAATGTACGTTGTGAATTGGGTCGAGATGGAAACCAATGTACATCTTACCGTTGCCAGTGTTGAAAAGAGCTTGATCCGTGTCCGCTCGTAGCTTGGTATAAAGCGGAGGGTTATTTGGTTTGATGGCCGGCTTACTGATTAAAGGAATCATGCTGTTAGGAACTTTGATGCGTTTGACCACTCCCTGTTCGGCAGCCGGTTCCGGTTTTGCAATTGAGATATTAATGTCTTGAGCGGATGTTGGGTTTTTGATTGGTCCGACGAGTGCGGCGAGGTCTTGCCTTAATTGCTGGGGATCTCCCCAAGTTCGTTTGCGGACAATGCGGCCGGTTGGGTCGATGACGAATTCCGATGTTGGTGCATTTCCCAAGGCAGTCATTACATCATTGTTCATGGTGTCACAGAGCCAAGGTATTTTACCGCTAATGCGTTTTTCGGCGTCTTTGATGTGTAGCAAACGTTCTTGGAGGGTAACGGGCTGCACGTAGTGATTTAATTCGGGGTGAGCTAACGCTTTATAGATGTAGTAAAACTTGACGCCCTGCGGGGTGTAGTCATGAGCGATCGCCTCCAAACTGGGGACTTTGTTTAGAAATGGTGGTCACGTTAAGCAACCAAACAGCAAGACGGTGTATTGACCTTTGAGACTGCGAAGCCGAAATTTCTTTCCAGCGGCGTCGTACAGTGTGATGTTAGGTAGTTTTGCGTCAAGCGGTGGAGAGGTTTCCTGAAAAATACGATCGAGTCGTTCTAGCAGTCGTTCGCCTGGAGGTAGATCGAATTCTTGAGCCGCCAGCGGAAGCGAGAGCAGCACAAACAGTAATAGGGCGGTGATGGTGGTTGTTTTTCTCATGCTGTCTATCGTAGGTGATTATGGTATGTGTGTCTAATAATGATCACTTACTGGGTCGGCATGAATTGTGATTTCGGTAAAAGTCAGCGATGACATCCAGTTAGGGGAGTTTCCAAAAATAGTTATGATCACATTTTTACTATTTTAGTTCTTAGAAGCGATATTTGCGATTATACTGAAATGCAATATGAATACTTTCTCTATTACAGAAGAAGTTGCATTGAACAAGTCACTCACTATCTCGAAATTGCTACTGGCGTTGGTGGTGCTGTGCCCCTACCAATGTGTGGTTGGCAGTTGCTTGCCTGTCGGGACAGATTTTGAAGCTGAGGTTTGCTTGAGTAACTGCGGTTGCGATGCGTTGCTACCGGTTGATTTTCAAAATCCACCCGCCACTCCACCGGCTGACTGTTCGTGCGGTGATTGTTTTTGCCAAGGTGCGTTGCCGATCTCTGTTGTCGCTGACAATCGTACTATTGTTGCAGTTGAACTTAGCACGGATCAGTGGCATTACTCAACTGTCGCGTTGCCTGTGACCTTGCCTCGCGCTCAAGTCGAATTTATTTCTATCTTTGCAGTTACCAACGCAAAAGCGCCCGATGTATGCGCTGTTCTTTCCCGCTGGATTATCTAATTCTGTAATTCAACAGAATCTTGCACGATCTTTAACGTGCCACCCTTGCCTGCCGATTGCGTTATGTATTCCGCTGCAGCGGTCAAGCATTTTCCCATTACCTACCATGCCTATAGTTAGGTCGAATAAATGAACGAAGCAACAAACAACTCGTCTGAAGTGGATGCGCCGCAGCAAGGCGTTGGCGAACAATCACCCGCGATACAGGATTCCGAGCACGGCAAGGAATCTCTGACTGCCAGCAGATTGTTAGGATCGTTGCTGCGCGGGATTCCAACCTTAGTCATTCTTGGTTTACTAGCGGGTCTGATCCTGTGGGGACACAATCATGATTGGCAGGCACCCAAGTTTTCTGAACTTGTCGGTAATCAGGAAATCCAAGGCGTTCTCTGGTGTGATGACCACGGCGTCCCAGAAGCAGACTGCATTTCCTGTAACGCGGAGCTGATGCCCAAAGAAGAGTTGCACGGTTGGTGTGCCGAGCATGGTGTGCAGGAATGTGTTTTGCATCATCCTCAAGTAGCGCAGTTATCAGCGGATTCGGTATTTGATCCAACGGACTTCGAGCGAGCGGCACGAGCGCTGGCTATTCGCGAACGCACCAAAAATGACTCGGCCTGCAACATGCATTTGCGGCGCATTCAATTTACTTCTATTGCGGCAGTTGATCTGGCCGGAATTGATATTAATTTAGTCGATCGAGGTCCCGTGATTGAAACCATCAAGACGACAGGTGAAATCGTTTATGATCCTACACGCGTTGCCCAGCTGTCTTCACGAGCGAAAGGCACAATCTGGTCCGTGAACAAGAATGTTGGTGATCAAGTCAAACAGGGAGACGACAAGGTTGATAGTGTTGTTGCGCAGATCGATTGATTCAATCTTGCCGGAAATAGTTATTGGTTTAGTCGC
>JYMV01018118.1_pt1 | contig 20648 bp, 12 predicted proteins | sample 338911 | NCBI WGS metagenome assembly JYMV01 (sample SAMN03354496, study PRJNA234377) | hydrothermal vent metagenome | biome: Deep sea; feature: Hydrothermal plumes at the Eastern Lau Spreading Center, Western Pacific Ocean; material: Seawater | place: Tonga | collected 2009 | depth 2000 m m
CAGTGGTTATTCCTACAGATACTGTTGTCGACATTGGCACCGGCCTTATAGATTTTTGGATTGACTCTGTTGAGCTGATAAGTATAACCGGTTTTCCTACTGGAATTGTGCTTGCGGGCTGTAATCCCGGCTCATGTGGATGGGTAGGTGGCTCAACTGGCTGTTTGGCGGCTAGTGGTACGCCTACAGTGACCGGCCTTTATCCATTGGAAATTATTGTCAGATCTTGGGTTACTGATAAGGTAAGTGGGTTGATTAAGGTTTCTCAGGATGATACGTTGGATTACTATGAAATTAATGTTGTGGAAAGACTGGCAGTAACAGCGGCTACAACGGATCCAACAGGATGTGTCACTACTGATGGGGCGATTGATATAACTGTTACTGGCGGTTCAGGAGCAGGAACGCGAGAATATATGTGGAGTAATGCTGCCACGACGGAGGATCTTACAGGTTTAGCTGGAGGCACTTTCAGTGTAACGGTGACCGATAGCTGCTTTTCAAGAACGCTGAGCGCTACAATAACAGCGCCGGGAAACACGGTAGTAGCAACTTTAACGCTTGCAACAAATGTTTCAACTGCAGGGGGTAGTGATGGCGCTATCGATGTAACGGTAACCGGCGGTACAAGTCCCTACACGTATAGCTGGGACACATCTCCAGTTTCAACTAATGAGGACCTCACCGGGCTTACGGCAGGAATCTATGTCTTAACGGCTACCGATGCTGGTGGTTGCAGCAATACACTTACTGTAACCATAAGTGAACCTAGTGGTATCTCCGGGGTAGGCGTACCGGGATTTAGCGGTGTACAGAATGTTCCAAATCCATTTACAAATGAGACTGAAATTCAGTTTGCTCTTACCGGAGGTGGATCTGTAGATTTCTCCGTTTATAATCTAATTGGAAAGATTGTTTACAGTAAGCAATTTAGCGTTTCCAACGGCCTGAATAAGTTTCAGTTCTCTTCTGATGGACTTGCACCGGGAATCTACATTTATAGCTTGAAGGATGAGAAGGCCACCGCCACTGGTAGAATGATCATTTCACGAAAGTAAGATTCGGAATTCCAGCAAATTAGCATGATCAATATAGCGAGATACTTAGCCCCGTTAGTGATAATATCACTAATGGGAGCTGGGTCCTCCTATGCACAGAGCTGCACAGCTTGTGTAATAGACTTATTGTGTGATATTACACCAGCCGAGCCACTATTGTGTCCTGATACATTGCCTACGGATACGGCTCAACAATACTACGAAACTGATGTTACGTTTTACATTCCGGTAAATTTCGACATCACCGACCCAATATCGGCAACAGTTACGCTTAACCAGATAGATGTAATTGGCCTAACAGGGTTACCTGCAGGCATGTCATGGACCTCCTATGATTGGACGGGTACTGATACAACGAGTTTTTATCCACCTCAAAATCCACCATCTTCTGAGCGTGGATGTGCCAGAATTTGCGGTACGCCATTACTTCCAGGAAATTATACTATTACGGTAAGCGTAAAGGCTTATGTTGATGTGGCGGGTAATCCGTACATACAGTATCCTACTTTCGATGTACCGTTGGAAATTTTACCAAGCGGCTCTGGCAACAGTGTTTTTACGATGAGCAACTCACAAGGCTGTGATTCCATCACTACTTCATTTACACCTATCCTTCAGAGTGGTGGAGATCCTCTCTATTCTTATAGCTGGGATTTTGGCAATAGCACAACCAGTGCACTGGAATTCCCAGATGTTAATTACACTGTTCCTGGCGATTATGTGGTTTCTATGACCATGAATATTTATGAATATGTTTTAACAGCTGTCTCAGCTACCGCGACTGGTTGCGGTTGGGCAGGTGATGTGGAGGAATTGATATGTGGACTTAGTAATCCTGACATATATTTCAATTTTAACGATAGTTCAAGCGCCTTGCAATCTCCTACTGTTGATGACAGCAAAACTCCATCGTGGTCTAACCTAGGTCAGGTAATTATTGGCAACAACTTTTCACTTGAATTTTGGGATGAGGATTTGATTAGCCAATGGGATTATTTAGGCATTGGATACGTAACAAATTTTCCGGGAGCCGGAATTTACTCGGTAACAACTTCTGAGATTGACGCATTTGCCACTGTTATCGTTCAATTGGATACGAGTTATACGGATGTTGACACTGTGCACGTCTATCCTTCGCCGGTGCTACCTGCGATGACGGTTTTCCCTAACGATTCTGTTTGCCAGGGCGGATCGGTGCTTTTGACATCGGGAGGGGGGCAGTTTTACCAATGGTATGAGGATACTACCATATTGCTGGGAGAGACGGATTCCTCTTATTTGGCAACCCTCGCTGGAGATTATTGGGTGGAGGTTACCAATACTTATGGCTGTGTAACATTTTCAGATACTCAAACCGTAGTTATTGTGAGCAATCCTACCGTTCCAACATTCTTTCAGAATGGCAATATGCTTCAGAGTTTTTCAACCAGCCCTAACCTGCAATGGCATTTTAATGGAGATACAATAAATGGTGAAAACGGGCAAACGCTACAGCTCACCCAATCAGGCTCTTATTTTTTAACCTCCACCAATGCCTTCGGATGTGTCTCGAGCTCTGATACCGCTCAGGGAAACTTTGTAAACGGTGCGCCAAGTGCGATAGATGATAATTCTAATACAGATTCTGCTGTGGTGGTGGTGATAGATGTACAGGTAAATGATTTTGACCCCGATAATCAACTGTTAACTACAACAATTGTTTCGGGGCCAGGTAACGGTGTTGCGGTTGTATTAAACACGGACAGTATTCAATACACGCCAAATGCCGGCTTTACAGGACTGGACACCTTTACATACGAGGTATGTGATATTGGAATGCCGGTGCTATGCGACACGGCTACAGTGACGATACTGGTGTCTTCTTTGATAAACACAGCACCTGTGGCAGTTGATGATTTCGTCACAACGGATTCCGCAGTTGCCATTGTTGTAGATGTACAGAACAACGATTTTGATAACGATTACGATTCTTTGATCACAACAATTATTACGGCTCCTACAGGTGGAATTGCAGTGGTTTTGAATGCTGATAGCATTCAGTATACACCCAATATTGGATTTACGGGTACGGATACAGTTTTATATCAAGTTTGTGATGATGGAATGCCGTCACCTATCCTATGTGACAATGCATTAGTTGTTGTAACGATACCCTCTACGATAGTAGTGCCCACGGTGTTGGAAATTGATGATAACAAGTGGAATCTGCTTGAAAATCACCCCAATCCTTTTGTAGGGAAAACGAAAATATTCTTTACTTCTGAAGACGCCGGTTTGATTGACTTTACCATATACAATTGGATGGGTGAGTTGGTGTATATCAAAACTATCTCGGCGAGCAGGGGAATGAATATTTTTGAAGTGGCTTTGCCCGAAATGGCTTCAGGAATTTATCTGTACAGTATTCAGCGCGGCGATTCTCGCCTGACGAACAGGATGGTAATCGCAAAATAATTGTCTGACGGGAAGGCATTTCCTTAGATAAATCAATTTTTATAAATAAATATTTGCCCGGCAACGATATGTTTCTGGGCGTTTTTTTTGGAATGACATTTAGCAGAACTCTTGGGTATTTGTGTATTGGCACTTTGATGTTGTTGTCGCAGGCTAGCGCCCAACAACGACCAGAAATTGTGAGAGGTCCTAGATCAAGCACTGAGGCGGAGGCAGGATTCTCACCTTGCCCAGATACCGTGAAGATATTGATGTTTAAAAAGAAGGTAGACCTAGGGGTGCTTTTGCCTGCGTGGCTTCCAGTTGAGAATTATAATCACATTGCTGTACTTGAGGGTGCCGTTATTCCCCAACCAAATAGTAAGCACATAGATACGCATGTAAGTCCGGGCGATTTTCCATATCACCACTATACCCACGACCTGACTTTTAATGTGAAGCCAGATGTAACGCCCGATAGCCGCTATACCAATTTGCTGGCCTTTAGCGTCGTGAGAAGTGAAAAGAACGGTGTGGTTTCTGCGGACACCATACTGAAGGAATATGTTCACGTGGAATGGGAGACGGGCTTGGGAGCCAACAATGACGGAAATATATGTGCTGAACTCAACAAACAGGGAAAATCCTGTGGTTTTTATTCTAGCGGCCACGAACGTAAAGACGTTATTTGGAATTGGCCAACATTAGGAGACTGGGTGCACGTGGAGGGATTATGGCTTTGGGATAGGGGACATCCGCCTGCCAGAACGGAAATTCATCCGGCACGCTTAATAGCGGTAAGAAGAAACATACCGGTATTTATGAAGCTGAAAGGACGGCAATGGGGCTACGCCACCAGGGTAGATGTGTATGCCAGTGGTGATGGAGGGGCGTTAAACAACAACAGAGCGGAAGCTCCTGAGTATGTACAAAAGGTGAAAATGAGCGATAAGGATTACAAATTTCGCGTGAATCAAATTTTACCAAGGCCTTCAAATAATTCTAAACTCATGTATCGTATAGACAGCAGAAAAGGAGACACCTATTCGGGTAAAGTATCTGTGGTGAGCTATCCGGTGGGTGACGTAAATCCCAACGACGCCTTTGTAGAAATCAGCATACCATGGAGAAACCTGCCTGATACTGACGTGTTTGCGAGAACTATTTTTGTTTATTGGGATGAAGCAGAAGGATTGGCAGCAGGTGCCGTGATGAACAAGTACAAGGTATCCGTTAAGTCGTTGCGGTTTAGACATCGAAAGGAATTCATAAGCAAGGCAGAGTATAGGTTGTTTCTCGAGGTAGGCGGCGATTGGCTGTTCCTGAATGATTTTGCGGATGCTGAAGATATTTTGGATGATGGAATCGGTAAAACCAGAAAGCGAAACATCAAAATAGATCAGGAGTTCACCGTTTACCTACCTGAAGGCAAAGAATTTCGGGTTCACGCTGGGGGCTGGGAGGCAGATGGGGTCAACGATATTTTTGGAAGGCTTATGGATCAATACGCTCCATGCAATGCAGAAACAAGAAGGTGGATTATGGATAACCTGGACGTAATATCTCCTCTTAAGCTTAAAGGATGCATGGATGATCACATTGGTGAAGTACACGCAATGCATAGCGCTGCTGATATTGGTGAGGGTAAAAGCTATGCGATGAAATCCGACGGCCGGAAGGAAAAGGAAATCTGTCCATGTGAATCTGGCAGGCAGAAGAATATATTTGTACTTAAATACACAATTGAACCAGTCACCAACTAAAGTTGAACCACCGATAGAATTATGGGGTACGTTACATTTTGTTCAATGACTATGACAAAAGACCGAAGATCAATATTGTCATCGTCATGGTCATCGTCATTATTGAACCCCGAACTTTATATCTAACCAGCCCATGGATATATTCTCGGTAACCGTCCTGGGATCGGGCGCAGCACTACCCACGGCCAACAGAAACCTTTCAGGTCAGCTGGTTGTGATTGCCAATCAATATCTTCTTATCGATTGTGGTGAAGGCACTCAGATTCAGCTGCGCAAAAACAAGATAAGCATCCAGCGTATTGACCATGTTTTTATAAGCCACTTGCATGGCGATCATTTTTATGGGCTCATAGGATTATTATCAACCATGCACTTGCTGGGTAGAACTAAGCCGATTCATATTTATGCGCATGAAGGTTTGAAAAAGACCATTGAAGTACAGTTGGAAGTATCTTATTCTAAACTGAGCTATCAGCTAAACTTCCACAATCTTAAAAATGAGTCAGGTGTGGTCCTGGTAGAAAACAAACATTTTTGCGTTGAATCAATCAAGCTGAAACACAGTATTCCCTGCAGTGGATTTTTAATCCGGGAAGTAGAAAAGCCGAGGAATATTTTGAAGGAGGCCATTGAAAAATACAATATACCTGTTAAAGACAGAGCTGGAATAAAGAAAGGTGAAGATTTTCAGACCTCGGCCGGTACAGTGATCAAAAACGAGGAAATCACGCGTGACCCTGCTAAAATTCGATCTTTTGCATATTGCTCAGATACAGCCTATTCAGAGCGTATTTTAGAAAATATTGCAGGGGTAAATCTTCTGTATCATGAAGCCACATTTATGGAAGATAAAAAGGCGAGAGCCAAGGAAACCTATCACTCGACTGCAGCACAGGCAGCTGAAATTGCAAAAAAAGCTGAGGTAGCGCAGCTGCTATTGGGTCACTTTTCGGCTCGTTATAAGAAAATGGATCTGTTCCTAAACGAAGCTAAGGCGGTTTTTGAGAATGTAAGACTGGCAGAGGACGGCATCGAATATATAATTGAATAGATGACCGATCAGGATCAGCTCTGCTAACACAAATAAATAAGGATAACAGTGATTGGAAATCTGTGGGTTTCCTGTAGGGATTCAGGATATGCCTTCTTCATTTGATGCAGCACGGAATTTTGATATGGCCAAGGCTAAGCCTGGAGAAGAGCGCTACCTGCAAGCTTTCATGGGTGATGAGATCTTTGCTCTGAAGATTCGATATATGGGTAAGGAGGCTATTAAAAGTAAAATGGACCACAACGATTATTCTGGTTTGTCTGATCCTATCGGGTTTTGGCTAAGAGAGTTGTATGCCCTCATCACCTATTTTAGCTTAGCTTTGACGTTGCATTCCTACTTGTTGGTCTATTTCTATCGCGTTCATAATTGAAAGGAGCTAATTCGATGCGCATGCTCTAAGATAATCTGAAAGTGTATCGCTGTACAATTTATTAAATTAGGCTTCGTGAAAGCTCAGAATGAGATATATAGAAGGTATAAACAGGCAATGATTCCTGCCCTTATAATGGGGGTGAATACCAATATTTACATTATTGCTGTCTTGCTTTTTGTCGGAGCTTATGAAATCCTCTTCTGTCCAATCATAGGAACAATAGTCTTTCTAATTTGTTTTTTTCTATTGAGATCCAATATAATTGAAGCGACTCAGTCGTTTTTAATTGCAGGATATACAGTAGCGGTTGAAGTTTCAATCCATACTTATGCGTTGGGATGGGATTCTGGTTTTATCTATTTCATGTTTCTGCTGCCAATCGTGTTTCTTTTGAATTCTACCTGGAAAATATGGATGACGTTATTTTTCAATGGTTCAATAGCAATTCTAACATTTGTGTTGTTTTATATTTGCTATGATGGGGGTGGAGCGCATTTCGTAGCTCCTGAAACCTTATCTTTTATCAGTTTGTTAAACCTCAGCGGGACGGGTATTGTGGTATTTGTTATTATGCTGTATTTCAGTCGAACCATCAACAAAAAAGATGAATCCTTAATAGTGGCCAACATCGAGCTAGAACGCCAAAACAAAGAAATATTTGCGCAAAACCAACATCAGCAAACGCTCGTGAAAGAAATACATCATAGAGTTAAAAACAACCTGCAAATTATTTCATCGTTAATTTCACTGCAAGAAAGAACAGTTAAAGATAAGGAGGTTATAGCGGTTCTGAATGAGAGTAGAAGAAGAATTCAGGCCATTGCATTAATTCATCAGAAGCTATACCAAGATAATAAAGTTGACCGGGTTGATTTCAAATCTTATTTAGCCGATCTTATGGAGTCTCAGCAACAAATGACCCCAAATGTGAAATGTCAGGTAGAAGCAAGTGATATTATGCTACAACTAGATACCGCTGTACCATTGGGTTTAATTATTTCAGAGATGATAACGAATTCGATTAAACATGCGTTTAAAGGCGTCGATAGTCCTGAGCTTCAGGTGCTACTCGTAAACTCAGAGGGTTACTTTGAGGTAACGGTTCAAGATAATGGCATTGGGCTACCAGAAAATTTTAATCTGCAGAGCCCCCTATCATTGGGAACGGAAATTATACTTGCATTAAGTGATCAAATAAATGCTCGGTTAGAATATTTCAATGATAATGGAGCCAAATTTAATATTCGCTTTCAAGAACAGCCTTTTTCCAATTAATCTATAGCCCATCTGAATTGTTGTCCCGGCCTATATCACTTTCGCTAGAGCTTCAGTGAGCGAAGCCGGCTGACAAGCATGGTCAAGAAATATTTGCATTCACAGCTGAGGCTATTTGATTTCAGGGATTTTCCTTAAATTTGTAGGTATATTTCTGATTGAAGTCATGATTGAAGTTTTTGTTGCAGATAGCAGTTTCTTATGCCGGGAGGGGATAATATCTCTAATTCAGGCCTCAAAGGGTGTTGTGCTCGTTGGAGAAGCCGATTGTTCCAAAACTTTGATGTCAAAGATTGGGAAGTTACAGCCGGATATATTGATGCTCAATTATTCTAGTTCGAGCTTTGATTTTGAGGATATCGGTCTTATTATGAATTTTTTACCAAAAACAAAAATTCTGGCTGTCACCCATGACTTTACTATGGAAGATATTACTTCGGCGATAGAGGCAGGTGTTACCAGCCATGTGCTGCTAGAGTGTAGCAGGGAAGAAATTTCTGATGCAATTTATGCAACTGCGAATGGAGAGAAGTTCTTCTGTGGCAAGATTGTCGATAAGATGATGCGTGTCGATGAACCGGGTGATCTAACTGCGTTGGCTGCTGAAATTGCATGTGATCCTATCAGAATATCGAGCCGTGAATTGGACATTATTAAATTAATTGCCGAGGGCAACACTAACAAGCATATTGCCAACTCACTTTTCATCAGTACGCACACCGTAATGACGCACCGCAAGAACATTATGAGTAAATTGGGTATTAGCAACACAGCTGGTATTGTGCTTTATGCTGTTCGCGAGAACTTAATTGATCCGGAAAAATTTCTTTTTAATCAGGGAAATATATAAAATACCACCTTTTAGGTATTGCCGCCTAACCGTAGCTACTGTAATTTTGAAAATGCAACATTCTTTACCCACTTTCTAATGCAGGAATTCATCATAACTTTTCGTGAGACCTTTGAAGTCGCATTGATCGCTGGAATTGTCTTGAGCTTTCTGAACAGAACCAATCAAAGTCAATACAATATTGTTGTATATGCGGGCATTGCGGCAGCGGTACTCGTAAGTATGTTGCTGGCTTATATCCTGAGCTCTATCGGAGAAGGATTCACTGGTAAAACAGAGGAGCTTTACGAAGGGTGTATGATGTACTTGAGTGTGATCTTTCTCACATTCATGATCTTGTGGTGCATCAAGCACAAGCACAAGGTAGCTGATATAGAAAACAAGATTTCCAGAGATCTGGATAATGGATATAAGCTTGGCCTGTTTTTGCTAATATTCGTAGCTGTTTTAAGAGAAGGTGTTGAAACTGTACTGTTTTTAAGAAGCATAATAGTTGCTTATGAAATTCAAGTTGTTTGGTTCTCATTACTTGGTGTTGCTGTTGCGGTGGCACTTGGTTATGGAATGTTCCAGGGAATGGTAAGGTTTGATATCAAGAAGTTTTTTAATGTTACCAGTACATTGTTAATATTATTTGCGGCAGGATTGCTAGCCCATGGAACACATGAGCTTCAGGAAGCTGGTGTCTTGCCTGTATTCCTGGAGCATGTTTGGGATATCAATCCGGAGAGTATAGCTCATCCACTTCATGAGAAAGGCATCATCGGAAGTTTCATGAAGAGCTTATTTGGGTATAATGGAAACCCATCGCTCGTTGAGGTATTGAGCTATATCACTTTTCTCGCAGTTACTTTTGGATGGTGGAAGAATTACGAAAATCAACAAAAGCTGAAGCTGGTTAAGGCGTAAAAATTCTATTTTTCAGTGTTGTAAACAAAGCCATCTGATAGGTTGTTTTACTTGGCTTAGTGACATGCATTGCAGCCCGGGAACCAACGACTTATTAAAGATAGCTCATACGCTGATTCAGTAGCCAATTGTAATAGCTGCCATAAGTTGTCACATTCCCCATGTGGCAATTACAGAGCCAGTGACGATAGTATATGACAATCGGGACTATTCTGGAAGTGATATCACCTCAGAAGCTACAGCTTAAAATACCACATTTTAGGTATTGATGCACAGCACATCAGGAATTACATTTGCAGTGCAAATTTGATCGCATCCGAATTACTTAAACTGTGAAGAGAGTCCACGCATTTACCAGACTGATAGTAGTATTCTTGCTATGCAGTTTTGAGTTGGTTGCTCAGGATGGCAGTATTTCAGGGATTATCCTCCCTGAAAATTCTGATGAGCCCGTACCCTATGTCACCGTTCAGTTGGAAAAGACGAATTATGGGTCGGTTTCTGATGCCAAAGGCCGGTTTGAAATTGAAGATGTTGCACCGGGGAGCTATACGCTGATTGTAACCAGCCTTGGATACAGCAAGTACAGCCGGGAAGTTGATGTCAAATCAGGAGAAGAGCTAAATATTAACGTGACGGTGGAAGAGGCGGTCTTGGACCTACCCGCTGTGGTGGTAGAGAGCATGACGCTAACGGGTGGCTCTACCGGAATCCGGAATATACCAGGCTCGGCATACTTTATTTCACCAAAGCAAATTCAAAAATTTAGTTATACGGATATCAATCGCACGTTAAGGGCCGTTCCTGGAATTAATATTCAGGAAGAGGATGGTTTTGGCCTGAGGCCAAATATCGGATTGAGGGGAACAGGCGTGGAAAGGAGTTCTAAGATTACCGTCATGGAAGACGGAGTGCTGATGGCCCCAGCACCCTATACAGCTCCAGCAGCTTATTACTTTCCAACCATAGGAAGGATGCAGGCCGTTGAAATTCTAAAGGGAAGCAGTCAAATCAAATACGGGCCTTACACTACTGGTGGCGCAATTAATTTAATATCCACGCAAATTCCGGATAGGCTGGCTGGAAAGGTTAGCCTGTTTGCAGGAAGTTTCGGGAGCTTTAATCTGCACGCCACTGCGGGTAACTCTCATGAGTACTTTGGATATAGCGTGGAAACATTCCAGTATAAATCGGACGGCTTTAAAGTTCTCGATAACAATGCCAATACCGGATTCGACAAGAAGGATTATCTAATGAAGTTTCGAATAAATACGAAGAGAGATGCCAGGGTATATCAATCCCTAACATTCAAGGTCGGTCGCACTTTTGAGGTGTCAAATGAAACTTACCTGGGTCTTACAGAAGAGGACTTTAGGAAATCACCTTACAGGCGATACGCCGCATCTCAAAAAGATCAAATGACAACCGACCACACCATGTATCAGGCAACGCATGTCTTGAGTATCACTAAGAAAATCAATATCACAACCACCCTGTACCGAACGGAGTTTAACCGAAACTGGTATAAGCTGAGCAAGATTGCTTCTGATATGGGTAATACAACAGTAAAAATTGGAAGTCTGCTAGAAAGCCCTGAGCAATATCAAAACGCCTATTCAATTATGACCGGTGAGGTAGATAGTGATGATGATGCTTTATCGGTAAAAGCGAATAACAGATCTTACTATTCTCAGGGTGTTCAAACAGTGCTAGGCTATAATTTTGAAACCGGTAAGCTATCGCATGCATTAGAGCTGGGGGCTAGAATTCATGAGGATCATGTGGATCGGTTCCAGTGGATTGATAAATACAAAATGGAGGGAGGTGTAATGCAGTTAACTACAAATGGAACACCGGGTACAGAAAGTAACAGAGTAGAACATGCAATTGCCTTTGCATCTTATTTCCAATACAAGCTTAAATACGATAAGCTAACAGTTATACCTGGAATACGTTATGAAAATATTATATTCACCAGAGATGATTATGGCAAGAATGATATAGAGAGATCAGGTGTGAATCTAACAACGCGAGAAAATCAGGTAGACGCATATATACCAGGGGTAGGGGCCGATTATAAATTGAACAATGCGCTGAGCGTGTTTGCTGGTGTTCATAAAGGATTTTCACCTCCTGGATCAAAAGAAGACAGCAAGCCGGAGGAGAGTATAAATTATGAGCTGGGTACACGCTATGCAAAACGATCCTTAAGCGGAGAGGTTGTCGTCTTCTTCAACGATTATAAAAACCTGCTCGGATCAGACCTGGCCGCGGCTGGAGGTGGAGGCAGCACGTACCAGTTTAATGGCGGAGAGGTTCAAACCAAGGGTCTGGAGTTTCAGCTGAACTATAACCTTTTTGCATTTACTACCATCACAAATTTATCTGCACCAATATCCGTAGTATACACTTATACAGATGCCAAATTTCAAAATAGTTTTGATAGCGACTTCGAGGCATGGGGTGAAGTCAGATCAGGTGATGAGCTGCCCTATATCGCGCACAACCAATTGTCATTTCTTGTAGGATTGGAAAGCAAGTGTTTTGGTATAAATCTCAGTGGCAAATATGTTGATGAAATGAGGACCAAAGCTGGTGAAGGTGAAATGGATCCAAAGTTTAAGACGGATGCGCAGTTTATTATGGATGTTAGCGCCAGTTATACGATGAGCAAATACGCTTCTTTCGTAATCAATGTAACCAACGTTACCAATGAAGTTAATGTAATCGCCAGAAGGCCAGCCGGACTCAGGCCAGGGATGCCAAGGGCCTTTATGCTAGGCATTAAAGTCAGCTTTTAATTACTCATCGGCTTCTACTTCTCCTTCGTCGGTTATTTCTCAGTTATTTATAGATTTAACCTATATCCGATCGTAAACAGTGGATGATGAGGGTAAAGTTGTCTTTGTTAAGAGAATGGTGAAGGAGGGATTACTCTTCATAACTAAGCATAAGACAAGTCAAAAACCGTTCAAAGAGATTTCTGATGCTCAGGGAAATTAAGTAAGAACTCCCTTTCCTTCCCGAATGATCATCGGTTCGTCGCTCGTGCAATCTATAATGGTTGAAGCAATATTACTTCCATAGCCTCCATCAATGGTCACTTCCACCAAATCTTTAAAGCGGTCATAGATTAATTCAGGATCTGTAGTGTATTCCAATATCTCGTCCCTGTCATGTATAGAAGTAGAAACCAAAGGATTGCCAAGCTGCTCCACCAATTTAAATGCAATGTTATTTTTTGGTATTCGAATACCTATCGTCTTTTTATTACTCTTAAAAATCTTTGGAACTTTATTGTTGGCATTGAGAATAAATGTAAATGGACCCGGCAAATACTTTTTCATCAGCTTGTAGGTCGATGTGTTTACGTTTTTTGTGTAATCCGACAAATGACTAAGACTGTTGCATATCAGAGAGAAGTTCGCCTGTGCAAGTTTGACTCCCTTAATTTGACAAAGCCTCTCCACTGCTTTTCTATTCAGCATATCACAGGCCAGGGCATATACCGTATCTGTAGGATAAATAATAACCTGCCCAGCTTTTAGGTGATCAATAGCGATATTGATCTCATGTGGGTTGGGATTGTCAGGATGAATTTTAAGTAGCATACAGAAATGTAAATTTGAAGTTCTTCTTAAACTTACAAATTACTTCGTAAAAATCATTTCTTCGATGGTGTTTTTGTTACCCACCTTTATTTTGATTAGGTACGAACCATTGCTGATACCATCGAGGTTAATTTGGTAGCTGGTCATATTAGCTTGCTTATTGTTAGTTAGCACTGTGGCCTTATCAGTAAAGTACACCATCTCTCCCACCAGATTGTAAATTGTAATTGACGCATCTTCATTAGCAGGATTTGGCACATCTATATTGATGATACCATCGGTAGGATTGGGATATATTTCCACCTTAGATATATCGATGTCATCAATGCCTATAGCTGTAACCGTTACCTGCACACAAGAAGAATCCGAGCTGCAAGCACTAGAAGCAGTTAGGCATACTGTATATGTACCTGGGGCAGCATAAGTATGAGAAGGATTCTGCGAAGACCCAAAGAACCCATCTCCATAATCCCACGACCAGCTACCCGCATTCAGGGAGGCATCAGAAAAGTCCACCGTCAAAGTCGATGAATTGTAAGAGAACAGTGCGATTGTTGCCGGACAACTGGTAACTGTAAGTGAGTCACAGAACACATCAGAGCCACAACCATTGGTAGTGGTTAAGCACACGTAATAGGTTCCGGCACTGCTGTAGGAATAAACCGGATCCTGCGCGTTTGAAGCATTAAGATCTCCAAAATCCCAGAGCCAGCTGGCAGCGCCGGTGGATAGATCGGAGAATGTGGCGGTAAGGTCTGACATGGATACGCTAAAGTCTGAAGAAGGTGCAGCACAAGGAGCCACTGTTACCATAGTACAGGTAGAATCCGTACTGCATGGATTGGTAGTCACCAAACACACGTTATACGTACCCGCTGCAGCGTAGGTATAAGAAGGGTTAATGGAATTAGAAGTATTCCCATCCCCAAAATACCATAACCAACCGGTAGCATCAGAAGAACCGTCGGTGAACTGAACGATTAACCCTGAATCAGCAAAACTAAAGGCCGCCACGGTATTCTGACAGCTAGACCCCAATACAGTAACCGAATCACACAAGGTATCTGAACTACAGGGATTGGTAGTTATTAAACAAACATAATACGTGCCATCAGCACCGTACGTGTGCACAGGATTTTGAGAAGTAGAAGTAGTGAGATCTCCAAAATCCCATGACCAACTGATAGCATCAGAAGAAGTATCTGTAAATACCGCCTGAAGCCCTACGCTGTTGGACGTAAAACCAGCTATTGTATTCTGACAACCACCCGAAGCGCTCACCACAACACTCATACACAATGTGTCAGCGCTGCAAGTATTGGTGGTTATCAAGCAGGCGTTGTAGATACCATCAGCCGCATAAGTGTAAACCGGGTTTTGAGAGGTAGAAGTACCGCCATCCCCAAAATCCCATGCCCAGCTGTCTACATCAGAAGAAGCATCGTTAAATACCACCGTCAATGCCACATCTATAGTAGAAAAGGCAGCAACAGTGTTCACACAGCCTGCTATCGTGATGGTAACCGAATCACAATAAGTATCAGAGCTGCAACCGTTGGTAGCAGTTAAGCACACCCAGTATATACCCGTATCCCCATAGGTATGAGATGGATTTTGTAAGGTCGATAAGAAACCATCACCGAAATCCCACAACCAGGAATCTGTATTTGAAGAGGCATCCGTTGCTGTCAAGAGCAGATCGGTGCTGGAAGAGCTAAAAGCAGCAGTGGGCGGAACATCCACCGTCACCAGCACCGTGTCAATAACCTGACAACCATTGGTATTGGTCACCTTGATGGCATAGCTGGTTGTGACAGTAGGATATGCCAGGGGGTTTTTAATGTTAGGATCACTCAGGCCTGCAAAGGGCGTCCAGCTGTACACAGCGGTAGGTGTGTTGGAGTTCACATCCAGCTGTGCAGTGTCACCTATACAAATAGTTGTATCGTTTGATGGTGTGATGAAAGTACTGTCAATAAAGATGGTAATGGTATCAGTTGAAATACATCCATTGTCATTCATGGTCACCACATAGGTAGCTGTAGTGTCTGGTCCGGCCCAGGGATTGTATATGCCAGTATCCGATAAACCAAGAGACGGAGACCAGCTGTAAGATGCCGTAGTATCCAGTGGCAAACACTCATTTCCAATACGAACATCATCGTAATAATGGAGGAAATTATTCACGTTAAATAGGTGCAATTCCGAAATGTCTGTTGTGGTAGTGGACCTAAATGGAAAGCTTGCATAAGCCAATATGCCATCCACATAATAGTCAAATGTTCCCGCAGTGTAATTTATATTCATGAACTCGAAATGATACCATTGTCCAACTACATAAGGTGTATTATGATCTGTAGTGCCATTGGCGTATAATCTGAAGTTGTTCTGAAATGTATAAAGGAATATTATGCCGTAATTGGAGGTAATGGCCGCATCACCAACACAGAAGTACCCGTTGTAAGTAGAATTTTGCTGTGGGTTCATATATACACTGATGTAATCAGGTGTATCTGGAGTAAACGTATAGTTTAAACCGCCATAAAAACCTCCTGAACCATTCTGCTCCAGACTGTATGTGCCGTTGGCCGCAGTTGTATTGACAACATTGTAAGTGTAGGATACACCTGTATTCCACTGGTTGTAGTTGCCTGTTTCAAAATCATCAAAGAAGATGTTGTTAGAGCAATTGTTCAAATCGAGCTGTGTCGAGTCATTGGAGCCACAAATGGCAATAGGGTCGGCGGTAGCTGTTATCGGCACACCATTCACCTCTACAAAAACGCTATCCATGCTAGAGCACCCAATAGAATCGAAAGCTTCAACATAATACATCATATCCAAAGGAGGATTTGCGGTAGTTTTATCACAAGCTGTACAACTCAGATTAGTAGCCGGCGACCATAGATAGGTCACTCCACCACTGGCAGTAAGCTGAACATCCAATCCGTAACAGAAGCTCGTATCAAGCCCCGCATTCGCAGTGGGTACAGGGTTCACGACAATGGTGAGCGTATCTGTATATGTTCCACAAACATTGTCCACGGTTACCTGATAGGTAGTGTTGACCACTGGAAACGCCATTGGGGCCGCTGCGGATGAGTCCGTAAGCGTGTTAGCGGGAGTCCAGGCATAGGTCCAGGTCGAAGTGTCTGGTTGGCCAGGCGTTCCACTTACTGATAATTGCACTGAGTCGTTAACACAGAAGCTGGTTACCGGATCAATACTAATAGAATTGCTTGTGTCTACATAAACAGTTACTGAATCGGTACTCGAGCAGCTACCAATTGATGCAGAAACAATATAGGTCGTTGTTACTGTTGGCGTTGCCACGGGATTGTTAATATTAGGATCAGATAACCCAGTTGTTGGTGTCCAGGAGAAAGCAAGATTTGTATCTATGCCGTTACAAGAAACTTCTACATCATCAATTGACCAACCCCAATAGTTATTGAGAACTCCGTCTATAGAGTTAAAGGAAAATCGCAATTGAATATTGTTGCCATTAAAAGAGGAAATGTCATACTGATGTTGATGCCAGGTGAGCATTGTTTCACCAGATAGCTGTACATAATTCACAAATGGCCCTCCATTAGTTGAAATTTGAATCCATCTTTGATCATATGTTGTTCCGATAGTTTCCGTTTGATAATATCCCATAAATATGAGCCAGGTAGTATCCATAGGCTGAGATCCGGTTAGGTCTATGGTACCAGAGGTTAGCAAACCCGAATTGGTTCCAGTATCATAATTGTAATTGGGGCTTCCCGTGTTATAAGTCCAGCTTGTAGTTGGGCTATTGGAAAGCGTTGTTTCCAAATGCCACAAGCTCGTAGATACCCAAGCGCCCGGGCCAGACTCAAAATCATCCATATATGGTTCGCATGCGAGAACATTCAATTGTACGCTGTCATTCGGACAAATGGTATCCTTGCTCGTGGCAGCAATAATTTGCTGAACACTGTCAACGCTCACGGTAAGTGAATCGAGACTTACACATCCAGCTCCGGATATTACGTTAATCATATAAACGGTCGTTACCATAGGGCTGGCAATGGGGTTTGCAATTGTAGAATCACTAAGTGAGGCCCCCGGGCTCCATTGGTATGTCACTCCTCCGGTTGCCAGCAATTGAACGGAGTCACCAGGACATATAGCAGTGTCTGTACTAGAAACCACAGGAAGTGGATTTACTGTGAGAATCATGTCATCGGTATCGGTACCGCAGCCATTTATTGCGGTTAGGGTATATGTGGTCGTAACAATTGGAGTGGCTATAGCATTGGCCAATGATGAATCATTTAAGCCCGTGACAGGCGACCATAAATAGGTCACGCCACCTGATCCATTGAGCGTTACGGAGTTCCCCTCACAAATAGTAGTGTCATTTCCTGCACCTGCTATAGGAAGTGCCGATGACACGGTCACGATCACTTCCGCAGAGTCCAGTGTGCCAACCGAATCTGTAACAACCACCGTGTAAGTTGTGGTAACAGTTGGGCTCGCCACAGGGTATTGACACGTTGTGCAACTGAGATTTGAGCTTGGCGTCCACAAAAACGTAAACGGAGGTATCAAGCCTCCTGTTGAATCATTTACGAGGAGATTAAGCGTAGCGGAATCTCCAGAGCAAATGGCTACGTCCGCAATCTCCAGTGCGTTCAATCTCACCTCTGCGCCAGTTACAGCGGTTGGCTGAGACGAAACCTGATTTCTTGTATAATAAAGCAGATCGGGATAGCCATAATGATAATTGGGTAATGTTGATATGGGGAAAGTATTTTCATTACAGCTGTTACAATACTTCATCTCTGTGTATGTAAAATGCTGCCCGATTTGTGAGCTTGTTCCAAAGTAGTAACTTGCAGTCACACTGTGAAGCGCCAGTACATAATCATCGCCCTGGTTTACCCAGAACGCCTGATTCAAGATATCGTAATTATACACTCCTGTTACACCCGCAGATACCTGATACTGTTCCACAATGTTCTGAGATAAATAATCAAACAATGTGACGTACCTGGCCTCAGTTCCAAGGGGGTCACTCTTTCCGAAATGCGTAATCAATACGTCCTCGTTGACGGTGAAGCGAAATCCCCGCTGACAGTTGGCAGCACCGCCTGAAGTCCCTCCAGAAACACTGTCGGTACTTGAATGTGGGCCGTTAAATATGCTCAGCGTACTCAGCGATGTCGCCGTGGACTCTCCATAGAATAAATACACGGTTATAGTTGAAGATGCACTAATTGAAGGAATGCTTACCCATAGCTTTGTCGTTGTTGTGTTGAGTCCCGATTCCACCCAATAATTGAGAAGTGAGACTCCGGCAATATCCTCCGCAAAACGGATATCTCCGCCGTCGAGCTTCATTTTTCCTGATCCAATGGGAGTTTGCGTGTCAAAAGTTATAGGCACCTGCCAATTGGTTAGGTTGGAACCAGAGTTTTCAGTTATGTCAACCGGTACTGCATATTGCCAGGTCGTGAGCTGTGCGCTGGAAACTACTGACAACAGCGCAAAAGCCAATGCGCACAAACCCTTCATTATGGCGAATTTCTTGAATAGAATAACATTTATTAATCTCATGGCGTAGTGTGAAATGTTAGTTTCCGTTATATGATCTAATCCCGATGTAATTCTACATATTGTTTCAACTCTCTAAAATTATACTGTAACCGAACTTGCTTTCTTGTGATCTGCTAAAAATTTTGCCAATCCAATATCTGTAAGTGGATGCTTAAGCAACCCTAATATTGCACTTAATGGACATGTTGCCACATCCGCCCCATACTCCGCACACTTAATGATATGCATCGAATGTCTGATGGATGCCGCGAGTATCTCTGTTTCATAGCCATAGTTGTCATAGATGAGTCGAATCTGAGCAATCAGCTCTGGGCCATCCGTGGTTGCATCATCAAGCCTTCCAATAAACGGGGAGACATAATTCGCTCCGGCTTTGGCAGCTATGAGAGCCTGCCCCGGAGAAAATATCAATGTGCAATTGGTTTTTATTTCTTTATCTGAGAAATATTTTAAAGCTTTTATCCCTTCTTGAATCATTGGAATTTTAACCACTATTTGCTTGTGAAGCGAAGCCAGCTTAGTACCTTCTTCCACCATACCATCAAAGTCAGTTGCAATAACTTCCGCGCTCACATCACCATCCACAATTTCGCAGATGTCGATATAGTGTTGAATCACATTCTCATCTCCAGAGATTCCTTCCTTTGCCATCAGCGAGGGATTTGTAGTTACTCCATCTAGCACACCGAGGGCCTGGGCTTCCCTTATTTCTTCGAGATTAGCGGTATCGATAAAAAATTTCATTTGTTTATTATTAATTTATATTAAACGTGTTAGATCACCTCGCCAATAATTCCCCTTCTTTGATGCAGAGATTTGGTATTGGATCGCTTCATGATATTAAGTCTTATTTAAGGTTAAAAGTCTGTGTATTATCCACTAAAGATACCATTTTTAACCAGTGTGTACATAGGGGCTTTTTGATTTTTTGCGTGCAGCTGCAAATCGCAGCTATCTTTAGTTGAAAATTATAACGCTAACTGGCTAATTGTCAGCGGGATGCTAATATTTAGACCATAAAAAATGGGTAAGTTACTTATGTCGCACCGCTACAACCACCTACCCTTGCTCCATTCCTGGCCTGGGGGAGTTCAGCAGGAGCTGGTCGCATAAGACTTACCCAGCACAAATATACAAAACTTGCCGAGATAATTATTAATTCTGTTCAGGTGAAATGGCTTTAGATCAACCCGATAATGCTTATTTTCTTACATTTGTTTCCATAGTAGATTTTTAAATTATCGCAGGTTAAACCGATCATATATGAGTACTCAGGACAGTTCACCGGTTAAGAATGCCATGAATTATGGATCTATTATAGGAATAGCACTCGTCATCATATCCCTTCTTTTTTATATGATGAATGAAACAACTTCAGAGATTCAGAATTACTTAGGCTATCTGGCACTGGCAGTTGGAGTATATATCGGGGTTAAGCATCATAGAGATAATGAGCTCGGTGGATTAATGTCATATGGAAAAGCACTTAGCTCAGGAACCTTAATCTCATTTTTTGCCTCTATCATCATGGCATTTTACTTATATGTATTCATCTTGTTTATTGATCCAAGTCTTGTTGACGTCATTTTGGAGAAAGCTGAAAATGATATGATTGATGCGGGTAATTCGGATAAGGAGATTGAAATGGGTATGAAATACACCATGATGTTCGTTACTCCATTTTGGATGTCAGCAATGAGCGTGCTGGTATATACCATAATTGGATTTATCTTTTC
>JYMV01020305.1_pt1 | contig 20616 bp, 20 predicted proteins | sample 338911 | NCBI WGS metagenome assembly JYMV01 (sample SAMN03354496, study PRJNA234377) | hydrothermal vent metagenome | biome: Deep sea; feature: Hydrothermal plumes at the Eastern Lau Spreading Center, Western Pacific Ocean; material: Seawater | place: Tonga | collected 2009 | depth 2000 m m
CCCCCTGACTTTTTGGTCACGGTTCTGACACGGTTTTGTTCACGATTCCCAGTATTTCTCTATCCCACTCAATCACACATGATATACTAGTTAGCCTTGATATTTCATAGAGTTATCTCACTCAATCTCACGCAATCATCACTCTTCGTTTTCGGTGTCGGTCGCCCTTTTAAGGCGGGTGTCCCCGGTTCGAGCCCGGGGCGGCGCACCATATTTCTTCCCAGCACTCACCGGAATGACCCATGAGCGTGCTCCGCTGGCTGGCCGCATGGTTAGGCGCAATTATTTTTGTATGCATCCGCAATACCTGCCGTCTGCAGACGCACGACGACCCGCGGCCGGGGTTGCGAGGAAGAGGGCAAGGCTACATCTACGCCATCCTGCACGCCCATCAGATCGCGGCAGCCCTTACGCATGGCGAGGAGTTGTGCGGCACCATGGTGTCGCGATCGGTAGACGGCGACCTGATCATTCCCATATGCACACTCAATAACATCCGTCCATTTCGTGGTTCCTCGAGCAAGAAAGGTCAGGACAAAGGAGGGACACGGGCACTTACCCAAGTCATCGAGTTTGTAAGATCTGGGCGCCCATGCACGATGGCGGTTGATGGTCCCCGCGGACCCCGAAACCACGTTCAGGGCGGTGTTGCGAAGATTGCTGAGGCAACCGGTGCTCACATCGTCGTTACCTGTGTCATTCCGCGACGACGCTGGATCCTGCGCGGCACCTGGGATCGCATGCAGATCCCAGGACCATTTTCGACGTTCGATGCCTGGTTTTCCGAGCCCATCGACCCAGGTAGTTATGACGATCTCGAGATGCTGCGGGCGCGCGTTGAAGACGTGCTCACGGCTTTAGAGAGGAGCTCTGATCCGAGTGAGGCAACGATCGCCTCTAGACTTGTGGGCGGCTCCAGAAACTGAGTTGTGGAACGAGCAATCGTAGATTCTGCAGTTCATGTTGGAGCATGCCACTACTCCATCCGAGTGGTCGGGGATCCAAATCGACTGTGCGGGTTAGCGCGAGGTTTTGTTGCATCGTCTGGACGCTGATTGTTCCGTCCCGATCCGTGCTGTAGAGCGGAATTTTCAGTTCACGATAGACGGCCAACATTTCAGGTGACGGGTGGCCGTAGCGATTGTATTTTCCCACCGAAACTACCGCGAACTCTGGATTGACCTGTTGGAGGAAGTCGGCATCAACTGACATTGGGCCCCGCCCGCGGTTGAGTGTTGGGTGTTGACGTAACTCGTGAATCGCATCGCGTTCGACATCTCCGGTCAATAGAAACGAGTGCGACCCACAACTGAGTCGGAACACGATGGAGTGGTCATTCCATGAATGCACATCATGTCTGGGTTAAGGATGCGGATGGGTAACGATCATGAGGTCGATATGTGTAATACCCTGATTTCACAGGTAGGGAGCGATAACAGCACGTCCCATATCGAGCCGAGGAAATCCAGCTCCTCCACCAACTAAAATTATTTTCGGTCCAGGAAGTTGAAGAAGAATGGCATCGCCCTGCCCGACATCAAGATAGGTCACCTTTATTTCTCCAGCTGGTGGCTAGGCATAGGGCGACCTACACCCACAGTGTCAATGTGACGAGTACGATGCCTGCAGCGCTCGCACGGACGTACGCTTGTAATGAAGCAGTGGGCTCTCTCCACCGCCACAATGTCAGCACAATGGCCACATAGAACACAACAATGCTGAGTCCACTGGGGGAGGCGACGTGGTAGTCCGCATGAGGAATATGGGTGAAGAGCTTTGCTATCTGATAAAACACGTGAAAGCACCAATCGAGCAGCCCATCGAGTGGAAGGGTGGAGACGGTCAGGCATGTTCCGAGAAGTAGGCTGCCAAAAAACAGCGTTCCGGCAAGCCGCGACACATGCGAACGACGTTCGAGTACTGCGAGCACAATGAGAAATGCCAGGAAACTAAAGAAGACCGTTGCGGGAATAAACTGAACAAGGGCTCCGATGACGAGCCCAACGAGAAAACAGGTGGTCGTCGGGATAAGCAGTTGGGATATGGCCGTGCCGAGGAGGGGGAACGGGATCAGGGTTCACATCAGAAACAATGGGGCCTGTTATTCTTGGGTGAACCCTACATGCTGGTTTACGACCGCCGCTAGCTCTTTCGCGGCGGTATCGACGAGGTGCTGTTCTTTGCCCTCAACCATAACGCGGAGAATGGATTCGGTCCCGGAGTAGCGAAGCAATACGCGTCCCGCGCCATTAAACGATGTCTCAACATCCTTGATCGCTTGGGTAAGCTTTGGAATCTCATCGATGGGTGATTTTGTTCTGACTGGGACATTAATTAACACCTGTGGGTACAAGGTCACGACGTCGGCTAGTTTTGAGAGGCACGTTTCCGACATCTTGAGCATGGTCAGGACTTGCAGTGCAGTGATCAGACCATCGCCGGTCGTGTTATGTTCCATAAAAATCACATGGCCCGACGGTTCTCCGCCGAATGCGTATCCCCCCTTGACCATCTGTTCAAGCACGAAGCGGTCGCCCACTGGGGTTTGGATAACGGTTATTCCTGCTCGTTCCATCGCTTGAATAATGCCGAGGTTGCTCATGACCGTTAAGACAACAGTGTTCTTATTGAGTTTCCCTTTCTGAAGTAGGTCCAATGCCAGCATGCCAAGAATTTTATCCCCATCGATGAGTGTGCCTTTCTCTGAGGCAAAGAGGACACGGTCTGCATCTCCATCATGTGCAATTCCAATATCTGCACCATGAGCCACGACGGCGTTACACATTTGCGCGGGATAGAGTGCACCGACATCATGATTGATATTCGTTCCGTCAGGTTCATGCGCCATCACAACGACTGATGCTCCCAACTCCTGTAGAACGTGTGGGCTGGTTTTATACGCGGCGCCATGTGCGGTATCGATGACGACCTTCAAACCGTCAAAGGTCATGCCTTTAGGAATGGATCGTTTCACATATTCGATGTAGCGACCTTCCGGATCAGCAATTCGGAATGCTTTACCTATCTCGGTTGCAGTCGGCCGAATTGCGTCAATTTCACCAGAGACTACGAGATGTTCGAGTTTGTGTTCCATGTCGTCGGGAAGCTTCATGCCATCCCGAGAAAAAAACTTGATTCCATTATCCGCAAAGGGGTTATGTGATGCTGAGATAATAATTCCGGCATCCGCGCGGAGCGTTCGTGTTAGAAATGCAACAGCAGGAGTGGGCATCGGGCCGACAAGGACCACATCAACGCCCAGGGAGCAGATTCCAGATGTGAGTGCAGATTCAAGCATGTAGCCAGAGAGCCGAGTGTCCTTCCCGATCACAATACGGTGACGCCCTAATTTATCCTTAAACAGAAACGCGGCGGCGCGGCCAATTTTCATCACCGTTTCGCAGGTCATCGGCTCAGTATTGGCCAACCCTCGAATACCATCGGTTCCGAATAGCTTTTTCATCATCGTCCTCTATCCGCTGTGGCGATTGTTGCGAGCGCTGCATTGCGCGTTTGGGTGGCATGTATTGGAACAGCACTCGAGTTTCCGTCCCGGATAGCTTGTGCAACACGGACAACCTGAACCATCTCCGCAACATCATGGACTCGAACGATTGTCGCGCCATGGATAATCGCAATCGCCACAGCGGCAGCAGTACCCATCAGTCGTTGATCGACTGGACGCTGGAGAATCTGCCCAAGAAATGATTTACGCGATGGCCCAATCACCAGGGGATGGCCCAAGTCCAGGAAGTCTTTAAGGTGGTGAAGCAATGTCAGGTTATGGGCAAGGGTTTTCCCAAACCCGATGCCAGGATCGAGCAGGATTTGATCCCTATGAATTCCTGCCTCGTGTGCCAGAGCAATCTGTACACGGAAAAATTCACCCACCTCATTGAGTAGGGACAGATATAATGGTGAATCCTGCATATCCCGTGGGGTGCCTTGCATATGCATCAGGATGATTCCCGCACCGGACTGCGCCACCACGGAGGCCATCTCAGGATCTCCTCTGAGAGCCGTGACATCATTGATGATACTCACGCCCGCACCGAGTGCGCGCTTCGCAACTTCGGCTTTTGAAGTATCAATGGACAATGGAAGAGAAGTTCGTTTTGCCACCTGCTCGATAACGGGAAGCACCCGCCGACACTCTTCCTCCAGGGAGGTTGGGACAACACCGGGTCGTGTCGATTCTCCTCCGATATCAATGACATCTGCGCCCTCTTCTTCCAGCTCGATGGCACGGGCAACGGCGGCAGCGGTTGACAGATGTTGGCCGCCATCCGAGAAGGAGTCTGGTGTGACATTCAGGATCCCCATCACGAGTCCCCGATTTTCCAGGCAAAGTTCTTTGCCGACTATGTGCATAGAGATGTCCAGGCAAACAGACGAAAGAAGAAGAAACACGCTAGGGAGGCGCTGAAATGATCAGGCACACGCAGAGATGAGATAGACGAGCGACTCGCGCTTAACTCGGCGCCCACTGTGGGATCGACTCTTTAAGAATCTGGTCGATTTCATGACCGTCGAGGGCTTCTTTTTCCAGCAGGGCCTGTGCAAGCGCGACAAGGGCGGCCATGTTTTCTTTCAGGGTTCGTCGCGTTCGCTCATAACTCTGAACGATCAAATTCTTGACTTCTTTGTCGATAGTCTTGGCAACTTCTTCGCTGTAATCACGATGCGTCGCGAACTCGCGTCCGAGGAAGATCTCTTCTTCCTTCTTCCCAAAGGTCAGTGGCCCCAGCGTCTCACTCATTCCCCATTCACAGACCATTTTACGGGCCAACTCTGTTGCTCGTTCGATGTCATTCCCAGCGCCGGTCGTAATGTCATTGAGAACCAGTTCTTCTGCGACACGCCCTCCCATCAGAATCGCGAGATTGTTATACAAAAACTGGCGCGAGTGGCTATAACGGTCTTCAAGCGGAAGCTGCATGGTGAGTCCTAATGCCTGTCCTCGCGGAATGATCGTGACCTTGTGTACTGGGTCTGCTCCGGGAATGAGCTTGGCCATGAGGGTGTGTCCAGCTTCGTGGTATGCGGTGACACGTTTTTCTTCATCGCTAATCACCATGCTCTTGCGTTCTGCACCCATCAGAACCTTATCCTTCGCATGTTCAAAGTCTTTCATATCTACCGAGGCCTTATTTTGTCGTGCAGCGAGCAGTGCTGCTTCGTTAATCATATTTTCAAGGTCGGCACCGGTAAATCCTGGCGTACCGCGAGCAATGGTGCTCATTTCAACATCGTTTGCGACGGGAACGTTCTTCGAATGCACCTTCAAAATCGCCAGACGTCCCTTGACGTCAGGACGGCTGACAACAACCCGTCGGTCAAATCGTCCGGGGCGGAGAAGCGCAGGATCAAGCACATCCGGTCTATTCGTCGCGGCAATCAGAATGACACCGTCGGTCGTTCCGAAACCATCCATCTCGACCAACAGTTGGTTTAAGGTCTGTTCTCGTTCGTCGTGTCCACCACCCAGACCAGCACCACGCAGCCGCCCTACGGCGTCAATCTCGTCAATAAAAATAATGCATGGGGAATTTTTCTTGCCCTGTTCAAACAAATCACGGACACGAGAAGCTCCCACGCCAACGAACATTTCGACAAAATCAGAGCCGCTAATATTAAAAAACGGCACATCCGCTTCCCCAGCGATGGCCTTGGCAAGCAGGGTCTTGCCAGTCCCGGGCGGGCCCATGATGAGTACCCCTTTCGGAATACGTCCCCCGAGCTTCTGAAACTTCTGTGGATCCCTGAGAAACTCGACAATTTCGATGACTTCATTCTTTGCTTCCTCGACTCCAGCGACATCATCAAAGGTAATTTTTTTACGGTCTTCAGTGAGCTGTCGCGCGCGGCTTTTGCCAAATGAAAGTGCGCGGTTTCCACCAATCTGCATCTGGCGCATGAGAAAAAACCACAATCCGAGGAAAAGGATGAATGGTCCCCAGGTTACCAAGAAGGTGATATACCAAGGGTGATCATCGTCGGGTTTTGCTTCGACACGCACATCATGTTTGCGCAGCAGTGGAACGAGATCGGGATAATCGACCGCATATGTCGTAAACTGGTTCCCTTCCTTGAACACGCCGGAAATCGTGCGGTCGATAATGGTGACTTCGCGTACTTCACCTTCTTCGAGCTTGGTGATGAAGTCACTGAAGGGCACTTCCTGAATCGGCGCACGTTGCGGTGCATTCAGCAGGTTGAAGAGCAAGATCATGAACAATCCGATCACGACCCAGAAAATGAGATTCTTGCTGCGAGAATTCATCTAGCCCTCCAACTTCGCATTACTTCACAATACTTTCGAGGTCCGTCAAGGGACACTGAATGGACAGGAACCAACGCCCTGCAACTGAGAGAACCTCTATAAATACTACCACACATGCGAATTTTCTGACAATGCAGATCGCCTCACCGCACGATCTGAACACTACAGGTGTGCTGCGTGGTTGATCGACACCGGAAACGGTCATCCTGGCGGTAGCCAGGAATCCACAAAATGCCTTCCGGCGCTACGATGAGTGGAATCTGGCTTCGCACACCCTTTGGAACCTTCGTGTCAACAAAGTAGTCTTGGAGCTTTTTTTTCTTTCCACCCATGCCTGAAGGACAGAATACGTCGCCCGCTCGCCAAGGTCGAACGGTTAACGGAAGCCCAAAGGTGTCTTCATCAAAGTGTGCAACCATAGGATCGCATGCCACAGGGCCGCCGTGTGTTGCCGAGTCGTCGTCTGCTACTGGGGGCTCTCGCCATGTTCGGATCCGGCAGCCGATTGAGTGCATTTGAATTTCATCGGGAACAGAGAGACATTGCGCCTCCCAACGGGGGAGGTGCACCATCATGCTGACTTTCGTCATCGCAATCACATCGTGATGATGGTTCACCGTGACTCCAGCGCATTCGTACGCAGCCGATGGCTTTGGGGACGCTGCAATAAACGCAATGACTTTTTCGATATGTAGAAATGTGAGACGGCGTGTATCACCTTTAATGTGAGTGACGGCTTCTCGTATACATCGACGTTGCAAGCCGCGTGGGAGGTCAAGAAAACGCGATCGTGAAATGTGACAGCTCTGGCCTTCCTCGGCGTCTTGTCGTGGCACCAGGATGTCGTGGAACGCGTGTTTCGTCACTGTGTTCAGAACCTTCTCATCCTCGCTCACGATTTCGGCAAGATGAGAGAGAGATCGGCGTATTTGTGGATTATAGGTCTGAAGCAACGGAATCAGATCATGGCGAATACGGTTGCGTAGGTATACGGGATTTTCATTTGTAGAATCAGTCTGGAAGGTGAGGTGTTTTGCATCGAGGTACGTAAGAACATCGGTTCGTGTAACGGAGATGAGTGGTCGGATAATCTGATGGGCACGCTGTGCCGGAATTCCTCCCAGCCCTGTCAGGCCAGCTCCACGTAGTGCCCACATGAGGACCGTTTCGGCTTGATCGTCTGCAGTATGTCCAGTTGCAATCTTGTGAGCACCTCGTTGTTGTGCCACACGTTCAAAATATCGATAGCGTGCTGTTCGTGCACGTACTTGAAACGATCCGTGATCTGAGTTTGCAAGATCATCAGACGTTACGCGTTCAATGGAAACCTCAAGATTCAAGTGTTGAGCAAGGCAACGAACAAATTGCTCGTCCGCTTCAGACTCCTTGCCGCGTGTTCCATAATTGAGATGTGCGAGATGTAGGGTCAGATCCCATTCCTCCATGCATTCATGTAAGACCGCTGCAAGGCAGGTTGAGTCAGGGCCGCCTGATACCCCGATGACAATATGTTCTCCCGACTGGATCAGATCATATCGAACCATCGTCTGGTGAACGCGAGTGACCAGGGAGTTCGTTGGGCCTTGACGATCACGTTTCGGCATGTGTTCCTAAGGCTTGACGCGCATGGCGCACGTCATCTTTGATCTGCCGTGCAAGGTCCGTCGCGTTGGAGAAGACCATATCACCTCTCACCTGTTCAGAGAATCCCACGGTCATGTGTTTGCCATAGAGATCAGACTCCATGTCAAAAATGTGAACTTCAAGCAGTCGCTCCGTTCCATGAAATGTAGGGCGAGTTCCAATATAACTCACGGATTGATGGGGAGTATCATCAACTGTTGCGATCGTGGCATACACGCCATTGGGCGGGATTACGCGATCGTCCGGAAGTGGTAGATTCGCCGTGGGGTATCCCATTGCTGATCCGTTTTGTTCTCCCTGTTGAACAACACCACCAATCGTGTAATCACGCCCCAAAAAGCGCATGGCCTCCGATACCCGTCCCTCTTGGATACGTTTCCGAATGGTCGACGAACTCACAATCTCACCAGCATTTTGAACGGGGAGAATCGGTGTGACCTGAAAACCCATTTCAGGGCCTAATCGTGTGAGATCTCCGATCGTTCCGGCACGATCTTTGCCAAACCTGAAGGTTTTTCCAACACATAACTCGCGAACGCCGATGTGCTCCTTCAAGATGTCTCTCACGAAGGCGTCAGGAGAAATCTCCGCAAGCTGGGTTGAAAATTCAAGGCAAATGACGTGCGCGATCCCGGCCTGTTCAAAGAGAGAGAGTTTTTCGTCGAACGTCGTCAGAAATTGGAGTTGGAGTTGCGGGGCAATGACGGCAAGCGGATGCGGATCAAAGGTGAGCACCACGGATTCTCCGCCGACACGTTGTGCTTTCGTGACCACTTCGTTGAGCAATGCCTGGTGACCGAGATGCACTCCATCAAAATTCCCAATGGTCATAACTGGGTTAAGACCAGGTGAGAGCTGTTCAATATCTCGTGTTATTTTCATTGGACCTGTCAAGCAATGCCTGCAATCGGCTGGTTGTGACGATTCAGTTATACTGTGCGCCGCAGTAGTTTGGACGCATCTTTCGCAAAGTAGGTGATAATCAGGTCAGCGCCAGCTCTCCGAATGGCAAGCAATGATTCCATCATGGCATGCTCTTCATCGAGCCATCCGCTCTGGGCCGCAGCCTTGATCATGCTATATTCACCGCTGACTTGATACGCCGCGACGGGCAAGTGCACAGTCTGTCGTGTCTGATAGATGATATCGAGATAGGGTAACGCAGGTTTGACCATCACGATATCCGCTCCTTCGGCGATATCAGTTTCAATTTCCCGTATCGCCTCACGGCTGTTCGCGGGATCCATCTGGTAGGATTGTCGATCACCAAACATTGGGCCTGCTTGCGTGGCATCCCGAAACGGTGCATAGAATGATGATGCGTACTTTACCGCATAGGCCATGATGGGAATGTCTGGAAACCCATCCGTATCCAGTGCCTGCCGAACTGCCTGAACTCGTCCGTCCATCATGTCCGATGGCGCCACCATGTCGGCTCCAGCGCGGGCATGGACCAACGCCATCTTTTGCAACAGAGGGAGCGTCTCGTCATTGAGAATCCGGCCGTCCTTAACCACGCCGCAATGTCCATGCGTCGTGTACTCATCAATGCACACATCAGTGATCACAATGAGGTCAGAGACCGCTTGCTTGACCGCCTTGATAGCGGTTGGGATGACGCCGTTCGGATCCCATGCACCACTCCCATCCTCGTCCTTTGTATCTGGAACACCGAAAAGCAAAATTGCTGGAATCCCTAACGCTGCAATCTCCTCCGCTTCAACAACAAGCTGATTGACTGAGAGTCGATATTGATCGGGCATCGAGGGAATCTCTTGTCGGACATTGCTGCCCTCCACCACAAAAAGTGGTGCAATGAAACGATGCGGTTCGAGGCGGGTTTCCCGTGTGAGCCCCCTGAGGGCCTTGGTTTCACGAAGCCGCCGAAGTCTGTCACGTGGAAATGACATGAAAATGCTCCACTATGGCGTCGACCATTGAAGGAATGGTGTTTCCCTTTGCGACGATAGTTGGTGTGAGGCCAAACTCTTTCACCGTTCCAGACGTGATCGGGCCGATACTTGCAATGGTTGTTTGTGAAAGGAGTTCGTACGCGCGATGTCGACCGCCAAAGAGATTAACAAAATTACGGACTGTCGACGAACTCGTGAAGGTGATCACCGAGATCTCATTATTCTCTAACATCTCCCGTGCCCAGGCAATATCACGATCCGGTTGAACGGTACGATAAACGGCAGCAACCGTTACTTCGGCACCCAATGTACGTAGGGTGTCAGGAAGAACGTCTCGTGCAATCTCGGCGCGTGGGATCAGGACGCGTTTCCCCTTCAACCCCAAGTGGGTCAGCGCATCAATCACGCCTTCAGCTTGAAACGTCTCTGGGACAACATCTGGGATGAGACCATGTTTTCGGAGTTCCTGTGCCGTCCGAGGCCCAATGCAGCATAGACGAAGGTTGTGTAGGACGCGAAGATCCTGATTCCGATCATGTAAATGCCGCATAAAGTAGGTGACGCCATTGACGCTGGTGAACACCGCCCAATCGTATTGTTCGATGTGATCGATCGCGTGATGGAATTCCGTGGTATCGGTTGGGCGAATCATTTCGATTGTTGGGCACTCAACCGTCTCTGCTCCGTAGTGAGAGAGAAGGTCACTGCACTCTTTGGCCTGTGACAATGCGCGAGTTACCATGACTTTTTTTCCGAACAGCGGACGGCGTTCGTACCAGTTCAACTTGTCACGAAGTGTCACGACGTCTCCGATAACGATGATAGCAGGTGGAACGATCCCAGCCTCAGTGCTTGTTTTGACAATGTCATGAAGCGTTCCTGTCACCGTGCGTTGTGCCGATCGTGTACCCCATCGGATAAGCGCGACCGGTGTCGTTGGTGGTTTCCCCTCATCGAGCAACGAACGAACAATGCTCGGGAGATTGCGCATTCCCATCAGGATCACGAGGGTTCCCTCCTGCTGTGCATATGATTTCCATGCCACATGTGGAGAGCCTTTGACGGGATCTTCGTGTCCGGTGACGATTGCCGCTGAAGACGCAAGGGTGCGATGGGTAATGGGGATGCCGGCATACGCCGGACAAGCCAGCGCCGAACTGATTCCCGGAACAACCTCAAACGGAATGCCCGCGTCAGCCACGACTTCTGCTTCCTCGCCTCCCCGACCGAAAATAAATGGATCGCCCCCTTTTAACCGCAGGACCGTCTTTCCTTCGTGGGCTTTTGCAACAAGAAGTGCATTGATGTCGGCCTGATCGAGATAATGGCCGCGACCACGTCGTCCCACATAGATAAGTTCGACGGCTATTTTTGTGGCATGCCGTAGGAGGGCTGGATTTGCGAGATAGTCGTAGATAACGACATCGGCTTCCTCAAGACATTCCTTGCCTCGTAAGGTGATCAGTTTTGGATCTCCAGGTCCGGCTCCCACGAGATAAACCTTGCCTGTCCCTGTGGTCGTGGGCGTACTAATTATTGTAGACCTCAGCGAGGATCTCGTCGGCGCCTCTACTAAGAAGCTGTTCCGCGAGTGTGATGCCTAATGCGACAGCATCCTCGACCGACCCGTCAATGTCATTTCGAATCACTCGTGTGCCATCGACACTTGCGACGAGCGCATCCAGATGAAGGGAAGCATTGGTGACGACCGCGTGGGCCCCAATGGGGACTTGGCACCCGCCTTCTAAACGATCTACTAATGCACGTTCTGCCCGAACGGCAAACGCGCTGGGCGCGTGGTTCAATTGCCCAATATGTTCCTGAACAACTGTATCGTTCCGACGACACTCAATGCCCAATACACCTTGTCCCATCGCCGGAAGGCTTTGGCCTAGGGGGAGATATGCAGTGATCTGAGATTCAAATCCCAACCGTCTGACACCAGCAGCCGCCACGATCACAGCATCGAACTCCCCGTCTTGAAGCTTGCGTAACCGCGTATCCAGGTTGCCTCGCAACGGCACAATCTTAAAATCTGGTCGAACATGAAGGAGCTGCGCTTGCCGTCGAAGGCTGCTTGTCCCGATGGTTGCTCCCGTTGGAATGTCGTCAAGCCCCGCAATAGGAAATCGCGTGCTGATCGCATCCCTCGGGTCCTCGCGTTCAGTCATGGCAAAGATCTCAAGGGCATCCGGCAATTCAGTAGGGACATCTTTCATGCTGTGCACGGCAAGATCAATGTCGCCTCGTAGAAGTGCTTCCTCAATTTCTTTGACGAAGAGTCCCTTCCCACCGATTTTGGCCAAGGGAACGTTGAGGATCTTATCGCCTGATGTTTTAATTTTGTGAAGAGTGACCTTCACATTTGCATCCCGCTCAAGTTGTGTACGCACCCACTCTGCCTGCCAGAGGGCGAGTAGGCTTGCGCGGGTTCCAATCTTCAGTTCGAGTTGTGGCATGGTGGTGTACGAGTTACTCAGATCATCTGTCCGTCGTGCTATCCTCGTCCAGAGAAAACAGACGTCGGGTTGCATCCACGTACATCGTGCCGTTCGCGTTGGCAGCTTCTTCCTTGAGCGTGACGAGTGGACGATGAAGAAGCTTGTTCACAATGGATGAGGCAAGCCCTTCAATAATTTCGCGTTCTGAGCCGGATAAACCGGGAAGTCGTGCCAACACCTTTTCAAGTTCTCCCTGCCGAATTTCTTCTCCTCGCTTTTTCAGTGCGACAATGGTGGGTACCGTTTCGAGTGTCTTCATCCATCCCATCATCGTGACAACTTCTTCTTGAACGATGATTTCAGCCGTCATCGCGGCTTTTTGCCGTTCTTCCATATTCACGGCGACGATCTGTTGCAAATCATCGATATTAAAGAGATAGACACCGTCAATATCTCGAACATCACCTTCAACATCACGTGGTACAGCAATATCGATGATACAGAGTGGGCGGTTCTGACGTGCTCGAACGATCTTCAGCATGTCCTGCGTTGTAATGATGGCGTGTGGGGAACCGGTTGAACAGATCACGATATCTGCGCCAAGCATCTCCTGCTTGAAGGTCTCGAATGGAATCGGGGTTCCCTTAAATTGTTTTGCAAACGCAACGGCCCGTTGGAAATTTCGTGTCGTTACCATCACCCGCGTGACACCATGATTCACGAGATGTCGACCGGCAAGCTCTCCCATTTCGCCTGCGCCAACTAGCATCACTGAGTGGTCTGCAAGGTTCTGAAAGAACTTCTTCGCGAGTTCGACTGCGGCGTAGCTTACCGAAACAGCTTGTTCACCGATCGGGGTGTCCGTCCGAACTCTTTTTGCGACCGAAATGGCTTTTTTCAAGACTTTGTTTAAGACCACGCCGGTGCAGCCTTGGGAGACGGCAGCCTCCATCGCATCTTTAAACTGGCCGAGGATCTGGGGCTCGCCCATGACCATAGAATCTAAACTCGACGCGACACGGAATAGATGCCGCACGGCATCATCGTCTGACAAAAAGTACAGATGCTGGGTCAACTGCTCGGGAGCACTTGCCGGGTTCCGCTGCATGAGAAACTGGTGTAATTCTTTTATGGCGGCATCGATGTCTTTTGCTACCGCGTACAGTTCAACTCGGTTACAGGTGGACAAGAGCATCGTTTCTTCTACCGCCGGCAGTGTTTTCAACGATGCCAGGGCATCACTAAGGTCGCCATTGGAGATGGCAAGGCCTTCGCGGATTTCGATCGGTGCGGTTTTATGGTTGAGTCCGGCGGTAACGATATGCATGATTAGCTAATCAAGAATTATCCCACATTGGCAAACGTGACGAGCACTCCTCCAAAGCCAATAATTGTCAGATATGCTGCGTGTTTAGCACGCCAGCCCACCATGACACGGCCAAGCACGACGATGAGGTAAAAGAGCCAAGTCAGGGCAGTGGAAATTTGCTTCGGATCCCAGTTCCAGTAGGAACCGGATGAAAAATTTGCCCACACCGCCCCTGCCACAATACCCAGTGTGAGTAACGGAAACCCGAGGAGAATTGATTTCCCGTTGAGGTTATCAAGAAAATCCAAAGGGGGAAGCTTATAGTACATTGGAATAAAACGTCTTGATTTCAGTAGACGTTCTTGGAGGAGGTACATGATGCTTGCCACGAAGGCCAAGGCGAAGGCAACGGTGCCTGAGACGGTCATGACCACATGCAGCCAGATATTCGAAAGAACTGGTTCGAGTACTTGAAGGTCTTGTCGGACGGTTGCAGCGACGATTAATGCAAGGACGGCGAGAGGAAGAACAAACGATCCGAGGACGGGGATGCGATTCGCGTATTCGACAATAAGGAAGGTAAGGATCAGACCCCATGAAAAAAAGACCATGACATCGAAGAGACTGCTCAAGGCGACATGGCCGGTTCCAAACAAGAGGGTGTGGAGTACGGCTGAATGGAGCACAAATCCAAACGCCGTCATGCCAACGGCAAGGCTCGACAAGACGTCGGTGCGAACGGCAAGGGAGGTTACAAAGAGCCCTGCACCAAAAAAATACAAGATAAGCGTCAGCTCAAAATACGGGATAATCGTTGCCTCTCTTTGGCCGCTGTAGTCCTCTGTTCAGGATCGCTAAGTATGCGTAGAAAAGGCTAAAATAGTACCATATCTATGTGTTTTGCCTCAACGTTTGTGATATAACCTTCGACGTTATACACAGGCTAAGATCTTGACATGTGAGAAAAGGATCGTGATGCAGCAACCTGTTATCGTATGTCTTGACCTTGAAGGAGTCCTGGTACCTGAAGTCTGGATTTCGCTTGCCGAGGCGACGCACATTGAAGACCTCCGTCTCACGACGCGGGATATTTCCGACTATGACGTCCTGATGAAAAAGAGATTGGAAATTCTGGCTGCCCATTCCTTGCGCATACAAGACGTTCACGCAGCCGTTGACACACTGAATCCGCTCGAAGGGGCCAGTGAATTTCTCGCAGCGTTACGCGCAACCTATCAAGTGGTGATTTTGTCCGACACCTTCTATGAGGTTATTGCGCCCTTGATGAAGAAACTCCACTACCCCACGCTGTTTAGTCATTCCCTTGAAGTCGATCCTGATGGCCGAATTCGCCAATACCATTTACGTCAGCCAGACCAAAAGCGGAAATCCGTGATGGCGTTCAAGAATTTGAATTTCCGTGTATTGGCGGCTGGAGACTCTTACAACGATACGTCCATGTTGCAATCCGCCGATGTAGGAATCTTCTTTCGGCCAACCGACGCTATCGTTCAAGAGTTCCCTCAGTTTCCCGTGACGCAGACGTACGACGAGTTACGTGCGCAACTGGATCAGGCTGCCTCCCCTCCGCAATGAGCATTCCTATTGCGGTAACCATTGCCGGCTCGGACAGTAGCGGAGGAGCGGGCATTCAGGCCGATCTGAAAACCTTCGCGGCCCTGAATGTCTATGGCGCATCGGTGATTACGGCACTCACGGCACAAAATACGCGAGAGGTACGTGCAATCCATGATCCGCCCCCGTCATTCGTCCTCATTCAATTGGAGACGGTCTTTGCCGATCTTGCCATCCGCAGCGTCAAGACCGGGATGTTGAGCCAACCCGAGGTCATTGTCACGGTTGCAGAATTCTTACGAAAACATGCCACAATCCCCCTCGTGGTGGATCCCGTCATGGTCTCCAAAAGCGAGGCAACTCTTTTAGTGGATGAAGCCATAGATGTGCTCAAAAGACAATTGATTCCCCTTGCCACAGTCATCACTCCAAATATTCCCGAGGCTGCGATCCTGCTCGATACCACAGTGGACGACATCGAACGTCGGAGAGGCACGGTGTGTCAGCAGCTTTTTGAATTGGGATCAAAAGCTGTGGTACTGAAGGGAGGGCATGGAAAAGGCCCGTTGAGCGAAGATCTATTTTACGATGGGCAATCCGTAACGTCTTTGCCAGCGCCACGGATTACAACAACTAATACCCACGGGACTGGCTGTACCTTCGCTTCCGCCATTGCCGCACACCTTGCGTACGGGAAACCACCGCTTCCGGCTGTTCGAGGCGCCAAAGAGTACATCACCGGGGCCATTGCCGCTGCGCAAGCCCTCAAGGTTGGTCACGGACACGGACCGGTCCAACATTTCTTTCAACAGGAGCGTCGATAGTCCTACTGATCAGTACGTCGTAATAGTGCTGCCGCCAAGCAGTTCGGACACTTTTTTGCTGATGTCCTGAGCCTTCAACAGCGCTTCGCCAACTAACATCGCCTGGATTCCGGCCTCGGCCAGCCGCTCGACATCGCGACGGGACGAGATCCCACTTTCGCTGACAAGCGTCATATTTTTTCGCAGATCAGATGGAATACGTTCGATTAACCTGAACGTTGTGTGGAGGTCTGTGGTGAGGGTAGCAAGATCCCGATTGTTAATGCCAAGCAGCCGGATGTCAGACAGAAACTCGAGTGCGATCGCGAGTTCGGGTTCACTATGAACTTCTACGAGCACATCGAGGCCGAGTTCCTGCGCGAGATGCGCGTATTCAACTAACTGAGATCGCTCGAGAATTGCAACAATGAGGAGGACGGCATCGGCCCGGTAGGCTCTGGCTTCATAAAACTGGATTTCATCAACCATGAACTCCTTATTCAGGATAGGCAACGACACTGCTTTGCCAATTGTAGCCATGAGGTCCAGGCTGCCTTTGAAGTATTGTCGGTCCGTGAGCACAGAAACGGCGGACGCACCAGAATTCTTATACGTATTGGCAATGGCAAGCGGGTCGAAGGGATCGCGGAGGATACCGCCGCTGGGGGACTGCTTTTTGACTTCGGCGATGAGGCGTGGCCATTCGCCTTCACAGCCACGGAGCACTTTTTCAAAGCCAATTGTGGATGGGATGTCTGAAATAATGCTTTGAATATTTGATTTATGAAACGATGACTTACGCTCACTAACCTCAACTCGTTTATTGGAAATAATTTCTTGTAGCATACGATGTTTGTTAGTGGGCAGATTTTAACTTCTGCGACGTCGACACGAGTTGATCTAGCTTTGCTTTTGCTCTTCCACTGTCTATTGAGTCCTGAGCCACGGTAAGTCCTTCGGGTAACGTCTTGGCGTTACCTCCGGCAACAATGGCGGGAGCTGCATTCAGCAGCACGATATCGCGCCGTGGACCTGGCTGACCCTCGAGGATCTGCGTGAGGATGCTTGCATTTTCGTCCGCGTCTCCGCCTCGCAATTCGACCGGCGCACAGCACGAAAGCCCAAAGTCTTCTGGTTTTACATAATAGCTTTGGATCGTCCCGTCTTTGCCCTCTGAGATCTTGGAGCGGTCTGTCAGCGTAATTTCGTCAAGCCCGTCCATCCCATGGACAACAAAACTATGTTTGCTTCCTAACCGGAGCAGGGCATTGGCCATTAGGTCTGTTAAGGCCTCGTCGTAGACCCCGAGGACTTGGCTGGTTGCCCCAGCTGGATTCGTCAGGGGCCCCAGAATGTTAAAGGTGGTCCGAATGCCGAGTTCTCTCCGTGGACCCGCAACCTTCGCCATCGCCGAGTGAAACACCGGTGCAAACAGAAATCCAATGCCTGTCTGGTTGATGCAAGTTTCTACGTTTGCAGGCGATAAATCGATACACGCGCCAAGCTGTTTTAGAACATCCGCACTCCCCGATTGCGACGAGACCGCACGGTTCCCATGTTTGGCAACCGTCATTCCAGCGCCAGCCACGACAAAGGCCACAGTTGTTGAAATGTTAAATGTCTGCGCGCCATCTCCACCCGTTCCGCAGGTGTCGACGACAGAGGGAGAATGAACCGTAATGCTGGCTGCGCGTGCCCGCATCGCCCGTGCCGAGCCGCACACCTCGGATAACGTCTCACCTTTCATGCGCAGGGCCGTCACGTATGACGCGATCTGTGCATCCGTGGCCTGGCCATCCATGATTTCCGACATGACCGTCTCAGCTTGTTCTTCAGTCAGGTTGGTGCCGTCGACGAGCATTGCGATGGCTTCTCGAATCATGCCGTTTTCCCAATAACAAAGTTCCGCAACAGATCCATGCCTGCACGTGTCAGAATCGATTCAGGATGAAATTGCACGCCTTCAATCGGCAACTCCCGATGACGCATTCCCATGATATCGCCATCGGATGTTTCCGCGGTCAGTTCGAGACAGGCAGGCAGCGAGGCACGGTCAACGACGAGCGAATGGTAGCGGGTGGCTTCAAATGGATTCGGTAGGTCAGCGAAAATCGCCTTCCCATCATGTTTAATCATTGAGGTTTTGCCGTGCATCAGCCGATCTGCACGTTTGATCTGGCCTCCAAAGGCTACCGCGATCGCTTGATGCCCTAAACACACCCCTAAAACAGGAACCGCGGGAGTTTTCTGGGAAAAATGCCGAATGATGTCAATCGAAATGCCTGCATTCTCCGGGATTCCAGGTCCGGGAGAAATCACGATATGATCTGGACGGAGTGCCTCGATGTCCTCTACCGTGACCTTGTCATTTCGAAATACCTGAATGTCTTCACCAATGTCCCCCAGGTATTGCACGAGGTTGTAGGTGAACGAATCGTAATTATCGAGCATTATTAACATCGATGGTCTCTCATGGAAAGCCGTGCTCGGCCATTTCAATGGCAGCCATCATTGCCTTGGCCTTCGAACAGGTTTCCTCGAATTCCCTCGTCGGGTCGGAATCCGCCACAATTCCGGCGCCAGCCTGAATGTAGGCACGATTTCCTTTCACCACAATCGTTCGAATTCCGATACAGGTATCGGTGTTTCCTGAAAACCCGACATAGCCTACCGTCCCCGCGTAAGAGCCTCGTCGCGAAGGTTCTAGTTCTTCGATGATCTGCATTGCTCGAATTTTGGGGGCTCCGGACACCGTGCCAGCAGGAAAACATGCCTTGATGACATCGAAGGCATCATGGCCCGGTTGCAGGGCACCTTCCACCCGCGAAACAAGATGCATCACGTGCGAATAGTATTCGACGATCATGAAGTCGCTCACGTGTACGGTACCGTAACGAGCCACGCGGCCCACATCGTTTCGTCCAAGGTCGACGAGCATGACATGTTCGGCACGCTCTTTCTCGTCCGCTTTGAGTTCTTCCTCTAATTGCTGGTCTTCGGCGGCAGTCTGTCCACGTGGACGCGTTCCGGCTATCGGACGTACCTCAACCCGGCCTTCTTCACATCGCACCAGCACCTCGGGCGACGAGCCGATGAGCGCCATATCGTCAATGCGTAAATAGTAGAGGTATGGGGACGGATTGGTCAGACGAAGGGCACGATAAATATCAAAGGGCGTTGCAGTAATTTCTGTTTCCCACCGTTGGGAGAGCACGGTTTGGACAATATCGCCGGCGCGAATATATTCCTTGGTGGTGAGAACCATCTTCTCAAAGTCATCTTGGCTGAGGTTAGACTGAAAGGTCACCGGCTTCGGCATCGTTGGCTGAGGGAGGTCGGCTGACCTCGGTTGTTTGAGCCGTTTGATCATGGCGGTAATTCGTTCAAGAGCTTCGCTATAAGCGTGCGAGAGGTCTTTTCCAGTTGTATGCACACAGGCAACGACTTTAATCGTCTTTGCCACGTTGTCAAAAATAAGCAGCGTATCGGTGAGGAGAAACACAAACGAAGGCTGATCAAGCCGTGGTTTTTCACGCTCTGGAATCTCGTCGAGCTGATGTGCCACATCATAGGACAGATATCCAACGGCTCCGCCATAAAACCGTGGCAGCCCCTCAACAACGACTGGACGATACTGGCTCATCACGGACCTCAGCGCTTCGAGGGGGGTGGAGTCCGCAGGGTATTCCGTGATGGTGTCGCCCTGGACGACATGAATTCCCTGCTGATCACCTCTTAAGACAAGAAACGCTCCGGTACCCAGAAAGGAATAGCGTGCCCATTGCTCACCGCCTTCCACACTTTCGAGGAGATATGCGTATGCACCGTCATCGATCTTGGCCATAGCCGAGACCGGGGTTTCCATATCGGCCAGAATTTCTCGATACACGGGAATAATATTCCCCTTCCGTGCCAGAGAGGTGAATGTCTCTAGATCTGGGACATACTGCGACCGGCGGAACCGGTCAGCGCGCGGTGTCATCGCATGGTGCGAGGGTCACGAGTCGTCGAGACCTTCGTCAAGATTTCGCGCGTGAAGTGAAGCGCCGTTGGTTTCCCCTTCGAGACGGTCTTCGAGATCGAGAAGGTGCGCGCGAAGTGAGTCGATACGGTCATCTAATCGCCCAATGCGGGCTTCAAATTTTCGCTCTATGGCCTTCATTCGCGCGTCAACGTCGGTCGGTCGCGCTTTGCCGCGTTCGGCAAGCCCGGTTTGCAGCAACGCAACTTGTTTCTCAATGCGTTGGAGTTGCATAGACACGGCATCCAATGACTTATCTTTGAGCGGAGCCCGAGTTCGCTGCGGAGTTCTCGAGGAGACTCGCTGCTTGGGCCGTGTTTTCGGTTTCACCGGTCGCCGCGCAGCCTTCTTTTTTGCCGCACGTTTTGTCGTCCGCATGGGCTTCTTTTTTCCAGTTTGCTTTTTCTTGGTCTGAGCCATGCCTCCTCCTTCCTTGCAAAATTTCGCTGTGACGGGTCCTCAGGCCGGGTCTTCGGGTCTCACCAACCAACCCTGATCCGCAAAACTCACATATCGACCATCGCCAATAATGAGATGATCTAATACCTTAATTCCCAAAATTTCTCCAGAGGTAAGCAAGCGTCGGGTTAACGCGTGATCTTCCTGACTCGGCTCCGGATCGCCACT
>JYMV01039883.1_pt1 | contig 20604 bp, 15 predicted proteins | sample 338911 | NCBI WGS metagenome assembly JYMV01 (sample SAMN03354496, study PRJNA234377) | hydrothermal vent metagenome | biome: Deep sea; feature: Hydrothermal plumes at the Eastern Lau Spreading Center, Western Pacific Ocean; material: Seawater | place: Tonga | collected 2009 | depth 2000 m m
TACTTTCAAAATGAAATTCCTGAACTGGAACCAACTGCAGGATATGTAAAAGATGGACGACGATTTCTGAAGGAAATAGAGCCGTTTTTAGCTGATAAAGGCATAAACCGGGAACTACTCGTCCGTTCTTCCTAAATATGTATTGACGAGGCTTTTTATTCGTATAAAATGAGGGGCTTGCCACTCTTTTGCGAATGTCGCAACCTGAAGATGGCGTAACTTGGCCTCAGTCATAGCGTGCTATGGCGCAGCGGAAGGAGATTACCGTTGCAAGAAGATGAAGAAGAGGCCCGACTGCACTGATTGACCCCACATGGGAGCGCTCAGGAAAGCTTGGGCAAATTAAGTGTTAGTAAAAAATAAATGTAAATTAGTATCCAACACGCGTGTGTTGGATATAGGGATATCAAAGATAAGACAATTTGTCTGAATGGTAAAGAACTATGGCTAGAGATTTAAATTTCGTACGAAACATCGGCATCTGCGCTCACATTGACGCGGGCAAAACGACCGTTACAGAACGCGTCCTTTATTACACAGGCAAGAGTTACAAAATTGGTGAAGTGCACGAAGGCACTGCAACAATGGATTTCCTCGAAGAGGAACAAGAGCGCGGTATTACTATTCAGTCTGCAGCGACAACTTGCCCTTGGGAATTCAATGGTGATGAATATACTATAAACCTAATCGATACTCCAGGTCACGTTGACTTCACTATTGAAGTTGAACGTTCAATGCGAATACTTGACGGCGCAGTTGCAGTTTTTGATGGCAAGGAAGGTGTGGAAGCACAATCTGAAACTGTTTGGCGACAAGCAGACCGCTACAATGTTCCTCGTCTTTGTTTAATTAACAAAATGGATAAAATCGGTGCTGATTTTGAATTCAGTTACGGCACACTTCGAGAGCGCCTTGGCGCAAACGCCATTGCTGTTCAACTTCCAATTGGCGCTGGTGACACATTTGAAGGCATCGTTGATCTCATTGAAATGAAGGCGTACTACTTCGACCAAAGTGACATGGGTGCAGTTGTTGAACAACGCGAAATCCCTGAAGACATGCAAGATATGGCTGAAATTTGGCGACACGATATTATCGAACGAATCGCTGAACTTGATGATGAATTAACAGAACTCTACCTTGAAGACGAAACTGCAATTACTGAAGCCCAGCTAAAAGCAGCGCTTCGACGTGCAACTATCGACCTTCGAGCGTTCCCAACCTATTGTGGCTCTGCTCTAAAGAACATCGGTGTTCAAAGAGTACTGAACGGTGTTATCGAGTACTTGCCGAACCCAACTGAAGTTCCAGAAGTTCAAGGTACAAACCCGAAAAACAAAGATGAAAAATTATCTCGTCCAAATAGCGAAGACGCACCGTTTTCAGGTTTAGTATTTAAAGTTGTTAGCGACTCACACGGCGATCTTACATACGTTCGCGTTTACTCTGGCCGACTTGCAAAAGGCAGCCGAGTTTTAAACCCAGGCAACGGCCGTAAAGAAAACGTATCACGTATTTATGAAATGCACGCAAAAGATCGCGAAGCACTAGATTTTGCAGGTGCAGGATCAATCGTTGCAGTCATCGGTTTGAAAAATTCAATTACTGGTGACACACTTTGCGACATAAACGACCCAATTATTCTTGAACGAATGCACTTTCCTGATCCCGTTATTTCAATGTCAATTGAACCAATCACAAATGACGACAAGAAAAAACTTGGTGAAGCACTTACGACTATTCGTCGCGAAGACCCTTCTTTCCACGCGCACTACAACGAAGAAACCGGTGAAACTATTATTTCCGGTATGGGTGAACTTCACCTTGAAATCGTCAAGAATAAACTTACACGCGATCTAAAAATCGGCGTCAACGTTGGTACCCCTCGCGTTTCATATCGCGAAACCATTACCGGTGTTGCTGAAAATGTTCGTGGTAAATTTGTTAAACAATCAGGTGGTCGTGGTCAGTTCGGTGATGTTGTCATGAACGTTCGCCCAATGACTGCTGCTGAAGCAGAAGAGCAAGAACTCGTCATGAAAAATGGCGTTGTCTTCATTGATAAAATTACACACGGTTCAATTCCTCGTGAATATGTTCCATCTGTGCAGCACGGTGTTCGGAATGCATCGTCATCCGGCATCCTTGGTGGATACCCAATGGTTAACGTTTGTTGTGAACTTGTTGATGGTTCTTATCACGAAGTTGACTCAAGCCAAGTTGCATTTGAGCAAGCTGGAGCTCTTGGTTTCAGAGAAGCATGTACAAAAGCTGGGCTTGCTCTGCTCGAGCCAATTATGAAAGTGATTATTACTACACCAGACGAATTCTTCGGTCCAGTCAGTGGTGACCTTGCAAGTCGTCGAGGACAAATCAATGACTCTGAACTTCGTGGTGTAGTTCGTATTATTAATGCTGAAGTTCCACTCTCTGAAATGTTCGGTTACACAACTGTACTTCGTGGCATGACTCAGGGTCGCGCTTCAAGCACAATGGAACCATCAGAGTATCGATTGATGCCAGAAAACCTCAAGAAAGAAGTTCTCAAGGCATAACTTGCTAGTTATTACGTATTAACCTTCAGGAAGCCCAATGGTCTAACCATTGGGCTTCCTTTTTTTGTACTCTGTGCGTCTCATGATTACTGAGTTTGATATTTCAATGTTGCATCAAGCGAGTCGACTCGCCACGATGGGGCACGGAACAGCCGAGCCAAACCCTATGGTCGGTTGCATCATTACAGATGTACAAGGCAACATTGTAGGCGAGGGTTTTCATGAAAAATGCGGTGAAGCACATGCAGAAATTAACGCTCTTGCAATTGCAGGCGAAAAAGCACACGGCGGTACTGCGTATGTTTCACTTGAGCCCTGCAACCACACTGGAAAAACACCGCCCTGTTCAATAGCATTACTTGAGGCAAAAATAACTAGAGTTGTAATTGGTGCAAGCGATCCACACGACGAAGCAAGCGGTGGCGCAGAATTTTTGCGTACCAACGGCATCGAAGTCGAAGTTGCAGAAGATGAGATTTGCAAGGAAATCATTGCACCGTTTGCACATAAAATCAAAACAGGATTGCCATGGATTACGTGTAAATGGGCACAAACAAAAGACGGATGCATCGAAACACCCACAGGTGACACGCCTTGGATTAGTTGCAAAGAAAGTCAGCAACTTGTACATGAAGAACGTGGATGCATTGATGCAATTGTTGTTGGAGTTGGAACCGTCGTTAAAGACAACCCGCAACTAACCGTTCGCGGAGCAACAAAACACCGAGTCCCTCTTCGAATTGTAATTGACCCAAACGTAAGAACCCCTCTCACGTCAGCAATTCTTAACGAGAAAGCTCCAACGCTACTCGTTCATGCTGATCATGCAGACACAAGTAGAATGAACGGCGTAAACTTATTTCATCTTCCAAGTGTTGATGGTGTACTCAATTTAAAGCCCTTGTTCAAACATCTCGTTTCAGAATTTGATGTTACGAATGTTATTGTTGAAGGCGGAGCAACGCTTTTCAAACATATTTTTCAACAACAACTTGCAAATGAATTGTGGATTTTTACATCGCCAAAATTATCGGCTACAACTGCATTCTGCAATATGAACCACATCGTACAATCGCTTAATGTCACACTCTTAGATGAACAAATCTCAGGGGATGATATTGTCTCGCGCTACGCTGTGAACAATACAGTTTAATTTAGGAACTTAGCAAATACTTCGCTGACTTCAGCGGGATGAAAACGAAGAACATTATCTCCATTCTCAAAAATCCATTGCCCTTCTTGATTCAATGCAATCCTAACTGTATCAAGAGGTGCTAAGTCATAACCTTCAAAAGTAACAGTTGCAACTTCATCATCTCTTGGGTAACTACCAAATGCAACTGAGGGTGGCTTCGTATCTAACAATAATGTAAGTAATGCTTCGATATCTTCATTCTCTGCTTGCACACCTTTTCCATCAACCCAACGGTCAAGTTCTCGGCTAAAAAACTGCTCTTTGTCTTCTGATCTAATCACAATTCGTTTCACGTCAAATTTTGACACACCACTACCAGTTGCGTCAACAAACATTTCAGGCATTGGGAATAATCCTGAAAGTGCAGTCCATGTCATTCTGAAGACAACAGGTTGCCCCTGCAATGAGACATACCGGTCTTGTGAACCTGCAGAAACTCTCCCGCCTATCAACAACGAACGCGTAGTTCCTGCACCATCTGTAGTTGTAAACACAGCAGCCGGCATAGCAAGTCCAAACATTTCAAAATCATCAGGTTCGTCAATGACAAAACTACCAACTCGTGCTGCTGCTAACCGCCCCACCCACTCCGCGAACATTGCTTGGTCGACACGAGCAGAAACTGGTTCACGCATTTCCCAACGTCCTTTCTCGCGTTCAATCACCAAAGTATCACCATCTATAGTTCGTTCTATCGATGTGCCATCAATAGCGAAGTTTGGAAAAAGACGAATATCTCTCCAAAGTCGGTAATCCATATCAACTGCTCGTATATGCAAAGATTGATCAACTAATACAACAGCGCTTTCGTTCACCGTGGCGTATGCCCTGCCCCCAAGTGTTTTTCTGCCAAGTCTTACCGATATGTTTTTATCATGATCAAAAAGTGTAATCATGTTTGCATCTTTGCCAACTCCAAGTAATTCGATGGACGCTTCACCCTCTAATTGACCGAGAACTTGCACGCCCTGCACTGCACCAATGAGTGCAATCATCGATGCTGCATCCATTTGAATCGAAAACGGTTTTACTTGATTCCAAACACCATTCTGTTTTTCAAATACAAATTCTTCGCCATCTCGCTTAATTTCGATTTTAGCAACTGCATCAAACTGCAACATTGAATTATTTACAAGTGTTACTACTTGTTGTTGTGAAGTTTCGAAGCCAGCAGTGCGTAGTAATACAGAAACAACCACGAAGACCGTTGCAATTACAAACAAAATGGCTATGTCACGATTCTTAATCATCTAGAATTCCTCCGTGCCCAAGTAAGCACTGAAGCGAAAACGAGAAGTGACGGGATTCCCAAAACTAAAACTAACGTCCAAACAAAATACGCTGTCTTCGATAACCCATTTATCCTTTGTGCTTGCTGTCCAATCGGGCTTGCAGCAATCCAATCATCCAATCCTGACAGCCACTCGACAGATGCTAACAACAATTCGCTATTGCCCGGATTTACCAGCGCAACTTGATTACCGCCAAGTGGCAACGCTCGGTCAGCTGCCCAAGTAAGAAGCCAACCACCTGAACCAATAACAATTGCTCGAGCACCTCCGTGATGTTCAACAGCTGCCGCGACTTGAATTGGCTCCATTACGCTGATTTTTCCGGTGGTTTCTAACAACTCCATTTCCCATTTTGCATCAAGCCAATGGTCTTCTGTCGGCTCAATTACTATGAGTTTTTCGCCACCTTCAACTTGAATTGGAAATGGCAAAAAGATTTGTCGTCCACTTACACCCTTTGCAATTATGTGTTCACTGTGCATGTCGCTAATCATTTGAGACCGTTGTACTTCAATTTGATTCGGACCAACTGCAACTTGTTCGACAAGCACTCGTTCGGTATCCACTTCAATGCCAATATCTTTAACAAGAACCGCCCAAGGGTCTTTTTGACCGTACCTCGGTAATAAACTTGGCTGTAAATTAATCATGACTGCTTCGTTACCAGCAAGCAAACCGATGGTTGCGTCTATGAGTGCTTGCTCTCGAGGCGATGGCGTAAGACCTGCTCGGCTCGATGGCGGAATAACTACCCAAACAATTGGCCCATCAGGTAAATTCGGTCTTGGCCCAGCGAATGGAATCCATTGCGCAACTCGAAATCGACTTGTTTCTAACAATCCTTTAGCAGCCCATAGGTCAACATTGTTTCGCCTTCTTCCCAGCAGTGACCCTTCCTCAGCGTGCACGAATACAACTGTCGGCTGAACACTCGATTTAAGCGAACGCATCGCAGATGAGATAATTTGCTCACCACGAAACCGTTGATCCATTGCAGTGGTTTCCTGCACAATTCCACTTTTTGGAAAAATCAAACTCGCAGGAATCATAGTCGCGCGAGTTGGCGAAAAGATTATTGCACCCTCACCCGTTGCAAGTTGGGTTGATATATGACCTAACTCAAGGTCACCTAAACGCCTAAGCTCATCATCTGCTTGTGCAAGTTGTATTGCCATTTTTTCAAAAGCAGGTGATTGAGATTTACAAATCGAAGCTATGTCTTGACTTCTTCCGCTATCTAACCACCATGCAACTTCAGCCAACTCTTTTGACCACTGACCGGAAGCGGCGACTAGAATATCTCGTGCAATAGTAATTTGCGGCAATGGTTGCCCAGAATCAATTCGCAACGCTTTTGAAACTTCATTCAAAATTAAGTCGCCATCATTTCCAAGAAGTGCAAGTGAACTAGCGAGAGCTTTGAGTGTGTCCTGTTCTTGCTTGGTTGTTGCAAGTGCTGCAAGTTGCTCAGCCCAAGCTGAAGTGCTAGACGCAAAAATCATCAACTCGTTAAATGAATCTGTTGCTTTAGAAATTGCCTCTTCTGCGCTTGCTAATTCCTCTCCATACAGTTCAATTAACGACCTGAGCAACTCTTCATATTTCGTAATCGAGTTCGGGTCAGCAGGATTAATCCTATCTACTTGTATATGTGAAGATCCATCTTTATACCGACGCAATACTTCATCGACTTGTTGAACGACGGGCTTAGAAATTGCATTTTCATCGAGCAAGACAACGATTTTCCAAGGTTTTTCCAAAGAATTGAGCAAATTACTAGTTTGCTCACTTAATGTGTACGCCCTACTTCCGGTAGCATCAAACCGCTTACGAACAACCTCTTGCATTGCAACATTATTCACCGCCACAATTGCAACCGCTAGTAAGAATACAGAAATTATATTTTTCAATATAGATGTTCGTGATTGCCTTGTTCTTTCAAAGACAATTATCGAGAGCCAGCTAACTGCAATGATAATAGAAACAAAATACACAATGTTTGCAGTGTCAATTAACCCAATAGAAAACGCACCAGAACGCAGGTCAGGGTCTAATGCAAAAATACTATCTGCAAAGCGAGTGGGCACATAACTTGGCAAAACTTTCATTGACAAGGAAATTGTTAACCAGAAAAAAGTCGTCCCGAGGTACGCGACTGTCTGCGATGTTGTTGTTGCAGATACAAGTAGCCCAGTTGCAATGACTGCGCCGCCAAGTAAAAATAATCCTAGATACCCACTCGCAACCGCACCGTAGTCCACTGAAGCATAGAGTTCTAAAGCGGCAATTAATGGAAAAGTTGATACAAGTACAAAAAGTAGAAATACCCATGCAGCGAAAAACTTGCCTTTGACCATTTCAAAAGATGAGGCGGGCGATGCTAAAAGTAATTCCCATGTTCCTATTCGTCTTTCCTCTGCAACAAGTCGCATCGTAATAGCTGGGCAAAGAAGCAGAAGTAACCAGGAAGCAAAATCAAAAACCGGTCGCATGTTTGCAATTCCATTTGGATACATCACCTGTGCAACAAAAACAATTGCACAAGCAAGTGCAAAAAGCCCTGCGACTATTGGGCCCGTAGGAATAACCAACAAAGACCATAAATCTCTACGGAAAACAGACATGATCCGAGATATAGAGATGGTATGTTTCACGAAGCACCCTCCGATTCGCTAATTATTCGTAAATAATTAGATTCAAGAGTTTCAGCTTCTGGTTGTATTAGTCTTATATTCCCATCGAGCGATGAGACTTTCGATGCAACCGTTTCACTTTCAGTTGCATCAATAGAACATCGAACCCAATTAGAATCTATTTTGGTTATCCCACTCACGTTGAGTTGCTCTGCAATCGATGGCGGAGAAACTTCAACAACCAAACTTGGTTTCACAGAACTAAGAGCTTTGAGTTCGCCATCAAAAAGTAATTTGCCTTGATTTATTATTGAGACTGAATCGCATGTTGCTTCAACTTCTGGAAGATGATGCGATGAATAAATAATTGCAGTTGTCTCAGAGAGTTCGTTGAGCAATGAACGAAATTTTGCATTTTGTGCTGGATCAAATCCACTCGATGGTTCATCTAGGACAAGTAACTTTGGGTTGTGTACCAACGCACTGGCAAGTGAAACTCGCTGTCGATAGCCGCGTGATAAATTTCCGATTGGTTTGAACAACACATCTGAAATATCGCATCGATCCGCCCAATATGAAATTAACTTGTCACGTTCTTTCTTGTGAATGCCAAACATTGACGCTGTGTATCGTAGATATTCATTTGGAACTAACTCAACTGGAAGCGGAGCACCTTCTGGTACATACCCGAGTAATCGTTTTGCAGCACTTGGATTTGTTGCAAGATCAACACCATCAATTTTGACTCTGCCTGATGTTGTTGCTAACACGCCACAAATCATCCTAATTGTTGTTGATTTACCTGCGCCATTAGGGCCAAGAAGTCCGTGAATTTGCCCAACACGTACATTCAATTCGAGTTGCTTGACGGCTTTGGTTGAACCAAAGGATTTACTAATGTTGAGGACTTGAAGCATGTAAAGAGTGGAATCGTACAAAATTGCGTGCTGTTAGAGGGCTTTTTTAGCAAAATGCACTCTTTGTCAAGCCAAAAAGGACAATTCTCCGATGCAATCGTGATTGCATCCCTCAAAAATGGGGTTAGTCTATTAGTACAGGATTACCATGGCACACGAGCGAAAACGCCTGCATATCTCATTCGATGTTTCTATCTCTCCTGAGATTAGAGCAGCACTATCTGAACATTTTGAAATTGTGCAGTCAGGCGAAGAAAATGACCTCAAACTTTCGGGCGGTGGTGAAATGCAATCCAAGATAAATGCCATTTGTGATGCTGGCATCGAGTTAACTCAAATTGATGCTGGCACCGTGAAATCACTCAACGTTGCGGAACGACTTCGATTGATGGAACAGAAAGTTGTTCGGTATGTTCACGAGCTTTTAGACATGGACAACTTTGAAATCAGATTGCTCGATCAACGAACTGAAAATTTAGAACTTGTCATCGCAGAAAATTTGTCCCCACTTAAAATCGGCGAAGTGATTCGTGCTAAAGAAAGCGAAAATGGAATCTGCGGCAACGTTGCAGCAACTGGAAAAAGTTACATTTGTCCTGACGTATCTAAAGAACCTCTGTACAAACAAGGTCTTGACTCTGCTGCATCATCACTTACCGTTCCTCTTTGGATGAATGATAAAATAATTGGCGTGTTTAATGCTGAGTCAAATTCGTTAGACGCTTTTGATGAAACCGATCGCAGACTTGCTGAAATATTTGGTCGCTATATCGCAAGTGCGATGCACACCCTTGACCTTCTTGTCGTTGAGCGTTACACAACAAACGAACAAGTAGCCAAAACGATTTTAGATGAGCTTGCCGAACCTCTCAAAGAAATAAATAAACTTGCAACAAACCTCTCTAAAGATAACCCCGCAATTGGGCAAAAAATCTTAGACGCTACAAACGCAGTGCAACATCGGCTCGAAGCATGTACTGCAGGACCTCAAACAATTATCGATGCTGACAGAGCGAATTTTATTAAACCAGATAAGGCTATGACTGGCAAAAATGTACTCATCGCGGATGATGAAGAAACTGTCCGCGAAGGTGTTGAGGCGGTTCTTCTTAAACTTGGGTGCAAAGTTACAGTTTGCATTGACGGTCTTCAAACAATTGACAAAATAAAAGAAGCACACAGGAAAGACGCGCCTTACGACCTGATTATTTCTGATATTCGCATGCCTGGCTGCAATGGGTATGAAGTTTTTACTGCGGCCATTGAAATGAGACCAAACCAAGCAGTAGTCCTGATGACTGGCTTTGGCTACGACCCACATCATTCAATAATGCGAGCCAGCCAAGAAGGAATGCACACCGTACTTTTCAAACCATTTCGAACTGACCAATTAATCGAAATTGTTAAAAAAGCTTGCCGAAAAACTGCCGGCTGTTAGTCTTTCCTGCAAAAAGCAATCTACAATCTGCAGGTGGCATCTACAAATACAGAACAATGGACTACTCGTAAACTCCTTGATTGGATGACTGATCACTTTCAAAAATATGCGATTGAATCGCCAAGGCTCATTTCAGAAATGTTGCTTACACATCTATTTGGTGGGCAACGAATTGACCTTTACGCGAATGTGAATCGGATTGCAACGGATGATGAACGTGAAACGCTTAGGTCATATATCAAACGGACTCTAGAACACGAACCAGTTCAATATATCGTTGGGAAAACTTGGTTTTACGGGATGGAATTTTCCGTCAATTCTTCAACACTCATTCCTCGAACCTGCACCGAGACCATTGTCGAGCAAGCGATGCATTTTGCGACCCAATTTGAAAATATTCCAGTTCGAATTGCAGACATAGGAACGGGGTCAGGTTGCATTGCAATTACGATTGCAGCCAATTCCACCGGTGTTGAATTGGTTGCCACAGATGTTTCTACCGAAGCGTTAACGCTTGCTAAACTAAATGCAAAAAGTAATGGTGTGGAAGGAGTCATCTCCTTTCTTGAAGGGTCGCTCACCGAGCCACTTTCGACGCTTCAGCCATTTGAAATCGTTTGCTCAAATCCACCGTATATTCCTGAAAACGAAATGAAACAATTAGACAAAAATGTCGGCGAATGGGAGCCAATTCTTGCGCTTTCTGGCGGTCAAGACGGGCTTAAATACATTCGCCCACTCCTTGAAAATACTCCAGAATGCCTTGTAAAAGATGGTGTCTTGCTAATTGAAATAGCTACCAGTATTAAAAATGAAGTTCTAGCATTAGCCGAAGCAAACCCCCACTTTAAGGACCCTAAAATCCTGCGAGATAGGTACGGCGATGACCGCTTTTTAAGAGCCACAAAATGCTAACGTAGGCGCTTTACTTCGATAGAATGCACGACCTATGGCATTCTTCAAACGAAAAAATAAACCAACCGCTCCATCAGCCCAGACCTCAATTAATACACACAGTGTATTTGACGAAGCGACCGAGAAACGCATTCTCGAAATTGGTGAAAAATTACTTAATCATGCCAGATTGAAAAAGCAGTCTTGGCTATCAACTGCTTTTTGGTCGGACAAACTAATGGACTGGGCAATGGAAGATGAAGAATTCAAAATTCAACTCTTTCGTTTTGTTGATACTTTTCCGATGCTCTCTACTCCAGAGCAAGTACACGAACACCTCGTAGATTACTTAACACAACCAAATGTCAAATTGCCGCCAGGATTAGGAATTGGGCTTAAAGCAGGTGGACTTGCTCAAGGTACGATGACAAAAACTGTAACTAGTCAAATTACAAAAATGGCGAAGCGATTTATCGCAGGAACTGACGCGGCTTCTGCCCTTCCAGAATTGCAAACTATTTGGAAAGAAGGCGTTGCGTTTTCAGTTGACTTGCTCGGAGAAGCTTGTGTTAGTAATGTCGAAGCAGAAGAATACAGACAGCGTTACTTAGACTTACTAGTCAACTTGCCAAAAACTGTTTCATCGTGGAAAGAAAACTCGATTCTTGAAAGCGACCACCTTGGTTCGATTCCACGTACAAATATTTCCATTAAAATAAGCTCGCTTTTTGCAAACACAGACCCGATTGCACACGATTTATCCGTCGACTCATTATTCGAAGCACTTCGACCCATTCTTGAAGAAGCAGAAAAAAATGGAGCCTTCATCAACTTTGACATGGAACAGTTTGAGTATAAAGATTTAACTCTAAATCTGTTTATGAAGTGTTGTGATGAAATTAATTTCACTGCAGGTATTGCAATGCAAGCATATTTACGAAGTGGTGATGATGACGCGAAGAAAATTATTGAATGGTCTATACGAACGGGAAGAGTTGTAACAGTTCGTCTTGTCAAAGGCGCATACTGGGATTACGAAACTATTCACGCTGAAGAAATGGGATGGCCTGTACCAGTCTGGAGTCGAAAAGTAGATACTGACGCTTGCTTTGAACGAATGGCAGCACTCTTCATCGAATCTACGCCAAAAACACAAGGCGTAGGCGGAATTAAACTTGCCCTTGGCTCACATAATATTCGCTCGATTGCAGCCGCGCTTGCCCTGCTAGAAAAAAATGACTTACCCGTCGAAGCACTCGAAATACAAATGCTTCGAGGTATGGCAGATCAGTTAAAAGCTGGCGTTCTCGAAGAAGGTTTACGGTTAAGGGAATATGTCCCCGTCGGTGAAATGATTCCGGGTATGGCGTACCTCGTGCGTAGACTTCTTGAAAATACTTCGAACGAGTCTTGGCTACGAAGTAGTTTCGTAGACGATGCAAACACATCCGTTTTACTTGCCTCGCCACATATTCAACATTCTGAAAAAGACCCGGGAATTTTACGAATTCAGGAAGCACCCGAACGTCACCATCTTTCGCCTGCAGTAAATGGAGTTGGAAATGGAAGACCATTCTTCACCGAATCGTACCGCGATTTTTCAATAGTAAAAGAACGAGATGATTTTGCTACAGCAATCGCAGCATCAAAAATACCTGAAGTTACACGTTTGAAAACAAAAGAAGAAATTGAATTACTCATCGCAATAGCACACGATGCATTCCCCGCATGGCGTGATGAAGACCCACTTGTTCGTTCAGAAGTTTTGGTGAAGGCCGCAGACTTAATGCGACAAAGGCGCGATGAACTTTGCGGTGTTGTCATGCAAGAAGCAGGGAAAACATGGCGCGAAGCAGACGGTGAAGTTTGTGAAGCAATCGATTTCTGTGACTACTACGCACGAATGGCACCACCGCTCTTTGAATATGAACGACTTGGTGAATTTATTGGCGAACTTGACCAACAGTTCTATCAACCTCGTGGGGTATGCGCGGTAATCAGCCCTTGGAATTTCCCCTCGGCGATTTGCTGTGGAATGACTGTCGCAGCTCTCGTTACTGGCAATACGGTACTTGTAAAACCTGCAGGTCAAACTGTTGGCATTGCAAAACTAATTTGTGAAATACTTTGGGAAGCGGGTGCTCCAAAAGATGTATTACACTTTGTTGCTGGACCAGGCTCAATTATTGGTTCAGCGATGGTACGCGACCCACGTGTTGCAGTCATCGCATTCACCGGATCAAAAGGTGTTGGCTTAGATATTCTTGAAGCCGCGGGACAGGTTCCTCCAAACCAACCATTTGTTAAAAAGGTGGTTTGTGAAATGGGTGGCAAGAACGCAATTATCATTGATGCTTCTGCTGATCTTGACGAGGCTGTTCTTGGTGTCCGCCAAAGCGCATTTGGATACCAAGGTCAAAAATGCTCCGCTTGCAGCCGAGTAATCGTTGTCGATTCTGCACACGATTTATTTTTAGAACGATTGATTGAATCAACAAGAACCCTGGTTATTGGTGACGTTATGGAACCTGGAACAGATGTGGGCCCTGTAATTGATGCAGGAGCGGCTGCAGAAATTAAACGATATATAGAAATTGGAAAATCCGAAGGCAAACTTGAACTTGCACAACCAGTGCCTGAAGGTCTTGAAGATAAAACAGGACGCGATTACATCGCCCCACATATTTTCTCTGGCATCACTCGCGATCATGTAATCGCTCAAGAAGAAATATTTGGTCCAGTGCTCGCCGTTATGCGCGTGAAGGATTTTGACGAAGCACTCGAAGTAGCAAATTCAACCGAATACAAATTAACTGGTGCTGTATTCAGTCGAAAACCTTCTAACCTTGAAAAGGCGCGCCGTGAATTCCGCGTTGGCAATCTTTACCTCAACCGTGGCTCAACTGGTGCGCTTGTTGGAAGACAACCATTCGGTGGTTTTGGAATGTCAGGCGTTGGCTCTAAAGCTGGTGGTTGCGACTATCTACTACAATTTGTTGAACCTCGAGCAATTTGCGAAAATACGATGCGCCGTGGGTTTGCGCCTGGTTTATAAACCAATTTTTTGTAATGTTTCTTTAGAAATTGAATCTCCAACGCATTTTTCTTCGTCAACTACGATGTCTGCACCAGAGTCTTCCAAATGCTTTGCGTGAATTGAGTATCTCGCCCTTGCAATAATTTGAATTGAAGGTGCAAAGGTTCTGGCTTGCTGAATTATTTGCGACGCTGCTCGGTGATCTGGCAAAGTACACACGAGCAACTTCGCAGAGCGAATTCCTGCATGTTCCAGTATTTCTCTTCGCTGTGCGTTCCCTAGAATCGAGAGCGCCCCATCTATTTTTGCTTGATTCACCCCGACCGGTCCCATGTCAATAACGAGTACTTGCTGGCCAGACTCAATCAGTTCTGCTACTACTTTCCTTCCCGAAACACCATACCCAATAATCACAACGTGATTTTGAATTGTATTAAATTCATCGCTTAATTCAAGCGATACATCGCCTCCAAGAAAAGTATCCACCGTCTTTGCAATTGGTCGAGATTTCGTAATGAGGAATGGCGATAGTAAAAGCGTTATCAAAGATGAACTTATTAATAGTTGAAACAAGTTATCGCTTAGTAAATCAGAATTCATCGCTTCTGCACCAATTACGAAACTAAATTCACCGATTTGCGCTAAACACAATCCCGCAGCAATCGAGACTCGCCTTGGTTGTTTCAGCGCCATAGCGAGTAACCAAACGATTGTCGATTTCCCTATGACTATGCCCACCACTACGCCGATTGTCCAAAGCCAATGGTAAGACTCAATAAGCCATGACAAATCTGCGAGCATTCCAGTACATGCGAAGAACAGTGTCAAAAATATATAACGTAGAGGTGCCATATCACCACGAACCTGTGATGCAAACGGAGTCCCCGCTAAAATTAATCCGGCAATAAATGCTCCAAGTGCAGGGGACATATTTAATTCCTCTGCAAACCACATTGCAGAAAGTGCCGTCACTAGCCCTAAAATAACTGGAAATTCATTTGAACGACGAATAAGCGCTGCCCCGAAAAATTTAGGTAAAATTAAAAGCCCAATCAACAAAATAACTACAAATAGAACTACAAGTTTCGCGCCAGCGGTCCCTACTTGAGCAACTAAAGCAGATTCTTCGGGTCGTTCATGAAGAAATGCTACAAGAAGCATAAGCGGGACGATTGCTAAATCTTGTACAAGCAAAACACTAAAGGTAAGGCGTCCATGCGGTGCATCAAGTTCACTTCTGTCTTGTAATACTCTCGAAACAACAGCTGTTGAACTTAGCGCTGCCATCGAACCAACAATAAGTGCGGATTGGTAGCTCTCTCCGAACAATTTAGTGATTGCATAACCAAGAGCCCCAGTAAGCAACACTTGCAAAACGCCAATCCCCATACCCCTTCCGAGGAGTTGCTTTAAACGTTGTCCGTTAACTTCCAGACCGATAGTAAAAAGTAATAATGCAACACCAATTTCTGCAATTGAAACGATCGTCTTCTCATCAGATGCAACCCATCCCAACATTGATGGACCAATGAGTGTACCCGCAACTAAATATCCAACAATTCCACTAAAACCAAATTTTTCAGCAAGAATTCCTAAGAACACAGCGACACTGAGTAAAACCGTTATGTCTCCAACAATATGCCAAAACTCCATTCTCTCTATCATACATGTATGATGGGGGGATGGATTTTATTATGTTTGTTGTGCTTGGGATTTTCGCTGGAACCCTCGGCGGATTACTCGGTATTGGCGGCTCAGTCATAATGATTCCAGCGTTGCTTTTTTTCATTCCAGATATGACAATACACCTAGCACAAGCAATCGCCATGACCGTCAACCCAGCAGTTGCAATTTCATCTGCAGCAAAACATCAGCACAATTTGAATGTGTCGTGGAAAGCTGTTTGGAGAGTCATCCCGCTTTCGTTGGTCTGTATAAGCGCTGCAGCGTGGTTTAGTAATTCAATAAATGGTGCTTGGCTTGAATTTAGTTTTGCATTATTTTTGATTTGGGTATTCTGGGATCAAATCTCTTGTTTCGTAAACAAAAATTCGAAAGAACAAGTCCAAGGCAAACAAACCTCCCTCTTTCGATTCGGTTTAACCGGTGGAATTACTGGAACAGTTTCTGGGCTTCTTGGAATTGGTGGAGGCTTAGTTCAAGTTCCTCTATTAAATCGCGTTTGCTCTTTGCCAATAAAAAGGGCGATTGGCACTTCATCTGCAATAATGTTCGTAACTGCGATTGTTGGTGCAACTGTAAAAGATCTATCACTTCAAGATGTAGAAAACGGTGGATTAACCGCCATATTATTTGCAGCACAAATTATCCCAGGTGCACTCGTTGGCGGATTGCTCGGAGCAAAACTCACAAATGCTCTTCCAAGCAAAACCATACGATTTGTCTTTGCGATTCTTGTAGCACTCGCTTCGTACAAACTATTCAGTGCGTCGATTCCAGTTCTATTTTGATCGTTTTTTAATGTTCTCTTTACATTGAAGCATGAGTAATTCTATTTTTGAACGAACAAAAGCAGTTCCAACTTGTTCTCCCATTTCAAGAAGTGACTCTGCACTCATCGCCTCTCCAGCCATTGCTTCAATACATCCTCGAAGTTTTGGCTTCGAACCCATGGGATATGCATCGAAAGCGCCGTCAATCCCGACTGGTAATACCATTGCCTTGCTTTTCTTTAGCAACAACCAAAATCCTCGTTGGAATTCTCCCATCTCACCAGTTTGCGTGCGCGTTCCTTCAGGAAAAATCATAACGCAACGCCCAGCTGCAAGTTCTTGAAGAGCTTTTTTAATTGCAACCAAGTCACTCTCTCCACGCTTAATTGAAATAACTCCAAATGCACTTATGTATGAGCCAAGTAGTTTTGATTCAAGAAGTGTACTTCTTGCGATGCCCTTCGATGGACGATCTGAAATTACTGCGCCAATAATCGGCGGGTCAAAATTTGATTGGTGATTAGCAACAAAAATGATTGGTCCTGTCCTCGGAACAAATTCCCTACCCGAACATCGAAGACCATAAATAATACGAAATGATATTTTCATAACCCAAATCATAAATGTCCACCAAAATAAAATTCGGTAAGCACTTAAACCTGGAGCTCTTCTACGAAGTTGGAATTTCGAGAACATCATGCGGACAAAAATGCCTTGACAGATTCTTCCATCAAATCAACGACATCCATTATTGTTTTAGACGAGGTATCTATAACAATTGCTCCTTCAGGGCAAGCGAGAGGTCCATCTGCTCGAGTGGAATCAATTGTGTCTCGTTGTGAAATATCTTGTTGTACTTCTGTATCTTCTACTTGCATACCTGAATCGCGAAGTTGTTTTAAACGACGTTTAGTACGCTCATCCATTTTTGCTTCAAGAAAAAATCGGACTGCAGCATCTGGAAATACAATTGATCCCTGGTCACGACCTTCTGTAACAAGAAGCGGGTGCTCTCTTCCAATTCTTCTCTGTTCTTCAACGAGTACCGCTCGAACTTCCGGTTGTTTTGCAACAATTGAAACAACACTACTCACATCAAGGTCGCGAATACGTTTAGAAATATCATTTCCGCCAAGAAGAATTGCTGGAGGCGTTTGGTCCCAATCAAATCGAATGCCCAAATTATTAATACATTCTGCAAGTGCCACTCCATCTGTTGGATCGATTCCATTATCTACAGAAAGAGCTGCAATCGCTCGATACATAGCACCTGTGTCCAAGCAATCTGTGCCTAGCCGCCTTGCTAATTCCAGCGCGACAGAAGTTTTTCCGGTACCTGCTGCACCATCAATCGTCACAACAAATCTACGTATTTCTGACATCACTTCTTTTCGTCATCAAGAAATGCTAGCATCTTTTTAGATACTTTTTTAATTTCTTTCAGCGCTTTACCTTTGCCAATGTAATCAATAGCAATTGTGTTTGAATAGCCGACTTCTCGAACAGCTTTTAGGCCTTCTACTGGATCAATATTTTTCTTGCCTCTGCCAGATGGAAAATCTGCCACTATCCCGCCTGCATACGGCGCAAGTTTTCGTAACGCTTCCAATCCATTGCCAGTTGCGCCAGCAGAAGAAAATGTTGGCAAAGCGCCAATTCTGAAACCACCAATTTGTTTAATGATTTCAATTAAGTGATCTGGGTTGCTTGAGTATCCTTCGCGTGGTTGTAGCAATAGATTTAATTCTAACCTTTCAACTCCTGCCATTGCATCGCGGAGTTGTTCAATAATTTGGTCGACTGCATTTTTATCCTCTGGGAATGAAGGAGAAATCGAAATTGCATTACACCCAAGTCGATTTGCCGCTGCAGAAAGACGTTGAATTCTCTCGCGGGCTTCTTCTCGTGAACCGATGAGATCCATTTTTGAATTGTCCCGAACGAGTAAACAAGGAGATTTAACTTTATCGCCGTTATTTCTAAAGGTGTCATAGGAATCAACACCCCACCCCTTCAAATGGTCCGCGTCAATCATCACTCCTCTTAAATCTAATTGTTCTGAAGCAACTCTTGGAATATCCAAAATATCTTGGTTTCCTGCCTCGATTTCAGCGTTTAGAGATTGAATTGCTAGTGTAAGTAATAAAGTCATAAAAGATTCGCGCAAATCCCTGTACGAGGGATTTATAGTTTTCTAAGAAGCGGTACTATACCCCCTCACCAACACCTAAGGAGGTTTTATCGAATGTCTAGCCCAACTGAATGCCGTTTTTCTGATTCCCATGAGTGGTTCTTACTCAGTGGTGATGTTGTCACCATAGGAATCAGTCAATTTGCCGCCAACGAGCTTACTGATATCACCTATGTTGAGATGCAGCCAGTTGGAAGTGCCATCGCTGATGGAGATTCCGCAGGAGAAGTTGAGTCTGTTAAAACAACGAGCGACATTATTTCTTCTTTTACAGGAGAGATTGTCGAAATTAACGACGCCGTTGCCGATGACCCTTCACTGTTGAACAGCGATCCATTCGGTTCTGGTTGGCTACTCAAAATTCGCGTTGAAGACACCTCTGCAAGTGATGCGTTGATGGACCAATCAACATACGACGACAAGTACCCTGTCTAATTTAGATGTTCCAACTCGTTAGCGACTTTGAGCCAAGAGGAGATCAACCACAAACGATTGATCAACTTTCCTCTTGGATAGAAGAAGGCGAACGGTACCGAACGTTACTTGGGGCTACCGGCACTGGCAAGACATTCACAATGGCGAACGTCATTGCCAAAACAAATAAGCCAACGCTCATTTTAAGCCACAATAAAACATTAGCAGCGCAACTCTTTGAAGAAATGCGCTTGCTTTTTCCACAGAATGCAGTCTCCTATTTTGTTAGTTACTACGATTACTACCAGCCAGAAGCGTACATTCCACAGCGGGATATTTATATAGAAAAAGATGCTGCACGCAATGATGACCTTGACAGACTTCGACTAAAGGCAACAAGCAGTTTGATATCTCGTGATGATGTAATTATTGTTTCATCTGTTAGTTGCATTTACGGACTTGGTTCACCTGATTCATATCAAAATAGAATTGTTCCTATTTCTGTAGGACAAACTAAAAATCGCCGCGAATTATTACTTGAACTAACAGAAATGCAATACAAGCGAAATGACATTGATTTTGGTCGTGGATGTTTCAGGGTACGGGGCGATGTGTTAGAACTTTTTCCCGCATATGAAAAGTTTGCTATCCGATTTGAATTTTTTGGTGATGAAGTAGAACGCATCGAATTAATACACCCCATTTCTGGTGAAACTTTAGCTCAAGAAACCGATGTGTTTATTTTTCCAGCGGTTCATTATGTAATGCCAGAAGAAGGGCTCAAGCGTGCATGTGGCGCAATTCGAGAAGAATTAAAAATGCATGTAATACAATTAAAAAATGAAGGCAAATTACTAGAAGCTCAACGGATTATTGCTCGAACAAGATACGACCTAGAAATGATTGAAGAAATTGGCTATTGCGGTGGAATTGAAAATTATGCACGGCATTTAGAAAACCGTCCTGAAGGAAGTCGTCCGTTTTGTTTGCTTGATTACTTCAGGCATATCCCGAATCGAGATCCAAATGATTGGTTGCTTTTTATTGATGAATCTCATGTAACTATTCCTCAAGTTCGGGCGATGTACAACGGTGACCAAGCGCGAAAACGAACTCTAGTCGAACATGGCTTCCGACTTCCAAGCACCCTTGATAATAGACCGTTGAAATTTGATGAATTTGAAGATTTAATTCCACAAACTGTTTATGTTTCGGCAACGCCAGGACCTTATGAATTAGAAAAGTCCGATGGAGTTATTGCACAGCAAATAATCCGACCAACTGGATTGTTAGATCCAGTCATTGAAGTGCGCCCTGCTTCAAGCCAAGTCCCTGACCTCATCGAGGAAGCAAAAATTTGTATCGACCGAGGCGAACGTGTCATCGTTACTGTTTTAACAAAGAAAATGGCTGAAGACTTATCCGAATATATTTCAAAAACACGACTGCGTTCAAAATATTTACACAGTGATATTGAAACTCTTAAGCGTTTAGAAATTATAAGAGAGTTGCGCGAAGGCAATTTTGATATTTTAATTGGGGTGAACTTACTTCGAGAAGGACTAGACCTTCCAGAAGTTTCACT
>JYMV01027424.1_pt1 | contig 20588 bp, 19 predicted proteins | sample 338911 | NCBI WGS metagenome assembly JYMV01 (sample SAMN03354496, study PRJNA234377) | hydrothermal vent metagenome | biome: Deep sea; feature: Hydrothermal plumes at the Eastern Lau Spreading Center, Western Pacific Ocean; material: Seawater | place: Tonga | collected 2009 | depth 2000 m m
GAAAGTTTCTCCCCGTCCCCACCTGAAAACCGTAAAATTGGGGACATGTTGGACTATTCAATTAGGCAAAGTCAGTCCATGTTGGGGAAGAAAAGAAACGTAGACAGTTTGACCCTTATCAAGTTGCTCAAAATGATCAATTTGTACAATCATTTCATGGGACCCTATCTTGACCCTGCACTCCAAAAAATTTCCCAAATAGACCGTATCTAAAACAATCCCTTCGATACAATTTGCCTCTACGTTTCCAGTAGACTTTTTTGTACTCAGTTTTATATCTTCGGGCCGCACACTCAAAAAAACTTGTTGTCCGAGGTTTAGATTATCACCCCCCGTCGACAAAAGTTTCTTGGTTGCTAATGCATTACCAAAATTAATTTCAATTTGACACTCCGTGCCTTCTACTCCAATGAGTTTACCCTGAAAGAGATTAGCGACGCCGATAAAATTAGCCACGAACGAGTTTACTGGATTTGAATATATGGATTTTGGGTCACCAATCTGCTGAATTACCGCCTTATCCATAACAACAATACGATCACTCATAACGAGCGCTTCCGATTGGTCGTGTGTCACAAAGATTGAGGTAATGCCGACTTCTTTTTGAAGCTTTACAATCTCATCTCGCATTTGCTCTCTCAACTTCGCATCAAGATTTGAGAGAGGTTCGTCAAAAAGTATTACATTTGGTTCATAACAAATAGCTCTGGCGAGAGCTACCCTTTGTTGTTGACCTCCTGACAGTTTAGTTGCAAAGCGATCCGCCAGGTGATCTAAGCCTACTAGTTCAAGGGCATATGTCGTCTTCTTCTTAAGATCTGATGCCTTAGTTCCACGAACCCGAAGCCCATAGGCCACATTGTCAAATACCGTCATATGGGGCCAAACCGCATAGCTTTGGAAGACCATCCCTATTTCTCTTAATTCGGGATCAAGAAAAATATTTTTATCCGCTGAAACAACAATATTTTGACCGATCCTTATTTCCCCGGCATCGAGTTTCTCCAGGCCAGCTATAGAACGCAAAGTCGTAGTCTTTCCGCAACCAGAAGGACCCAAAAGGGTCACAAATTCCCCTTTCCCCACGGATAGGTTAAAGTCTTCGACCGCTATTTCCGCTCCAAAACGCTTTTCAAGGTGGTTTATTTCTACCATGGATGATTGAGCATCTATCATGGTGTCACCGCCAAGGTATGTTCAGGATCAAGGTGTAAAAAAACGCGATCTCCTTCATTCAGATTTTCTCGAGGATGTGTAAGTACTTTCCACTCGTAGCTACCGGATGTTATCCTACAGTCAACACAGTTACCCATGAAAATAGCCGCGTTGACTTTACCTTCTATACCACTGCTATCGGTATTATCTCTGGAAACTGAGACGTTTTCTGGTCGCACAGAAACAACCACCTCATCTCCTTTTTTCATCTCACTGCCCAACAGGCAATCACATGAAAGCCCTGTAATAGACGTTGAAATATCGACTTTCCCCTTGCCACTTTCCGCTTCACTCAACACCTTACCTTTTAAAAGGTTTGCAACACCGATGAATTGACTCACGTATTCATTAACTGGTTTTGAATAAACAGCTAATGGTGGATCCCTCTGCTCAATACGCCCTTTGCTCATCACTATGATTTCGTCACTCATAACCAAGGCCTCCGATTGATCGTGAGTAACGTAAATTGAAGTAATTCCTACTTCATTTTGAATACGTTTCAACTCCACACGCATCTGTTCGCGTAACTTTAGATCGAGATTTGATAATGGTTCATCAAATAACAGGAGCCTGGGATTTGAAACAATTGCACGCGCCAAGGCCGTTCTCTGTTGCTGTCCTCCGGACAACTGTGTAGCGAGTTTCTCAGCCATTTCAGAGAGGCCAACCAGCTCTAAAACCTTGTTGACCCTTTCGTCAATTTCGTCGGCATGCAATTTTCTGATTTCCAGCGGGTACGCAACATTTTGTTTCACTGTCATGTGAGGCCAGATTGCATAGCTCTGGAAAACCATTCCGATATCCCGTTTTTCGGGTGGCAGGAAAATTTTCTTTTCTCTCGATGTATAAATTGTATCGCCTACCCGTATTTCACCGGCATCGATGGCATGGAGCCCAGCTATACTCATCAATGTTGTCGTTTTGCCACAACCTGACGGCCCCAGGAGGGTTAGGAAAGAACCCTTTTCGATACTAAAGGAGATACCATTTACGGCACGATCGGAACCAAACCATTTAACCAGTTGGTCCACTACTAAATAATTTTTATCCTCTGTGTTCATAGCATCTCTCAATAACTGGAAATCAGGCGGATAATGCCTCTTTTCCTGCAACCCGCCTAAAAATATAGATGCAAATTAACAATACTACTGTTTGGGTCATGGACAAAGCAGAGGTCAAAGCCTCATTTTCAAAGTTAGCTAGGTAGTAAACACCTACAGAGATTGTCTCAGTCCCCGTCGAATATAAAATGATCGATATGGATAATTCTCGCAGGAATATGACAAATAAAAGCACCCAGCCTGCAAATATCCCAGGTTTTAAAAGAGGTATCGTTATACGGCGCAGTGTCGTGAACCAGGTAGCACCCGACATACGGGAACTTTGATCAAGTTCTTCAGATATAGCCAGCATGATGGAAGCAATATTCCGCTGCCCATATGGAAAAAATCTCGTGATATAGCCCAGAAGAAGGATCCATAACGTGGCATAAATTGGCGTCTGGATGTACGTGACCAAAACACCCATGGCTAATACAATCCCCGGAAACCCGATAGGAATCACACACAAAATGTCTAGCAGCTTAGAACCAAAACCTTTGGTACGATGTATCATATAACTAACGACCAGGGCCAAGACCATCGCAATTGAAGCGCCGGAAAACGCCAGGATAAAGCTATTAATTATACCATCAGTGGCGGCTCGTATACTATCCTCTCGCCACCAAAATAATGTTTTGACATAGTTATTCATGCTCATATCGCTGGGAATAATTTCTGCGGTCCAGACCGGATGTAGGCTAACAATGAATAAGCAAAAGATGGGCAAAACAACTGCGACGAATATGTAGGAAAGGTTAAAACCGAATGCCACCCATTTCCATTTACCAAGGTCCAGCACGTTCGGACGGAACCCCTTACCCGTAACTGTTGTGTAGGATCTTGGCGCGATATAGACCCTTTGAACCCAGATCAGTATTACTGTTATGACACCAAGCACCATACTCATGGTGGCACCAAGATAGTGGTTGGCATCATCACCCACAGCCTTTGTAAAAATTTGTGTGGTAAGCGTTTCCCATCCGTAAGGGGCAGCCAATTTAAAGGGGACACCAAATTCTCCGGCACTCGTGACAAATACTATTATCGCCCCGGACAATATCGCCGGTGTTACAAGGGGAAGGGTAATTGTCAGAGTGGTTCTAAGTAACCCGGCACCTGTCGTGCGGGCACTGTCTTCAAGAGACGGATCCATGCGCCTGAGTGAACCAATAACAAAAAGATAAACTAACGGAGTAAAAAATAAACCGGTAACCCAAATAACGCCCCAGAGATTATCCACATTCAACAAATAACCTTCGGCACCAAAAAAATCCCGATACCAGACATTCAATAAGCCAATTCTGGGCGATGCCAGATTATGCCATGCGATAGCCCCTACAAATGGGCTCAAAAAGAAAGGTATGAGATTATACGGTTCGAGGTAATCAGCCCACGGACAGTTGGTCCGGGCGTTAATCCAGGCTAACGAAACGCCTAGAAAAGTAGCTAGGATCATCGTACCGGAACTGATAATGAACGTGTTAAAGATCGCTTTCGGAATGACCCGATCGGTGTACAAGAGGATGTAATTTTCGAGGCCCCATTCCGTATCAAATCCCAGGTCATCTAAAACGAGGAAACTACTCACAACAAGGGTTATGAGTGGCAATATAACGGCGACCGCAACAATTAACCCTACGATAACGGTCACGATCGTCTCTTGGGTTAAAAAACGACGCCACGTCTGAACAGGCTCAACGGGGGCTATGGCTTGGGCCACCGGCTTCAATCCTTATACTGAAGGTGAAACTTAATATTAGTGGTAGGAAAAACCGGACCCAGCGTTAGCGGGGTCCGGCGTATAATTCGAATTAACGGAAGTTTTTTGTCCACTCGGCGCGGGTGGCTTTAAATTTTTTCTGGGCACCAACCCAATCTTTCATACCGATCAGCTTTTCTTTACTCAAATCGAGCAAATATGGCTGAGCTGCTGCGGGTGCCTTATAACCTTCTCTAAAGGTGTACAGGGCTTCACCCTCGACTACAACGTCCATCCCAGCCTTACTCAGTAGAAATTCAACCAGAAGCTTAGCCGCATTTGGGTGTTTTCCCCCCTTAAGCACTGCGATCTGGTTACCAAGTAATACTATTCCTTCTTTGAAAGAACCTATCTTAATCTTACCTTTAAGATCAGGCTTCTTTTTAACGTTTTGATAAACCCGTCCGGCTAGGTTCCACATATCAAATGGGCGCTGGCATGAGATTACCATCTGCATTTTTGGCTCAGTTCGAAACTCGATAATAGGATCAGTTGCCTTAAGCTTTTTCCAAAAAGACTTGAAATCAACTGCTCCCGCCTCACCAAGTGCAATGACGGTATTCGTATATGTGAAGCTTTTTGTAATATCTGAGCTGATCGTTTTACCTTTAACGGCCGCAACAGTAGCACCAGCGTAGGAATTTATCGTAAAGTTACTCATCCCCGGGCATGCCGTATTCCAAACGGGTTGGAATGCATATGCCAGTGGAACGACTGCATAGGGGTAATCGGTGTACTGACCTGCTTTTTTTGCGACACCGGCACTATGTTTCCATTGCCCGCTATCAAGCTTTAAAAAGGCGCCTCTTTTTGCAGCAGCAGAAAAGAAACCGGGCGCGCTAACCAAAATGGCGTCAACGGTAAATTTCCCCGCTTTAATCTCTTGGCGAACCTGGGACACCGTTGCACCAGTACCTTTACGAAGGTTGTTGTATTTGAAGTCGTCTCCAAGTCCATAATATGCCCGGAATGCTTTCTGCAACCGCTTACTAGTGCGGTCACTTAACAACGGATTGATAAGAGTAACAGAGCCCTCACTTTTGGCCCCTGCTATTAATTTTTTTTCCTGTGGTGTTATGTGAGACCCCGCCATCGCGACGCTCGCTCCACCTATAAGCAACGCGCATGAAACAGATAATGTTGTGAGTGATTTCTTCATAGAGACTATCTCCCTGGTAATTTAAAGTGTCACGCCCCTTCATTAAGACGCTCGCCCATTAAGAGCTCATGGCTACTCTGTCAGGGTAATCAATAGTTCAAAGACGTGCAATAGTGCTGCATCAGATAAATTTATGGTTTTCAGCAGATTTGACAGTGACGTTTACTCTTTTAGTCAGGTTTGATAGGAACTCCTTTGCCATCTTGGAATTTTCACACTTTTCTTTCGCTCATTAACCCTAATCTGGTGCAATACTTATGAAATTTGGTTTATTTGGTGGGGCTGTCCTCAAGAATGATGGTAACTCGGGCGACAGCCTGGGGTATGAACCTTTCATGGATATTGTTCTTGAAGCAGAAAGTTTAGGCTTTCAAAGTATGTTTTTGGTAGAGCACCATTTTGGGGGTGACGGACAAATTTCATCATCGCTAAACTTGCTATCTCACCTATCAGCATTAACTTCAAAACTCCGATTAGGTACCGCCGTCACGGTTTTGCCGTGGCATAATCCTGTTTTACTTGCCGAGCAGGTTGCTACACTCGACGTGTTATCTCAAGGACGGGTCGATTTTGGTGTTGGAAAAGGCTACCGCGACATTGAATATAAGGGGTTTTGCATACCAAAAGAGGAGGCCTTTGATAGGTATCAAGAAGCTATCAAAATCATTAAAAAATCATGGACTTGCAGGGACAAGTTTAGTTGGGATGGCGTCTATTGGAAGTTTAAAGATATCATCGTGGAGCCCGCTCCTTTCCAGAAGCCGCATCCCCCACTTTGGTCAGCTGCCGGTTCTGATGATTCCATCCGTGCAGTTTCAGGTTCTGGCTTTAACGTTCTCTTTGACCACTTTGCTACATTCGAAAGAACCAAACAACGACTGGATATTTGGAGGGCAGCATGTACAGAAAACGGCAGAAAATTTGACCCTTATGAAGTTTGTCTTGCTCGAGGCCTAACAATTACCTTATCCGACAAAGAATATGACGAAGCTATACAACGAAGGGAAGCCCGTTTGTCAAAAATGATAAATAGGTTTGGAACTCTCCCCGGGGTAAAAAATGAACGTCCTAATAGTTACTCTGACAAAGGTGCGGAATTGGATGATGCGGCGTTGATCGGTGATCCTGAAACAATCATTGTGCGATTAAAAGCATTACAGGAAATGGGTTTTGAGTATGTAAACATCTTGCTACCCGATGACGAAAAATCCCTCAGACGTTTTTCTGAGGAAATTATGCCTGAGCTTGACGACACTATTAGACAACAAACAGAGGTAAATGAGCCGGCCTTAGCAAAATTATGATATAATATTGATGCCGTTATCTATCAATTTTATCAGCCGCCCAATGAGCTATTTTCCGGACAAACTCGGTGCAGGCATCAATCTGCGTAATCTCGACAAACTCATTAGGTTGATGTGCCTGAGTAATACTTCCTGGCCCACAGATCACCGAAGGGACTCCCGCATCTTGAAACATTCCTGCTTCTGCAGCGAAGGAGACAGCTCCGGCTTGATTTTGCCCAGTGAGTTGTCGCACTAAGGCCTCTGCTGGATTATCGTCACTCGGGGTCAATGGCGGTATCGCCGCAACCTTTCGGGTAACAATTTTAACTTTTGGATCTATTTCTTTTAGGGGTGGCAAAAGTTCCTCTAGGCAATATCTTTCAAGCTTTTCGAGTAATTGACCCGCATCCTGACCAGCAATGCTCCGGCAATCCCAGTTAAATTTACATTCTCCAGCGATAATATTGAGAGCGGTTCCTCCTTCGATCATTCCGACACTAACGGTATTGTAGGGAGGTTGTAATCGTGCATCGAGAGAACCTCCCGTTTGAAACTCCTTGGCCTTCGATTTAAGAAAAACGATGCATTCGGCAGCAACCGTAATAGCGTTTACCCCACTTTGCGTCTGTGAAGAATGTGCAGGACAGCCAGTGACAACCGTTTCAAAGATGGTGACACCCTTATGAGCGTTCACCAATTTCATGCTGGTTGGTTCACCAATGATGGCAGCCTGTGGCATAGGAACGTCCCTAATCATGCGAGAGATGAGAGCAGGAGCGCCCAGACAACCTACCTCCTCGTCATAACTGAATACCAGATGCAAAGGCCTCTTGAGGTTGAGCTTGATCATTTCAGGTACAAGCGACATCACCACAGCGATAAAACCCTTCATATCGCAAGTGCCGCGCCCATAAAGCAATCCATCCCTTTCTACCATATTGAACGGTTCACTTTGCCAATCCTGACCCTCCACCGGTACTACATCCGTATGACCGGAGAGAACAATACCGCCTTCGACCATTGGACCGATTGTAGCTATCATATCTGCCTTGGTCCCATCCTCATTCGGGGCTATGTTGCATGAGATACCGTGTTCCTCCAAATAATCAGCTATGAATTCGATCATAGCTTTGTTGGACCTAGCAGAAACCGTATCAAAGGCAATGAGCCGCCTAAGTATCTCAAATGGTGTCAACACATCCCCCATGATTGAATTCCTCATGCCCGCCAAAATGCGCGCGTCAGTAGTACCATGACTGTAAAAAGTTCAAGTCGTCCCAAGAGCATACCAATAGCCAACAACCATTTTGCTGAACTCGGAAGTAATAAATAATTTCCTTCCGGACCAATTACTGACCCAAGGCCCGGTCCAACATTTGCGATTGCCGATGCAGCTCCTGAAACGCTGGTTAAGAAGTCTAAACCCAGGAAAGCTAGGCCGATAGCCAGTAAAGCGAATGTCATACCGAAAACAAAAAAGAAGCTTAAGACCGACTTCATAACTTCATCCGAAATAGGCTTACCATTATAGTAGGGGATAAAAACGCCATGAGGCTGGGATAAATTCTCAAACTGTGTCTTTGCGGCGGCGTAGAGAATTTGGAAACGAAAGACTTTGATACCGCACGTCGTGGACCCGGCACAACCACCAATAAACATCAGGAAAAAAAAGACGGGAATAGCAAATGTTCCCCACTTATCAAAACCGTCAGTAACATAGCCTGTACCGGTCATAATGGAGACGACATTAAAAGATGACAAGCGGATAGAGTTCAGCGGATCGACATCATTTACTAACCAAAGCCAGCCTGCGACGAACAAAATGACGACCACCAACACCTTAAAAAACCATTGCACCTGACTATCTTTAAATAAGACGCCTACTCTTCCTTGAAGGGCCAATAAATATAACAGGAACGGCAGGCTACCAAGTATCATACCTACAGTCGTAATTGCCTCTACTACGGCACTATCATAATAGGACAACGAAGCATCGTGGGTAGAAAAGCCCCCGGTAGCAATAGTAGTCATCGCATGAGCGATAGCATCAAAGCCACTAAGTCCAGCCAACCAAAGTGCCCCAGACCAAATAACGGTGAGTGCCAGGTAAATGACAACGATGGCTGCTGCGATTTGAGCGGTCCGCGGTAAGGCTTTATCCGATTGATCAGAAGATTCCATATGGAAGAGCTGCATGCCCCCAACCCGGAGTAAGGGCAACACCGCAAGGGCCATTACTATGATTCCAATACCACCTAACCATTGGAGGAGTGACCGCCAAAGTAATAAGCCTGGTGGGGCGGTATCCAAATTGACAATTACCGTAGCCCCAGTTGTGGTAATACCAGACATAGCCTCAAAAAACGCGTCGGTAAAACTTAGCTCTAATTGTGAAAATGCGAAGGGAAGCGCCGCGAATACGGTCAAAACAACCCAGCTGAGGGTGGTCAGTATAAATGCCTGGCGAACCGAAAGTTTGGCTCCTCCCGTTCTGCTTGTAAGTGACAATGAAACGCCGACAAAAAGTGTGACACCACCAGCTGCGGCAAACACTTGCCAATCGGGATTATCAGCAAATATATCGACGGCAGCAGGAACCATCATCATGACGGCCAATGTGGTCAACAGAAATCCGAGTATGAGAAATATGGGACGAAAATCGATCACAGCGTTTTTGACTTGAACTCAATTCGATCAAAATTAAGTATATGAACTTCGACCGTGAAAAGGGTCAAGACTTCTTTTATTAGCCTCTTTTAGCTCCCGAGTGGATTTCCAATCATAGCCAGGAGTTCGCGACGGGTAGCACCATCACTTCTAAACGCACCAAGCATACGACTGGTGACCATGTTTACGCCCGGCTTATCCACGCCTCTCGTTGTCATGCACTCGTGCGCAGCCTCGATCACAACTGCTACCCCCTTGGGTTCAAGAACAGCATTGAGCGTGTTTGCTATTTGCGCCGTCATCTTTTCTTGGATCTGAAGACGCTTACCGTAAACTTCAACTAACCGCGCGAGCTTGCTGATACCAACAACTTTGGTATCAGGAAGATAAGCAACATGTGCTTTTCCTATAATTGGAGCTATGTGATGTTCGCAGTGGGAGGCGAAAGAAATATCTTTTAGAACGATCATCTCATCATAACCTTCCGTTTCATCAAAAGTACGGCCAAGTAGTTCATATGGATCCTCATTGTAACCCCGAAAATATTCCTCATAGGCCCTTACCACACGTCCGGGGGTATTGATTAGACCCGGACGGAAAGGGTCATCTCCAGCCCAACGTAACAGCGTTTGAACAGCCCTTTCTGCTTCTTCTCGGCTTGGCTTCTCTACTCGTGAAACTTGCTCTTCCTTAATCAATCTCTCGGCTTTTTCTACACTCACTCTACTTTTCCTTTCACGAAAAAGCCCGGCACACAACCGGCCTAGCTGCACTACAACTTTATAATCTCTAGTTTCTGAAACTTAAAAATAGTTTTTTTTAAGCTTTTCTCTAGTCTTATCGCCTAGAGTTTCTTCTACGAACTTAAAATCGATTAATTTAGGAGACCAATTTCGTGAGGAGAATCAAGCGAAAAAGCCGGAACCGAAACGCTAAAACGTTTTCCATCCTCATTTACCATCTGATACGAACCAACCATAAAACCTGATGGCGTTGAAAGTGGTGTACCGCTGGTATATTCGTAAGTCTCACCAGGTTCCAGAACTGGCTTTTCCCCAACCACGCCTTCTCCACGGACTTCTTGGACCCTTCCTTTTGAATCTGTTATATGCCAATGACGGCGTAAGAGTTGGACGGTTTCATCACCATTATTTTCGATACGTATGTGATAAGCCCAAACGTAATGGAAGTCATCCGGCTCAGACTGGTCGTCTATGTAGCTGGTATCCACTGAAATTCGTATGGCCCGCGTAGTTTCCGAATACATTAGTTTAGGTACCCATATATTTATCTATAGGACAAATTAGCATTATTTTTTAAGACAGAGAACACTAAAATGTTGGAATAATATAATCGACGGATAGTTTGTTCTAGCCGCCCTTCAAATGTACCGCCTCATCTTTGATCGGTTGATACGTTGGAGCAGAGACAAATTTGTCTTTGATGTCCGTATGAATAAAATCAGCCTTTGATCTGCAAAACACTTCTCTTTCAACCTCATACCAGAAAGTAGGGGGATCAAAGGTACCGCCCCCAACTCCCACAAGACCGGGACGGGCAGTTAGACGCCAGAATAAGGACGTTCCACAATTACTACAAAACTGGATCACAAAATTACCGCCCGACTCGGTTTGAAATTCATGCGGTTTAATTGAGGTTTCGCCTGTGTTTATGGAGACTAAATTGTTTTCAAAGTAGACCGATATGCCCATCGCACTTCCGGTTCTTAACTGGCAGTACCTGCAGTGGCAAAGACCAACATATTCCGGGTTACCTTCCGTTTTATAGCGAACGCCCCCGCAAAGGCATCCACCTTCATGCGTATCCAGTTTGTTCATATTTGATCCTATCACCTGGTGTTTCTTTCTTGAATCTACAATTCTTATGAATAACGTCTTTAAATCAAGGTAAATGAACATCACTTGAAGCCACTCCTAAAAGTGCTTCCGTAGATTCCGAAGAAATGATGGTTTGAGATCCAAGCTATTTAACCATTAGAGCTATATTCTGATAGGTTTATTCTCCTTACATGATCTATCAGCAGCCATTGTTAAAGCGAGGACGTCACGTGCATGCTCAGCCGTTGCCAAACCGACGCCACCCATCTGGAGAGTGTATCTGATAAAGGAGTCGGTTTCTTCCTTCATTGGCCCAAAGAATTCTCCTAATGCAAAATCTCCAGGCATTGCAGACCCTAGGAATGCTACTTTTACCTCATGTTCTGGTGTATAGGGGCAAGGAATTGGTTCTGCTGAGGCAAGCACAAAGTCACGGTGGGAATCATCAATATTCAATGAACCTCCCGTTCCCTGAAGATCAATCTCCATCGTAGCTGTATATGCAGGCCAATGATGAGGAGGTAGCCAACTCGTCCCAAGGGTCGCAACACTTCCATCATCAAACGTAACTATCATCCATTGAAAATCATCTCGATTGTATGGCTTGAACACTTTACTGGCAGAACGGGCGTAAACTTCCACTGGAGTTTTCCCCTCCATATACCAGAGTATTAAATCAACCATATATGTCAGAGTGTTGATTGACGGCGTCGTATTGGGTGAACGTCGCGCTACAGCTTCACCAACTGCTCGGGTAACGTAGATTTTTCCGAATGCCATTACGACGTCGCCCAGGTGTCCGGCCTCTACAGACTCTTTGGCCAGCAAATAACGTTTTCTAAAACGCTGGGTGTAACCGACAAATGCAGGTGAGCCATTTTGCTTCGCCGTTGCTATGATATCATCTGCCTCGTCTAGGTTTAAAACGAACGGTTTTTCTATAAGGACAGGCTTCCCTAGTTCAGCAGCTAGCTTCGCTGGGCCGTAGTGTGATTCTTCATCTGTCGATACTATAACAGATTGAATTCGTTCATCATTTATAGCCTCTTCATAATTTTCTGTAACTATGTCTGCCTTGACTGTTTCAGAAAGTTTGTCCAGTTTGCCAGGATCGATGTCACATATTGCCAAATGACCAACTTGAGGGATCTGTGCGCAAGAATGGGCACGGAGTGTTCCGATTCCGCCTAGTCCAATCACAGCAACGCCAATGTTTTTCATTATCACCTCCACGGGAGTATTGGTTTTATAATTCCAAACACTAAAAGGTTTTTACATCGCCTGCTCCGCCATAGGCCATCCAACCACCATCAACAAATAACGTTTCCCCCGTAATATAAGAAGCCCAATCAGAGACTAAAAACGCTATTGCCCGGGCAACCTCATCGGGTGTACCTAGTCTATCAATCGGAGTGCGATCGCACAGCCTATTTGTATCAATTTTACCTTCATCAACGAGGCCTTGAACCATTGGGGTCGTGATGTAACCAGGACCGACAGCATTAACACGCACACCATGAACTCCCCATTCGCAAGCAAGTTCGCGTGTAAGTGCAATCACAGCAGCTTTGGAGGGTCCGTATGCCGTGCGCCTTGGCCATCCCCCAGGGCCATTTACTGATGCTATATTAACAATAGAGCCGCGCCTCTGGGGTACCATAATGCGGGCCGCTGCACGACATATTTGGAATGTACCCCGGAAGTTTACATCCATGATTCTCTGCCACGGTCCAATATCACGCTCAATCGCAAATTTAACTTCGTCAACTAAGCCGGCGGCGTTTACGACCACATCAAGCCCCCCTAGGGCGTTAGCCGCATCAGCAACAATTGCCTCGGCCTCATCCTCGACAGATACGTCTCCGATGAATGTCTTAAAAGCACCTACGATTTCCTGTGCATTTACGAGCCCGTCAGCATTGATATCAGCTATTGCAACCTTGGCTCCTAGTTCACACAATAAACCAGCCGTCGCTGCACCAATGCCGCTTGCCCCACCAGTTACCAGGGCGGATCGACCCAAAAGAGATATAGACTGGTTAGCCATGATATATCCTCCGTTATAAGCGCAGAAAAATCCGGGAAAAGTAACAACCTACCGCCGCCGTCGTCTAAAGGTCTTAGCATTACAGCAGTTGTTTAATGGAATTAGAAGACTTCTAGAACTCAATTTGATCATCATAAACTTATTGTAGATGAACGGGTAATGCTCAACCGCCCTTCAACCTCAATGCTTCCTCGTTCAAAGGCGTGTAAACCGGGCCAGTATCAAATTGATCATTAACATCTGTATTAATAAATTTTGCTTTGGATCTACAAAATACTTCCCGTTCAATTTTATACCAAAACGTAGGTGGATCAAAAGTACCTCCACCGATCCCCGTCATACTGGGGCGCCACTGACTACTCCATAACAACGTGGTACCACAATCAGAACAGAACTGAAGATGGCTCTGCCTCCCAGACTCTGTCGGATATTTAAAAGACTTCAGGGAGGTGTTTCCCTGAAGCACGTTAACTTGACCACTATCGAAGTAGACCGAAATGCCAAACGCACTGCCTGTTCGCAGTTGACAATAACGACAGTGGCAAATACCAACGTATTTAGGGTCACCCTCCGTCTTGTATCGTACCGTTCCGCAGAGGCATCCACCTTCGTGAGTAGCTATATTATTCATATGAGACCCCGACGCTTACCATTTTCGTAAAATTTTTCGTCTCGTCATTAAAACACCCCACTGATCATCTTCCAACATTAGACTCGCTTCTCGGGTGGTGTTATCGTTTTTGTATGAATTGACGAATGCCTTTATATCTCTTTCTCCTTGGCCACATAAAGACGGGTGCAACGAAAGAATAGAAATTCATATCAAAGGGGAGATTTTCACATGAAGATAGGGTTTAGTGTAGCGACGCCAGATGTTGATACCCCGCTCCTCCCCGCACAACAGGGAGCATTCGGCGAAAATCTCGATGTTCTCTCCGAGTATGGTTATGACGGTGTTGAGGTTTCTATTCGGCAACCAAAAGAGCTTAACCTAGATAAACTCCAAAAGGAAGTAGAACAAAGGGGTTTGGAAGTTGCATCCATTCACACTGCTGCTATCGGTTTTCAGGATAAAATTTGGCTGTGTCATCCAGATAAGTCTATCCGTGATGAAGGAATGGTAAGACTCAAGGGAGCGCTTGAAGCAGCTTCATTTTTTGGAGTTGAAGTCTTAATTGGCTCTTTCCGTGGCCAACTTAGTGATGGAGAGGCTAGAGAGGTGTCGGTGAATTGGATGTATGATGCCTTCAGAGAAGGATCTGATTATGCCGAAAAACTTGGTACTAAGATCCTTTTTGAACCTCAAACTCGATTTTATATTAATTTTGGTTTTACCGCTCAGGATGGCGTGCGGTTTGCTAGTGAAGTTGACAGTCCTGGAATGGGCCTGATGCTTGATACTTTTCATATGAATATTGAAGACACCTCCTTCGCACAAAGTATTTTTGATGCCAGAGAATATTTGGGGTATCTGCAAATAAGTGATAGCAACCGTCTTTATCCAGGAGGCGGTCATATCCCGTTTAAGGAGATTATTAGTTCCTTAAAAGCAATCGATTTTGATGGCTACCTGTCGCTGCAAGTTGAGATGAATCCGGATTTTAGAACGGCTGCAAGATTGGGGATCAATCATCTTCGTAGTCTCTTATAGAATAAGGAGTTTTCAGAATTAAAACCTGACTTTACTAACCTTAGGTAAAAACAATCATAATTCTAAACTGGTTTTTGAAATAAATTATCGCCGTTAATATTCCTAAAAAATCGTTTTAATCTTTTAAGTGTAAGTTAATTCTCTAACATTCATCTACATAAAAATTGTAATATATTGAATTAATTATATTAATTATTGCATTGTCTTGTCTTTTTTCGGCTCCACTATGCCTATATTAGTGATTCGGCAAAATGGCTATTCCTTAATAATTTTTCAATTTGATTTTTGCTCAATATGATTCTTGTTAGCCAATGCCCATGCCCTTCCTTTTTGAGGCTTGATGGCGCTTAGTTTAACTTTGTTATGTAACCTTGTTATTGGTAGAATGCATGAAAGTTAATCAGGCTTTATTACTAAAGGGCTAAGGATAGTGTGTCATTTTGCACCGACAATTAGTCGTAATGGTGTTAAAACCTCAAGTAAGCTCCAGCGTGCGACTAAAAGGTTTTTTTATAGATTGTAACAGTCACGTATTTCAAAAAGTTGCGGGCGTAGTTCAGTGGTAGAACGAAAGCTTCCCAAGCTTTAGACGAGGGTTCAATTCCCTTCGCCCGCTCCAATTTGGGATTTCCTCAACGTTAGAATAATACCGTGGAGGCAAAGGTTTGGATAACCACCAAATAAATACCATCTCATATGGAGAACGAATTGATACGGACGTGAACACCATGGTGGATGGAATGTTTGAATTGTTCGACGATTTTTGTGACCTCGCCCTCAGCCGGATATATAACCGTACCGATGGTATGAGCAATGGATTTGATTTTGATGCTCTTTTTCCCGAAGAAATTTCACGCTTCAAGGTTACCTGGATAATCTGCCTCTCTGAACTGATGTTTTTCAGTATGAAAGACCAACCGAAACTAAAATACTTAAAAGCACAATTTCGAGAAACAATGAATCTTGAAGCTCAAGAGAGAGCGCTCCAGACGTTTATAAAGCAAGCCCTGATACGGATCCCAAAGGTCATTGAGGAAGATAGGGATTTTGTGCAAAACGGAATCTTCAGTGCCCCGACAGAAAACAAGGAAAGCGATGAACCGAGAAACCGTGGACTAGGACCTAGGCTGGCCAAATTGATTTTGGAAAATGCCTTTGGGCAAAACGAATTGCTAAAGCCTATTTATAATGACATCAGAAAAGTAGTCGAAGTTGAGTTTAATAATGCATATGGCCACTGCTCCATCTCATGCAGCAAATTTAACATCGTTTAGTCTTTATATTAAACTACAGAAAGAAGGTGTTGCGGATTTCAATCCAGGCTATAGCAATACACATAGTCACAGGGAAGATAAACCAGCGGATCGTCCAGTCGAATAGAGAAAAATCCATAAAAATTTATTTAGTTATTATTATTGTTTGATTACTCGTATCTAAGGGCTTCTATAGGGTCAAGCCGTGCAGCTTTCCGCGCCGGATAAAAACCGAAGAAAACTCCTACTGCCGCGGCAAACCCAAAAGCGAGAAAAATGCTATACGGTTGAACAATTGCCGGCGAATTACCAATCATTGCGATTATATAAGACCCGCCGAGACCAAATACGATCCCTATGACGCCACCAATAAGAGATAACGTTACGGCTTCAATCAAAAATTGTAACAGAATATCTCTTCCTTTGGCACCTACAGCCATACGTAAGCCTATTTCACGTGTCCGTTCAGTAACTGAAACCAACATGATGTTCATTATCCCTATACCCCCCACAATCAACGAGATAGACGCTACCGCCGCGAGCAGTAAATTCATCACACGAGATGAGTTCGCCCGTGCCTCTAAAATGGAAGAAAGGTTCCGAACAAAAAAGTCATTTGGTTGACCAGGCCGTAATTTGTGTCTTAGGCGCAGGAGCTTTGTCATGTCCCGGATAGTATCGTCGACAACCTCTGCGCTGTTTGATTTAACAAACACGACGCCAACCAACCTACCGCTCACTCGACGACCACCAAGAGTTCTCTTCTTGGCAGTAGTAAGCGGAATAAATACCACATCATCCATGTCATTTCCCATGGGAGTTTCACCCTTTCCCACCAATGTCCCAATGACCGTGAATGGCACTCTTTTAATACGAATGATTTGCCCAACGGGATTATCATTACCAAATAGACTCTCGGATACAGTCTCCCCAATCAAAGCAACTTTAGCAGCGGAACGGACTTCGTCATTACTGAACCAACGTCCATCCGCAATTTCCCATTCCCGCGCCTGTCCATAATCGGGCGTAACCCCCCTTATGACCGTTGACCAATTTTGATTTCCAAAAATAATCTGGCCGGAACCCCTTACCGTTGGAGCTGATACCTTAACCGTCGGTACTTCGTTCTGTATGGCAATAGCATCGTCCTCTGTAAGCGTCCGCCGTGAACCTCTAGCACCCCGTGCACCACCGGAAGTTGTGGTACCTGGGACAACAATTACCAAGTTAGAGCCAAGTTTTTTTATCACATCGTCGACCTGTTTCTGGGCCCCAGCGCCGACAGAAATCATCACTATTACTGCCGCAACGCCAATAATTATACCAAGCGCCGTCAATACGCTTCTCAATACGTTAGCTTGAATTGCGCCTAAGGCCGCCATTATACAGTCGCCATACGTCACTTTGTCGTCACTCCTTATGGCATTTTAGAAAGCATCTCCGAGGCGCTAACTCTTTCCTGCAGTGTCTCATCACTAGTTAGCCGACCATCCTGAAAACGAATGATCCGTTTTGCAAAACGCGCAACATCGGCTTCGTGGGTAACAATTATTACCGACATACCTTCATCGTTAAGTCTTTGAAAAATTGACATAATCTCAACCCCAGTTCTCGTGTCAAGTGCACCTGTTGGCTCGTCTGCCAAAATAACTTCTGGTTCACTCACAAGGGCCCGTGCAATTGCCACGCGTTGTTGTTGACCGCCCGATAACTGTGAGGGATGGTGATCCACGCGATCGGATAAACCAACATCTGTTAACGTCTTCTCTGCCTTACTTCGACGCTGTATCTTATCAATCCGACTATAAAGTAAAGGCAATTGTACATTTGATAGGGCGGAAGTTCTTGCAAGGAGGTTGAAGCTCTGAAAAACAAAACCTAACTTGCTGCTGCGTGTTGCCGCCAGGTCATCGGGTGTTAACTCTGATACGTTAATACCGTCCAAATAATATTGTCCCCTAGTGGGCGTATCCAGGCAACCAAGCAGGTTCATCAGCGTGGTCTTGCCGGATCCAGAGGGTCCCATTATTGCCACAAGCTCACCTTTAATAATCGAGAAGTGAACGTCACTGAGGGCATGTACAACATTATCACCAATTACATAGTCCTTACTGATACCAACAGCCTTAATTAACGGTTTATCCAAGTCAGGAGTGTTCATATATAAAAATCCAAAACAGGATTAACGGGACACCGATTTGGAAAGTTTTTTATCTTCTCCGACAAGCACTTCCCGCCCCTCAACTAACTCTCCCTGGGTAAGTTCATAAAACTTTCCATCACCAACCCCTATCATCACATTTATTAGTTTTAGCTTGCTGCCTTCCAACACCCACACCCGACCCGGTGATATTGTGTTGGCGCGGCTTTCAGCAATAATAGCTCGATATTTTTTCTGCTGCTCTGGAGTTAAATATTCAATAATTTTATCGCTGTTTTGCCGGCGCATTTTTTGGATTATCTCCCTAAACCCGGAACCTCCTCCTCCAGAACTACGCATAGCTCGAATGCGCTGCCCGATCTTCCTGTTCAAATCCCTAACCTGATCTTTTTGTTGTTCAGTCAAAGTTAGTTGCTTTGCGAGACGGTTCAGACGAGCTTGCGCCTTAGCACGTCGATTACCGCCTCCAGAACGCCCCATGCTTTGACCACCCTTACCAGGCGAGACTATTTCAGAATTATCTGCGCCTGACGGAGTAAATCGCAAAGCCGCACCAGGTATTTTAAGAATATCTTTGCGGTCACTAACTTTAATCTCAACATTTGCTGTCATACCCGGCAGCAACCGGAGGTCGTTGTTATTCGTATCTATTACGACAGTGTAGGTAATTACGTTCTGGATTTCCTGGGACTTTTTACGGACCTGATTAACCGTACCAATAAAGGTTCTGCTAGGGAAAGAATCAACAGTGAAGGAGGCAATCTGACCCGACGTTATCTGCCCAATATCGGCTTCATCAATGCTTGTTTCAACCTGCATTTTGCGAAGATCCCTGGCGATCGTAAAAAGAGTTGGCGCCTGAAAACTTGCCGCAACTGTTTGTCCGATATCAATGTCCTTACCTATTACCACTCCATCAACAGGTGACCTGATATAGGTGTTTTTGAGTTCCACTTTAGTAATGTTGAGAGTGGCTTTTTTTTGTTCAACTGAAGCTCGTGCCTGTTTAACCTCGGCACGCGCCATCGATAATTGGGCATCACGAGCTGCCACCGCAGATTGTTGTGCGAGAACTTGCGCCTTTGAAGCTTTTTCTTGTGCCACTGATGATGCCCAAGCTGCTTTCGATTTATCAACCTGGCTTACAGCTACTACTCCTCGTTCGAGAAGTTTTGTCTTACGATCATAATCTAGCTTAAGATCATTCCTGAAAACACTAGACCTCTCAACATCTGCTTTCAGGGCAGTAAGAACGGACTTTGCATTCGCGAGATTTGCGAGCGCCTGGTCTACGGCAGCCCGTTTGGTGGCAATTACAGCTTTGGCCACTGATAGTTCTGCCGTCGACTTTAAAACCTCTGCCTCAAAACGCTCTGGGTCAATGCGTGCAATGACCTGGCCCGACTTAACCTCTGAATTAAAATCTACCAAAAGCTCTGACACTTGCCCCGAAATTTCTGAGCCCACTTCAACCGACACAACAGGATTTAGTCGTCCCGACGCAGAAACTGACTTAGTAATACTGCCCCTTTCTATTTTTGCTGTTTGGAATTTTTTCGCTGGGACACTATCACCATCAAAAACAAAAACTGCTCCTGACAGGAGAAGAGCTAGACCTAAAAGCCCTATCGCTATGTAATAACGCCTAAACAATGAGCTTGCCCCTATCGACCTGATTTAAAGTAGTCTTACTTCATCCAAATGACAAATAAACTTGATGTTCTTACAGCGTAATCACTCTTTGTAAACAATTACATCTGAGTCAAATTTTTCAATAATTTGGAAAATTATTTATTTTGCCTAGTCCCTAAACTTTTACTCTCCGCCAGGCGGTATCTGCCGGTAGTCTTTATCGCTATTTCCAATTCCCTGACTTGGTCAAATCCTACTCCCACTAACATAAACCAATAATCGTAGCATCAATCCCCTTTCGGCCGAAACATCTCCAAAATCCTATTTTGTTAGGTATGTTAATTGATGTTAAGGTTTTGAAAATTGGCAACTCCCAAGTCCATATGTGAAGAAGTTAATATCGAATGAAAGCAGTAAAATACCATTTGCCAATGGCGACCTTACATTCGGTAACAGGATAATTAATTATTGTTATTCTGGCATTTGGCACATTCGTGTTGGCTGCAATTAAAGGTGAGGCCGAGCACCTAGCCAAGTTAGGCAACCACACGTTGATGGGGATTGTGATCCGGCGCGCCTGAATATTTTTTATTTATTTTGAAAGTCATCGCTGTCAGGGAATTCGCCATTTACCGAACGAAATTTAAATTGCACACCGATAAAAATCGCCTTGAAAGGCCGCAGAAGACCCAGACATAAAATTAATATAAGGGGTGGCCAAATTACCATATGCAACCATAAAGATGGTTGGATGGAAAATTCCAGCCAGAAAGAAGAACCTGCAACAACTGGCCCTACAATAAGCATCACAGGAACTACG
>JYMV01022792.1_pt1 | contig 20583 bp, 15 predicted proteins | sample 338911 | NCBI WGS metagenome assembly JYMV01 (sample SAMN03354496, study PRJNA234377) | hydrothermal vent metagenome | biome: Deep sea; feature: Hydrothermal plumes at the Eastern Lau Spreading Center, Western Pacific Ocean; material: Seawater | place: Tonga | collected 2009 | depth 2000 m m
CGCGAATCGTAAAGGAGGAGCTGAAGAAAGTAGTGGAAGGTGAAGACAAAACTCAACCGTATTCTGATGATAAATTAGCAGAGATCATGGCTTGAGAGCAGAAATCTCTCCTTTGAAGAATTCCGGCTGGATATCCATTATTGTCTTCATCACTTTCATCATTGTTATCTGTCGAGATTGCACAGCCTGCAAAAACCATTTAGCTGATTCCATCTTCCGACGTAAGAACTTTTTAGTTTGAGCGTCGGTACCGTTTTCACTTATGAGCATATCTCGATAAACTGGTGAAATCTGGAGATCGGGCAGATTAGAATCATTTAGTGTGATAACGAGTTCGCCATCCACTTCCTCTATGAAAAAGTCCGGTAGTATATAATCAGCTGCTGAGGTAGGCGAACCTTCCCCTGGCTTAGGGTTCAGATGAGCGATCACCTCCATAGCTTCATTCAGCTCCTCTTGAGAACAACCGAGGTGCTGCTTCAGTTTTTCAAAACGACGGTTAGCAAAATCTTCAAAGTACTTAATAACAATTTGCTTAGAAATACTTTCTCCGCCCATCACTTCCAGCTGAGCTGTCAAACATTCCTTTAAATTCCTTGCACCAATTCCCGGTGGGGTTAGATGCTGGACTAAGAATAGTACACGCTCAACATCTTCTTCTGTTACGCCTAATCTATCTACTATGATCTCAACATCTGTGGCCAAGTACCCCTTTTCATCTACATTCCAAGCGATCTCCTCAGCAATCAATCTATCTTCCGCTGGTATCTCAAGTAGACTAATCTGTTCTAAGAGAAGATCAATGGGATCAAGAATAGCCGGCAGCGGCATTTCCTGCCAGTCTGTGGACTTGCTTTGAGGTGTGCGGATCGGTTCATATTCATAGTCATCCCAGTCAATCTCAAACTCCTCATCCTGTTCCCCATTCTCCTCAGGTTCTTCAGAACTTTCAGTCAATTCGAGCAATGGATTTTCAGCTAATTCCTCTTCGATTCGTCCTTCTAATGCCAGCGAATTAAGCTGCAAAAGAGCTGTCTGTAAAAGCTGCTGTGGTGAGAGCTTGAGTTTTTGTTCGAGAATTTGTCTTAGTTCTGACATTTCAATTAAGTTTGAATTTTTCTCCCAGGTACAGTTTTCTTGCTTCAGGATCATCTGCAAGAGAAGCTGCTGTCCCGGACATCAAAATGCTACCGTCATAAAGGAGGTAAGCCCTGTCAGTGACTGACAGTGTTTCACGAACATTATGATCAGTAATAAGTACACCGATGCCCCGTTTCTTAAGAGAGTGGATTATTCCTTGAATATCCTCTACAGCGATGGGATCGATTCCTGCAAAAGGTTCATCCAGAAGAATAAAATCTGGATCTATTACCAACGCCCTACTGATCTCTACCCGTCGCCGTTCACCTCCCGATAAATTATACCCTTTCGATTTTCGGATAGCTGTGATTGACAAATCTTCAAGAATCTTTTCTAGTTTTTCTTTCTGAACAGTTTTTGGGAGGTTGGTCATTTCAAGCACTAACCGGAGATTATCTTCGACAGTCAATTTGCTGAAGATTGATGGCTCTTGAGCCAGATAGCCGATTCCCTTCCGTGCTCGCTTATACATGGGAAGATCCGTTATATCTTCCTCGCCTAGGTAAATACGCCCCTTGTTTGGCTGGATCATGCCTGTTATCATATAGAAAGTTGTGGTCTTCCCGGCACCGTTAGGGCCAAGTAAGCCAACGATCTCACCTTTTTTCAACTCTAGGTTGACACCATTTACCACAATCTTCTTTCCGTACCGTTTCTTTAGGTCTGACACTCTCAGCATCATACTATTGGGTTTCTGATTATTCATAAGTTCTATCCGTTATTCCTGATGCATTATAAAACTTGTAATGAGTCAAATCAGCATTGGACTGAAAGCCAACGCCGTTAAGAGTATCATTGTACTCAGTAATAAACATAACCGTATCATTAGTTGTGATAAGAGAATCAATACTGTTCCACATTAGAGAATGGGTAAAAAGGGTCACTCCGCTGTCCGAAACAACCACCACATTTCCGATAGCAAGCATAGAGTCCTTATTTGTATCTCCATACACATATGCCATCTCAGATTTTAGATTTGACATGTGTCTCTCTTCAGTAGAATAAAGATCAGCGTCAACTTTATTATCCAAAACTGAAGTGTTGATTATCTTTTTGAACTTGGCATTAGCGGTCTTTTGAATTTTGTTTAACTCTTGTATAGTTGCAATTCGCAGATCAACTTCACCAATATAATCACCAAACTTCCCGCTCAATCCTTCTATCGCTTCCTCTTTCTCAATTGGTGGAGCATCAGTTCTTTTAAGAGTGGAGATAAGTTTTTGAAACTCTCTTTTTTCCTCTTTCGCTTTTCCCTCATAATTCGACAGATGACCAGACCGAATGACTGCACGTTTTTTTCCTTCTCTCGTCATAATGATGGTTGAATTCCAACTTTCCTGATCGGGGATAGAACTGCTCACCAAAGTTTCTTTTTGATTACTTTCGCTGCATCCTGATATAAATATCATAGATGTTAATAATGTCAGGTGGCGGATCACATTATACCTGCTTTCAGAATGTCATGGATGTGGATAATTCCTGCAGGTTTTCTGTTATTGGCTTCGTCTTCATAGACGAATAAACTGGTAATAGAATACTTCTCCATAATTTCTAAGCCATTAATAGCGAGGGTGTCTTGAGAAACCCACTTCGGATTGGAAGCCATAAGAAACTCAGCAGTTTCATCAAAGATATGGTCACTTTTTTCAAGTGCCCGACGAATATCACCATCAGTGATAATACCTGCTAAATTCCCATCGTCATCAAGTACGATTGCTACTCCAAGTCGTTTTTCACTCATAGTCAGTAATGCACTTTTCACATCAGCATCTCTAGCTACAATTGGAAGATCATCACCTGAATGCATAATCTCTCTGACTGTGAGAAGCAATTGTCTTCCCAGCGTTCCACCTGGATGAAGCAAAGCAAAGTCTTCTCGCTGAAAACCACGTTTTTCCAAGAGTGCCACAGCCAACGCATCACCCATGGCGAGCATAGCAGTAGTACTGGCTGTGGGAGCCAAATCAAGTGTACACGCTTCCTTCTCCACACTTGTGTCAATCACCACATCGACCATGACACTGACACTGCTTTCCCGTCTGCCTACAAGACCAATAACCGTAACTCCCAATCGCCGAATGGCAGGCATAAGCTGTATCAATTCGTGTGTCTCACCGCTATTGGATACTGCCAGTACGATATCTCTTTTAGTAATCATCCCGAGATCACCATGTATAGCTTCACCCGGGTGGACAAACTGAGCGGGTGTTCCTGTACTAGCCAGAGTAGAAGCGATCTTTTGAGATATAAGACCCGATTTTCCCATACCAGAGACTATCACACGTCCATCGCAATTGAAGATCTCTTCCACTGCCCTATCAAATTGTTCATCTATGCGATTAGCCAATTGGGATACAGCTTCAGCTTCAATTTGGATAACTTTTTTTCCTACCTGAATATTTACTCCGGCTTTTTTCTTATTTGTACTCATAGCTCGCTTTGACTGATTTTATCCCTCAGAGATAAAATAATAGTATCATATTCTCCCCTTAACTTCAGTATTTCCTCTACTGCTTCTCTAAAAGCACCTTCACCGCCCTTCGCTTCAGTCACCAGTTTGGCTATTGCTTTTACAGGCGCCATAGCGTTGGCAACTGCAATAGGAAGTCCAACCCTTTCCATCACTTCAATATCGATCAGATCATCACCGATAAAAACCGCTTCCTCATCTTCAAAATCGTACTTCTCCTTAAGACGATCATAGAGCGCCGCTTTGTTTAATTCTCCCTGATAGCAATGGTCTTCGAGGCCCAATTCCTTCGCTCTTGATTCTGTAGCAGGCGAATACCGGCCTGAGACGATTGCTATTTTCATACCGGCCTCTCGGGCAAATGCCACTCCGGCTCCATCCAATACCGAAAAGCGTTTAAATTCAAGGCCGTCATTCCCTTTGTAGATTGAACCGTCAGTGAAAACGCCATCCACATCGGTCAAGATGATCTTAATCTTTGCAGCAACTTGTTGCAGTTGGTCACTCATTTGATTCTCTTACCACTTGAAAGATCTTCTTCAGTATCACTACAAGTCCGTCTGTTCTCTCTAGGGGCCATTGAGTAGAGGCATCGCTTTTGGCATTGACCACATCATCGTGGACTTCCATAAAGACTGCATCGCTCCCTGCTGCCACGGCTGATTTTGCTAATGTGGGAATTATCTCCCTATCCCCTCCAGTGGCATTTCCTAGCCCGCCGGGCTGCTGCGCGCTGTGAGTGGCGTCAAACACAACAGGATACCCCGACTTCTTCATAACATGAATAGCTCTCATGTCTGCAACAAGATTGTTGTAACCGAAGCTTGCTCCCCGCTCTGTCAAAAGAATATTGCTGTTACCGGTGGATTCTATTTTCTTAACAATATTGACCATGTCAGTTGGAGCGATAAATTGACCTTTCTTCACGTTGACGCACTTTCCTGTTTCACCTGCAGCCAGTAGTAAATCCGTCTGCCGACAGAGAAATGCCGGTATCTGTAAAACATCCGCAACTTCAGCAACCTGCTCGGCTTGATCAGGAGAGTGGATATCGGTAAGAATTGGAACTCCTGTGGTATCCTTAACTTCACGCAGAATCTCCAACCCCTCCTCCATTCCGGGGCCACGGAATGATTTCACGGATGTACGGTTTGCCTTATCAAAGGAGGTCTTAAAGATGAACGGAATTTTTGCTTCCACCATGATTTTTTTCAGTGACGTCGCCATCTTCAGTGAATGTTCCGGCGATTCAATAACACATGGACCGGCAATGATTACCAGTTCACTTCCACCAATTTCGATATTTCCCACTTGCACAGTCATGATGCCAACTTGTAATTGAGTGATGCTTTCACAAATTCACGGAAAAGCGGATGTGCTTTTTCAACCCTGCTTTTTAGCTCAGGATGAAATTGGCACATCACAAACCATGGATGATCTTTTAGTTCAATGATCTCCGCCAATCCCAGTTCCGGATTAATCCCGCTGAAAAGCATCCCCCTTTTTTCAAGTATCTTTCGATAGTCATTGTTCACTTCATAGCGGTGACGATGTCGCTCACTGATTTTCTTTTTCCTGTACGCTGCATAAGCTTTTGTCCCAGCTGACACATTACAGTCATAAGCTCCGAGGCGCATAGTGGCACCTTTCTTTTTCACTTTCAGCTGAGAAGGCATGAGTGCAATTACAGGATCGGGTGTACGGCGATTAAATTCTGTGCTGTTGGCGCGAGTCAAGCCGCAGACATTCCGAGCAAATTCCACAACTGCCATCTGTAATCCAAGACAAATGCCGAGATAAGGAACATCATTCTCTCGAGCATACTTTGCACAATAAACCTTCCCCTCCGTCCCGCGGTCTCCAAAGCCGGGGAGAACCAAGATACCATCCAATTCACCCAAGTGTTCTTCACTTTCTTCATCAGAGTTAAGCAATTCAGTGTTAATCCATCTGATGTGCACTCTGGCATCGTTTTCCACTCCAGAGTGGATAAATGCTTCGATTACACTTTTATAAGCATCGGGGAGTTCAGTGTACTTGCCACAGAGCCCGATGGTTAATTCGTGGGTAGGATTCTTGAACCGCTCGATGAATAATTCGAGTTTAGAAATATCAGCGCTCTTACCGTCAAGCTGCAGCTGTTCAGCAATAATCTGTCCTACATCCTGCTTGTACAATCTTAGCGGAACCTCATAAATGGTGTCAACATCCCTGGCTTCCACCACGTTGGATTGAGGTACACTGCAGAAAAGTGATATCTTCTTTTTCACAGATGCAGGAATGGCACGATCGCTTCTGCAGAGGATCATATCCGGCTCCAGTCCGATCTCTCTCATTTTCATGACACTGTGCTGAGTCGGTTTTGTCTTCAATTCTTCACTGGCATCAATATACGGAAGGAGAGTCACATGCGCCACAAAGCAGCTTTCTCGTCCAATTTCGAGTCGCATCTGGCGGATAGTCTCCAGGAATGGCTGACTCTCGATGTCACCAATAGTACCTCCCACTTCACAGATGACTACATCATACCGATGCGGTTGATTGACTGCCCGAATTCTTCTCGTCAGTTCATCAGTAATATGTGGAATGATCTGAATCGTCTGACCGAGATAGTCGCCCTCTCTTTCCCGATCCAGCACTGACTGATAAATCTGTCCCGTCGTGGCGTTGTTCCGCTTGTCCATGTTCACATCTATGAATCGCTCATAATGGCCCAGATCGAGATCGGTCTCGGAGCCGTCGTCCAAAACAAATACTTCTCCGTGCTGATACGGATTCATGGTTCCGGGATCAACGTTCAGGTAAGGATCGAGCTTCATGATGGTAACACGCAGTCCACGACTCTTCATAAGGTAGCCGATAGAAGCTGAAGCGATTCCTTTCCCCAAACCGGACATTACTCCGCCCAGAACAAATACGTACTTTGTCTTAGACTTAGGCAATTCCCATATCCTCAATCAGCGCGTTAAGATCGTCTGGTGTATTGACACCAATCACATCATACTCAGTTACAAAAACACCCATTTTGCAGTCGATATCCATGGCTCTCATCTGTTCGAGACTTCGCTCAATTTCGCGAGAGCTTTTCTCCATTTTCACCAGTTTTAAAAGATATTCACGACGAAAAGTATAAATACCTATATGTTTGAGGTGCTTAGTACTTTGTTCTCCTTCCGGTACACGGAAAAAGTCCTTAGCAAAACCGTCATCATCCAACTCAACTTTGACTACATTGGGATTTTCCCATTCATCCTGAGAAAGAGACAAACTGGCAGCTGTACTCATTTGTATTGACTTTTCCTCTAAAAGTAGCAACACTGCTCCATCAATAATGTCTGGAGAAATGAACGGCTCATCACCCTGAATATTAATCACAATCTCATCTTTATGTCGAGAAGCCACTTCAGCAACACGTTCTGTTCCGGTAGAGTGATTACTACCTGTCAATTCCACAGGAATATCCAATTCCTGCATTGCATTCTCAACACGTTGACTATCCGTGGCAATAACTACAGAATCTAACTCTCTACATTGGATCGCTTGATAATACACTCTTGCAACCATTGGGAAACCATCTATAGGTATGAGTACCTTTCCGGGAAATCGAATAGAATCATAACGGGCGGGAATGACTCCTAAGACCCCCATGAGAAGCTCCCCCTTACCTTTAAAGTGCCTGTTTCGTGTTTACATGCAATCATCGTGCCAAACTGAATTTACCCGTCTTATATGCGCAATTCAAGGAAAAGGGTGAGTGGCAATTGGTGAGTGGTTAATGGTAACCGGTGAGTGGTAACTGGTGAGCTGTGGATTGGTGGACGATGAGTTTCATTAGTCAGATATTGTAGAGGGATCATTTCCCCTTTTTACTGTATTCCTGTTTGATTTTCTGAAAGAAATCGTAGGCTGCTTCGTAGCTGTTTTTAATCTCACCATCGAGAATGGCATCTTCGATTCGGCTCTTGATATCCCCTACCAGCTTCCCAGGCGATAATTCAAGCTCCTTCATAATTTCTACTCCCTTGATGGGTGATTGAAACGCCATAAACGCATCCCTTTCCTCAACATTCTGCATCAGTTCTTCCACGCGATCAAAGTTTCCCATGTACTTCTTAACCAGCATAGGATTCTTGGATGTAATATCCGCCCTGCAGAGAATCAGGAGATCATCCAGATCTTCGGCTGCAACCACCATTACTCTCCTTACAGCGCTGTCCGTTATGCCGTCCTTGGCCAATGCAATGGGACGAAGATGAAGCATCGTCAGCTTTTGGAGGTATTCCAAAGTTTTGTTGGAGAGCTTCATCCGTCTTGCCACTTTTTCCAGCATCCGGCTGCCTACAATTTCATGACCGTGAAAAGTCCACCCTTTGGATGTACTCAAACGGCGAGTTCGCGGCTTGGCGATATCGTGAACCAGAGCAGCGAACCTTAAATCAGGTTTATCAGTAAGCTTGGCGATATTGTCTACAACTTGGAGCGTATGATAAAAGATATCCTTGTGATGCCACTCCTTCGGCTGCTCCAGACCTACCATTGCATTTATTTCCGGAAATACAATTTCCAATAATCCTACCTGCTGTAATAAGTCTAGGCCAATGGACGGTATGGGAGCAGACAGAATTTTGTAGAATTCACTGGTAATTCGCTCAGCAGAGACAATCTCAATCCGTTTCGCTTGGCGGATGATGCTCTCTGCTACCGGTTTGTCGATCTGAAAATCGAGCTGTGCTGCAAAACGGACAGCCCGGAGCATCCGCAGTGGATCATCGGAGAAAGTGCTGTCGGGATCAAGAGGTGTCCGCAGGAGACGCTTCTGGAGATCACGCACTCCGCCGTAAGGATCCGACAGTTCCCCCAGACTGTCTTCACAAAGTGAAATAGCCATGGCATTGACGGTAAAGTCTCGACGGGAAAGATCCATCTCCAAATTGGCAGAACTTACTTCCGGTTTACGTGAGTCACTTTCGTACGTTTCGACTCGTGCCGAAGAAACTTCGATAATTCCATCTTCGCTCTGAATCTGGGCAGTACCAAACTTCTCGAACGGTATCACTGTTTTGATCTTTAGTTTTTTGGCAAGTTTACGGGCGAAACTGATGCCATCCCCAACTACCATCAGGTCTATATCTGAGAGCGGACGACCCAGCATGAGGTCACGTACGTAACCTCCGACTACATAAACATCTAAAGTCTCCTCGGAGGCTAAAGCACCGGCAGCACGGAAGAGTCTCGCGTTCTCCTTATCCTGATCCAGAAGTGTAGCGATATTCGTCATGGCAAAATTTACAAAAGAGCAGACTCACTTCCCTGTGATAACTCCACAAATTCCTCTTGAGAGTAGTCTCATTTCTCTATACTTTCCATGTGATGATCCTGCAAAGAACATCTATTCTCCTTCTCCCGGTCATGCTTGCTGCTCAGTTTGGTACCGTAACAGTTTCAGTGGATGACGGACAATTGAAAGAGAACGACCGGCGTGTTACCCAGGGAATAGACGAGCAAATTCAATACTTTTTTGTATCCACAGTGTGGGATGATGAATACAGCGATTTGGAGATTCCGTTGACGGTTCATTTATTCTTTCAATCTGTTGCTGATAAAGGGGGGCAACGGCTTTACGGAGTTCAGTGTCTTTTTACCAACGGCAGTGACCAGCGATACTTTGCGAAGAGCGTTCAGTTCCCCTATTCACAGGGTCAGGGTGTTTCCTACTCACCTGTGATTTTTGAGCCTTTAGCAAGCTTTCTTGAGTTCTACGGTGTAATTATTCTTGCTGGCGAAGCAGATACATACAATATTTTGGGCGGTACGCGATTTTACGAACGAGCCCGGGAAATTGCTCTTCGCGGCATGTCCTCCCAATACACCCGCGGATGGCGGCAGAGAAGCGAAGTAGTGAACATAATTAGCAAAAACAAACCTCTCCGGATTGCAAAATTTCATTTTTACGATGGGGTGGCGTACCTGAATGAAGGAGATCCGACCGAAGCCGCCGCCGCCTTCGATAAAATGCTGGATAATCTGGAAGAAAACTACCGTCAGGCACCTCGTGAACATTACAGCTCTATATTTCTGGATGCCCACGCACGGGACCTCGCTTTATTGCCTCCAAATCTACCCAACCGCAAGAAAATCCTGAAGAGTATGTTAGAGCTCGATCCTGATAACGGAGACAGTTACCGTCAGGGATTGGGTATCAAGTCCCGATAACGGCGCTTGCGTCGCAGGTAATAGTCGAAAACCACACTACCCACGTATAATTTACCCATCAACTCTCTGTCGTTCAGCTTACGAAGTAAGCGCACTCTACGGCGGCGGCGGGCAATCAATCGTGGGTGAATGACTATCCAACCCAGCGATTTAAAAACCGCCAACACATGGGGAAAATCGAAGAGAGCGACAGCATAAAGTGCTGCCACAAACTCCAGTACAAACCGGATGGGGAACAGATACAATGTCATAGGAAGATTATAGTTGGAGAGTAGCATTAAAAGTGAATTCCTGTGATTGAGATATTTCTTCCATGGAGATTCCATGGAGAGGGTGGCAGCATTCCGGTGATACACCACAGACTTAGGAGCAACCTTTATACTGTATCCCATTAAATGAAATCGCCATTGGAGATCAATCTCTTCCTGATGAGCAAAGAAGCTCTCGTCGAATCCTCCGCTTTCTTCAAAAACAGACTTTCTCACTAGGAATGCTGTCCCCGACGCCCAGAATATCTCGGCGGCGTCATCATACTGCCCTTCATCTTCCTCAATCTCGAAAAAAACACGTCCCCGGACAAACGGAAAACAGAGAATATCCAAAGCTCCTCCTGCTCCTCCGGCGTAGTCAAACTTATTTCGTTCAAAATAGTTGAGGATTTTCGGCTGAACAGCAGCAACTGACTCATCAGCTTTCAAGGCATCGACAAGCGGTTCGATCCACTCCGGTTCTTGGACTGTATCGTTGTTCAGGAACAGCAGAAACTCACCACTGGCTTCCGCTGCTCCACGATTGCAGCCGCCGGCATAGCCGTGGTTTTCGCTGCATCGGACCAGATTGACATGGGGATGATTTTCCGCTACCCAATCGGGACTCCCATCAGTGGAAGCATTGTCCACCACGACAATTTCGAGATTGGGATAGGTGGATTTTTTAAGGGAATCTAGACAGTCGGAGAGAATCTCGATTCCGTTCCAGTGGGGAATTATTACGGAAACCCGTGGGAATCCATTTCCGCTAGAAATCAATTCTACCTTGGGTTATTGGTCAATTCCTGCCGATAAGATAACAGCAGTTGACGAACAACATCATTTTCAGGATGGTCTTTGCTGAATTCATTCAGGATTTCTTTAAGATTGTTAATAATACCTTGGGCAGACGCCCCACGGAGTAACATAAGGTTTAGATCATCCCTCGACAAATCTGAGTTAGAAGCAACCAAAACGGCAGCAGCTTTTTCTTCCTCTCCCAATACATCGTACATTTCCCAGACACCGATAGCGATAGGATCTGACGGAGGTAAGATTTCCATGGGCAGCAGCTTGTTCATAAGATCGATAGTGGCAAGTGTACTGGCTGCTTCAGGACTTTCGCTCACCAGACTGTCCAGTGCCATTCGAGATTGGGCGATACGGTCTTGCAGGTATGTAAGAAGTGCTGTCCCATCTACACCACTGTCACCAAAAGTTTCCACATCTGAAGCCAGCATCTCTGTAAAAAGAAGATCGTATCTTTCTGGAGCGATTTTAAAACGTTCAAATTCCTTAGATGCAAGCTGCAGGAAAGAACTCCGCCAATTCCGGGTCAGCTTGACGTCTGTAGTCTCATTATAGTACACATCTGGATTATCAAGATTGCGATATTTGTAGCCGACCTTATATTCACGGCTCCAATCATCATCCACAACGGTCGTTAAGTTCTCCCTGATTTTCTTATAGTTTACCCTTCGACCCGGACGGGAACTGACACGAAAGGCCAAACCTTCCATCTTTAGATATTTATTGAGATTAATCATGTTGCTCGGAGAAACAGTGGAAGCAAAATATATGGGATATTTCCACTTCCCATTCTCATCTACCTGCTTGGCGCTTTCACTAAGAATATGAACGACCATGAGGTCCTGAACGCGGATTCCCCTTTTACCGGAAAAAGTCGGTTGCATTGTCCATGAAATCACTTGGTTACCAGATCCGATGGGGATATCAATTTTCGTATCCTGCCATGGAAGTGCGCCTAAGTAAATAGGCATACTACCCATGTTGTTTTCTGAACCGTATGGCACAAAATTGTATTCAACTACATCGTAGTCGAAATTTGTAATATCTGACCCCTTGAGTCTTTCCTTTCCTTCAATCTGCCTTGAATTGTTCACCTTCTTCAGCCCCAGTTTCCTAAGCTCTTTTTTAATTTTTTCCGACTTGTCACCTACGGGAAAATCTTCAAAAATAAGTGTAAATTCTTCCTCGATTGTTTCCTTCACTTTAGAGTTTAACCTAAACCTGCCTGAGACTTTATACTGTTTCTCCAAAGAATCGCTGATTTTCATAGGAGTCAGCGGCCTACGAAGCTCTTCATCTGCAACTATCTGATCATCTGTCAAATTAATGAACCGTTCACCCTCAGGTCGAGAGTCGCGTAATTGGCGGATATACCACGGCGTGTTGAGAAGGCTCAGGTTTGCTACCGTTACATCTGTCCGGATTCCTTCAACTTCCTGCAGATACCATAATGGGAATGTGTCGTTATCACCATTGGTAAAGATGATTCCGTTAGGTTCGCACGTCTGAAGAATATTATAGGAGTAATCCCACGGTAGATAATTACCTGTCCGATCGTGCGTGTGATAATTTTTTGATAGCATAACAACCGGAGCAGCGATTAGCAGTATGAAACCTGCGCCTAGAGCAGTGTGAATACGAAACGGCTTATCTCGTAATAATGTAAGTATCCGATCCAAAATAGCAGAAGCGCCAATCCCTACCCAGATGGCAAAAGCAAAGAAACTGCCTACATAAGAATAGTCTCGTTCGCGTGGTTGAGGGTCGGGCTGATTTAAGTAAAAAATAATTGCTATGCCTGTCAGAATAAACAGTGCTAAAACAGATAATGCTTGATAATAATCTCTCTTGAATTGATACACCATTCCTGCCATGCCCAATAGAAATGCCAGAGGGATACCAAATTGGAACCAATCCACGCCGTCCTCAGTGGGTTTAGCTTCCATCCTGCTAACTCCCGCTTCGACTGATGGTCCGCGACCGGCAAACTGCCACAGGAAATAGCGCCAATACATCTTCTTAACCTGATACCGCCAGAAGTAATCGGAATCAGAGGAATAATTCTTGTAGTTTTTTATATGATTACCCTGCCGGGAACCTCGTCGCGGAAACAGTTTATTATCATCAATTTTCCCCGAAAAATTATTGAAAGTATTCCCTCTGAACAAATCGGTATTACCGTATTGCTCTCGCTCCAGGTAGCTTATTGCTGCCTGAACAGTTTCCGGATCATTTTCATCAATGGTAGGATTCTGAGATGAACGGATAAAAATAATTTCATAGGATGAATAGCCGATGACAATCAAAAGCAGCGAGGCAGCACCCAGTCGAATAAGATTTTTCTGAACTTTGCTGATACTACCAGCGAAAATAAATAAAGCAGAAAGAATTAAAATACCAAACAGCAATACAGAACCGATAACAATATTCGCTTCGTTTGTACCCATAATCTTTGAAAACGTAATGGCTATTTTGGGCAGGCCTTTAATAATTCCGAGATAAATGATGAGAAATATGGCGAGAACAATACCCATGAGAGCAGTGAAAGAGGGCCAGCCAAAATTCCGTTTACGGAAATACATGATCATTGCCATGAAGGGAATCGCCAGTAGATTCAGTAAATGAACTCCGGTAGAGAGCCCTAGCACGTAAGCGATAATCAAAATATAACGCTCGCTTCCTGTCTCTTCAGCTCGCTCTGCCCAATGAAGCACCAGCCAAACCACGAGTGCTGTAGAGAGCGTGCTTACGGCATAAACTTCCGCCTCCACGGCATTAAACCAGTGACTGTCAGTAAAGGCGAAAACAAGAGCACCTATTACTCCACCTCCGAAAGCGATAATTTTATCTTCCACGCTGTTGATATGACCTCGCCAATGCCGGACAAACTGAACAATAATCAGATAGAGGAGCATGATTGCCAAGGCACTGGTGATAACCGAAATCATGTTCATTCTGTAAGCGATATCGCCGGGGATAGGTAAAAGAGAGAAGAAGCGACCCAGAATCAAGAAGAGGGGTGCACCGGGAGGGTGAGGAACTCCCAATCTGTACGACGTAGCAATGAACTCACCGCAATCCCAAAACGAGACTGTGGGGGCCATCGTTGAAAAGTAAACCAGAAAGCTGGCAAGAAATACAAATCCCGCAAGTAGACGGTTAAGACGTTCAGGTGACATTATTTTTTCGGAGTCTCCTTTTCGTTTAAATCAATAACTGACTCATCAGATTCTTCGGGCTCATTTTCTGCTTCTTCAGATGAATCTACCTCAGGTTCGGGATCCGGCTTCTTCTGTTCTTCAACGAAGTTGAGTTTTAAATCTCCTAAGGTTGACTGGAGGAAAGTCCTTTCAGCTTCACTTAAGTTTTCTCCCATTCGACGCTGAATCATATCCAGCATATCAATGGCATAAGATGCCTGTTCCATGTTTCGTTCTATTTTATCAGACATTGGATTCTTTATTTTCCCCAATGCCACCCAGGCACTGCTAGCAAAGGAGGATACCAAGCCTGCGAACAGTTGTTCATCTTTATTAAATGTGTCATCAGACATTATTTTTCTCCTAAGAAATGTTAACGTACTCGAGCATGTGTTGATAATCATGCAGAAAACGACTCCTGATTCCTGCATGTTCCTGTTTCTTTAACTTTGGATCGTAATCGACTAAATCAAAAGCAGCCTTCCGGGCTTCCGTAATAATATCTCCGTCGTATACCAGATCAGCAATTTTCCATTTCATGAAACCGTGCTGGCGGGTACCGTAGAACTCTCCAGGGCCGCGCAATTTAAGGTCTTCATCAGAAATATCAAATCCGTTCGTAGTGCTGGAAATAATGTCTAGTCTCCGACGAGCAGTAGCTGTCATTCCGCGTTGAATCAGGATGCAGTACCCTTTTTCTGTCCCTCTGCCGATACGCCCTCTAAGCTGATGCAATTGAGTTAGGCCGAACCGTTCAGCGTTTTCGATCAGCATTACTGTAGCGTTGGGAACATCAATACCTACTTCTATTACGGTCGTTGATACCAATATCTGAATCTCGTTCCTCCCGAAAGCATCCATGACAGCATCCTTCTCATCTTTTTTCATCCGACCGTGAATAAGAGCGAGCTTAAACTTCGGAAATATCATTTTAGACAATGTGTCGTATCCATCCTCCACCGCCTTTAGATCGAGTTTCTCAGATTCTTCAATCAGCGGATAGACAATCATACATTGATTACCTTTCTCCACTTGATCACGAATGAACTGATAAACTTTTGGAACCTTATCTTCAGTTACGACTCTTGTCGTCACAGGAATCCTGTTCTTGGGCATCTCATCAATCACAGACAAGTCCAAATCTCCGTGGTAAGTAATGGCCAGCGTTCTTGGTATAGGTGTGGCAGTCATGACCAGCATGTCGGGATTCATCCCTTTCTGCGCCAGTGTTCCTCTCTGGACGACGCCGAACCTGTGCTGCTCATCAACGATTGCCAGCCCTAGATCCGAAAATTCTACATCCTCCTGGATCAATGCATGTGTCCCCACAACTACCTGAATATTTCCGTTCTTCAAACCTTCAAGAATTTTTCTTCGCTCTTTCGCGGGCTGATTCCCAACCAGAATGGCTGTCGTGATTTTAGCACGATCGAGATACTTTCGGAATACATTGTAATGCTGATGAGCGAGAATTTCTGTCGGAGCCATAATTGCTGACTGCACTCCGTTCCCTACTGCGATGGTAACAGCAAGAATAGATACTATGGTTTTGCCTGAACCTACATCACCCTGCAGCAATCTATTCATGACGTGCGGTGAAGCCATATCCTCTCTAATCTCCTTCAGTACCCTTTTCTGGGCACCGGTCAATTCAAAATCCAGTGCATCGTAGATTAACTTTATGTATGGTCCTGTTTTGGAAAGTGAACGACCCTTGGCTTCAGTAATCCCCACTTTTCGTAGAGCCATAAGAAGTTGGAGAAAGAAATGTTCGTCAAACTTTAAGCGGCGGCGAGCTTCAGACAACTGCACAAGATCTGCAGCAAAATGAATGAATTCGATAGATTCATCAAGAGGGAGAAAATTCTGACTTTTTCTCAGATCATCAGGGAGAAAATCGTCACTGTCGCTGCCAAACTGCTTAAATGCTTCCCGCATAATACGGCGAAAACCACGACTGTCAAGTCCTACTGACTTCAGTTTCTGCCCTGATGGGTAGAGCGGAATCACCGCGCCTGTGTTCAACGGTTCATGTTCTTCTTCACCCAATCTATCGTATTCAGGATGAACGAGCTGATAACCGTTATAAAACTCCACCTTCCCGTGAAAGGCTACTTGATCTCCCACGGAGAAAGCCTTTTGTACATACTGAATACCGTTAAACCAGATACAGTTAAGCATCCCGGTATTATCGCTTACGATAAGTTGAAAGTATTTCCGTTTACGGGCTTTTCTTACTCCAGCCGCTTCAACTTTAGCCACGACTGTTGCCGTGGTATCTTTTTCAAGATCATGGATAGGGGTGATAGTCGTCCGGTCAAGGTGACGCCGGGGAAAATAGTAGAGTAAATCCCGAACTGTCTCTACACCAACCTCAGCCAATGTTTCGCTTCTTCTTGGACCTACTCCTTTTACGAATTGCACTGAGGTATCAAGGGGAGATTCAGTAGTATTAGTCAATAGACACTAAATAAGTTGAGTTCTTTCCCGGCTAATAGACAATCAATAGGGAAATACCGATTACTTCCAGTCCTTGCGATAGGTATAAGATAGGACTTCTTCATTTCCAGGCTGAATCTTGAGTTCAAATTCTATCGTTTGGGCATCCACTTTGTGATAAGTATGGGTCGGATCCCGAATAACCCAGTCGCCGTAGATATGTTCTGTTACTTTGACAGATACTGCATCGTCTCTCCCGTTTGTGATAGTAACCTGGATAACTGCTTCTTCACTCTTCTTAAGCCGATCATAATTGATGACTTTTCTCTCACCGCGAACTTTGTTGGCACGACCGGCAATCACCTTTGCTTCATCTCCCTCAGGAATCTGATGGAGTCTGTCCTCTCCTATAAATTCGAGGGAACCGTCAACTCCAGTACGATAAATTTGAATCAGACCAGCCGGAATGGTTCCACCGGTTTCATTAGTAAAAGACAACTCCACTTTCAAAGGTTCCTTAGCAGAAGCCCGCTCGCGATTTTCGAAAAGATACGTTCGGCTGAAAGCAATCTCTTCCTCCGGCCGAAAGTCAACTGTAACCGACTCATTTTTTGGGAGAGAAATAGACTGGTTAAGACCATACACTTCGTAGTCGCCTAATTCAGCGGCTTCGAAAGAGGGTGCTCCGGCATCAGTTTTTGCCATTCTATGTACTTCTGGTCTGGGTGGTTCGTATTTTTTATCACGGTGCAGTTTACCTTCTATCAAATTCAGATTAGCTTTTTCGAACGAAAGAGTCGTTTTATTGTGTATCATGGCAGAAGACTTAAGACGACCGCTGGTTTCTTCGGAATTTATCACAAAACGGTAGATTGCGTCCCAGTCCAATCCCTTAGTTATATAAGTCAATCTGCCTGAAACCTTTCCGGAAACATTGGAATTCACTTTCCATGACAGCTCCGGCTTTAAAGCTCCAATAGACTCACCATTAGCAAGAGAAATGGAAACAACTTCTTCCGTATTGAACATCTTTACGGTACCCTTTTTGCTGACCGTCAGCCAGTTTCCTTCCAAATCGAGAAGTGTACCCTTGTACGACTTGCCTTCAGAAGGTGTAATTGTGACCTCCTGGCCTAAATGATCATTGAGATAACTGGATGAAGTAAAAACATCGTAATTATAACGCTGAAAATAGACCTCTGCTCCATCTAAAAATAAAAAGGGAGAATTGCTCTCCATCTGATCCGGGATTTCCTCATACTTCAATGGGGGGTTTATCCCGCTTTTCAACCGATAAACTACCGGTTGTTTCACAAGTCCAAATCCATCTTTATAAAGAGTTAAATCAGCGTTACGGGATTGAGGTATCACCGCAGAACATAATATCAATATTAGTACAGCATTTTTCATTGTAGCATCTCGTAGTTTTGTTGGAGTTTCTCCAGGGTTGACGTCATGTCTGACAGTTTTTTCTTCTCGTTTTTCACCACTTCATTAGGTGCTTTCTTCATGAAATTATCATTTTGTAATTTAGCTAATATCTTGCTTTTACGCTGTTGTAATCTATCAATTTCATTCGACAGTCTGTGACGTTCTTTATCTAAATCAATGAGTCCTTCCAGCGGAATAAACAGCTCCATCTTTTCCACTACTATGGCAGCCGAATGGGGAGGACGCTTGAGGTCGGAACCATAATTCAAATTTTCTACTCTTGCTAGATCACTGATGATATTGTGGTGTAAAGCGATGAACTTTGCCTGACCATCCGTGGTGCGGATTATTACGTCTGCTTTACTGGCCGGCGATACTCCCATTTCCGAACGTATTGTCCTGACGCCTGTAACCAATTTCTGTAAACTTGACAATTCTTTTTCCGCAATTTCATCAAGCCATCTGCTGTCACTTAAAGGCCAAGGAGCCACGATGAGATCACATCCCTCCTTCAAATCCGGAGCAGCAGTTTCAAATTTCTGCCACAGCTCCTCAGTGATGAAAGGTGCATAGGGATGGAGCAGCTTTACTATGGATTTGAGCACATGAATTGCCACACTGATGGCAGTTTGTCTCCGAAGATCATCATCACCGTAAAACCGGGATTTGATTATCTCTACATACCAATCGCAAAAGTCCGACCAAGTGAAATCATAAATCTTTTTGGCGATGTCATTAAAGCGATAATCCGTGAACAGCTTGTCTATGTGTGAGATGGTCCGGTTTAACCGACTGAGAATCCACCTGTCAGATGTGTCAAGTCTGTCCCTCTCAAGATCATTGATGGAAACTGCAGTCGTTTCTCCTGAGCTCATTAAAACAAATCGTGATGCGTTCCACAGCTTATTCATAAAGTTTCGACCTACTTCCATCCGTTCATCGGAAAAGAGAATATCCTGACCCTGCGGAGCGATTAGCATCATACCGAAGCGGACGGCATCAGCACCGTAACTGTCTATGAGTTTCAGTGGATCGGGAGAATTCCCTAGGGATTTGCTCATCTTTCTCCCCTGCAAGTCGCGAACCATGCCGGTGAAATAGACATTCCGGAACGGTATTTCTCCTTTGAACTCTTCACTCGCCATGATCATCCGTGCCACCCAGAAGAAAATGATATCAGGACCGGTGACAAGATCATCTGTGGGATGGAAATAGTCCAGTTCCCCGCTTTCCTCAGGCCAGCTGTGAACTGCCATGGGCCACAACCACGAACTTGCCCATGTATCAAGAACGTCAGTATCCTGCACCAAGTCTTTTGAGCCACATGCCGGACACTCCGTCGGCAGATCAACCGAGACGATCGGTTTTCTGCAGTCCATTTGGCACTGGTCCATATCGTTACCGCGACAGTACCAGACCGGGATTCGGTGTCCCCACCAGAGTTGGCGGCTGATGCACCAATCCCGGATATTGGTCATCCAATGCTCATACGTCTTCACCCAGTGATCAGGATAAAACTTGATCTCACCTTTCCTGACTGCTTCCAATGCCGGTTTGACCAAATCCTCCATCTTCATAAACCACTGCTCTGAGAGATACGGCTCGATGGGGACGCCCCCCCGCTCGGAGTAGCCGATATTGGTTGTATAATCTTCAATTTTCTCCAACAAATTTTCTTCTTCAAAGCAGGTGACTACTCTTTTTCGAGCCTCAAAGCGGTCCACTCCCCTGAATTGTTCTGGCACATTATCATTGAGGATACCGTCAGGATGGAAGATGTTTATAATTTCCAGATCATGCTTTTTTCCCATTTCGAAATCGTTGGGATCGTGAGCGGGAGTCACCTTCACACATCCGGTACCAAATTCAGGATCTACATAATTGTCTTCGATGACAGGTATCTCTCTACCAACCAAAGGAAGAATTATGGTTTTTCCTTTCAAGTGGGAAAATCGTTTATCATTCGGATTGATGGCGACTGCACTGTCGCCCAGCATTGTCTCCGGGCGGGTCGTGGCAACCACTACATATTCGTCGGAGTCCTTTATAGGATAACGAAAATACCAGAGATGTCCCTGAACCTCCCGGTATTCTACCTCTTCATTTGAGATAGCAGATTGTGTAGCTGGATCCCAGTTGACGAGCCGGTGCCCACGATAAATAAGTCCCTTTTCGTAGAGCTGCACGAAAGCAGATATGACCGCCCGGTAATAACCGTCATCCATGGTAAACCGTTCCCGTTTCCAGTCACAGGAGCACCCAAGCCGCTTAAGCTGCTCGATGATGAGGGAGCCGTACTCTTCCTTCCAATTCCAGGCGTACTTCAGGAATTCTTCCCGGCCTATCTCTTTCTTGCTGATGCCCTTCTCTGCCAGCATTTGCTCCACCTTGACTTCCGTAGCGATGGAGGCGTGGTCCGTTCCCGGTATCCAGCAAGCTTCCTTCCCCTGCATCCGTGCCCGGCGGATTAAGATATCCTGAATGGTGCAGTTAAGGACGTGACCGATGGTGAGACTGCCAGTGACGTTGGGCGGCGGGATGACGATGGTGTACGGCTCCTTCTCAGGATTGACTTGGGCGTGGAAATGATCTTTGTCCAGCCAATAACGGTACCACTTCCCTTCTACTGAGG
>JYMV01032460.1_pt1 | contig 20582 bp, 17 predicted proteins | sample 338911 | NCBI WGS metagenome assembly JYMV01 (sample SAMN03354496, study PRJNA234377) | hydrothermal vent metagenome | biome: Deep sea; feature: Hydrothermal plumes at the Eastern Lau Spreading Center, Western Pacific Ocean; material: Seawater | place: Tonga | collected 2009 | depth 2000 m m
GCTGCCACGTCTGAGAGAAAGGCCAGTGATTTTCAACATGAGAAAGACACAGAATCCAAGAGTGACAGTCAGTGGCCGGTTACGCGAACGGCTGCATCAGCTGGCCGGGCGGTCGCATTATGCCGCAAACACGGCTGACAGAAAGCGCCGCGACTGTGTGGCACGAACAAACGTCCTTGTTTCTAGGGGCCGAGAGAAACTACCAAGGTATCCGCATCGAGTGAAATGCATGACGACAGTGGGTCATCGCACACACGGCGAGGAGACTCTTGGTTGGTCGAATGCAACCGATGAACGAGGCATTATTCGGCTGCCGCGCTCTTTTTTCGTATCTGCAGGATGCGCCCCATGTTACCGGGTGGAGTCAATTGGCGGTGCTCGGCCATGACCGGATTCAGTAGCGCCATGACAGTCGCTGGAAAAGGCGCGCTGCGCCGCTTAGCGAGGTCGATGTTCATGCACAAACACTCATTGCGAGCCAGCAATTGATTGCCCGTCGCGTGGTACATCAAATGAAGATAATGAATGCGCTTGTGATCCATATCAATCAACTGCGTCTCTACTCGGAGCGGATCACCCTGGAATGCTTCGCTGAGATAGTCAACATTCATGCCGATGGTAAAAATTGAATGTTGCTCCCTGTCCGGGTAGTCAAGGCCCAGGCCCCAGGTTTCGTACACCTGGTCTGTCGCTTGATCAAATGCGAGAACATAGAAAGCGACATTCATATGGCCATTGTGGTCTATCCATTCCGGTTTAACAGTGAGGTGGGTCTCAGGAAGTGTCATGGTTGAACTCGCAGTGGATAATGTGTCCAATTAGTTGCAGTGAGAGCATCGCAGCAGTGAACCTGATGCGGTCTGCGGTTGTGGGTAAAGTATCATGGCGCAAGGATCGTTTGGATGGGTGCGACTGCTTGGTTGGTACCAATGACGCGGTTAATACCCATAGCGAAGCAATGAAGGAGCGAAGAAATTGATACGATGTTATGAAATTGCCTCGGCAAACGGAATTGGTAGCCTGGTTCTCAACCAACGAGACCACTCGACTCCGAGACGCGGAGAGGTGCTGGTTCAGGTTCGTGCCTCGTCCATCAATTATAGAGATCTGATGATGATCGAAGACCCCGTACCTCGCGGGGTACGTTATCCCACGGTACCGAATTCGGACGCGGCCGGTGATGTCATTGCCGTGGGTCCCGGGGTGAGTGCAGTAAAGGTGGGGGATCGAGTGGCGACTTGTTTCTTCCAACGATGGAATAGCGGCACCATTACGCCTGATGGCATGAACAGCGCGTTGGGTGGAGCGTTAGATGGTGTGCTATCAGAGCAGGTGGTTCTAAGAGAAAAAGGTGTTATTCGATTTCCAGATCACCTGACCTATAACGAAGCGGCGACGTTGCCATGTGCCGCTTTGACCGCGTGGCACGCGTTGGTAGAGTTTGCGGATATTCAATCGGGAGAGACAGTGCTGTTGTTGGGAACTGGCGGTGTCTCCATATTTGCGCTGCAGTTCGCATGTATGTTGGGGGCACGGCCGATTGTGATTTCCAGCAGCGATGAAAAAATTCAACGCGCGCGCTCGATGGGAGCGGTGGGATCGGTTAATTATCAGACCACACCGAAGTGGCACGAGAGAGTGATGGAATTGACTGATGGAGTCGGCGTTGATGCGGTTGTCGAAGTCGGCGGAGCGGGTACATTGGAGCGGTCAGTGGCGGCAACGCGAGTGGCTGGACGGATCGCCTTGATCGGCGTGCTGGCTGGGGGAACAATGAATCCGACCATGATGATGCGAAAATCCATTCGATTGCAGGGCATCTACGTTGGGAGTCACGACATGTTCAAACGCATGAACGAGGCGATAAGCTCAGATCAGATGAAGCCGGTCATCGATCAGACATTTCCCTTTACGGACGCTGCGTGCGCCTATTATGCGATGCAAAGAGCAGAGCATTTAGGCAAACTGGTTGTGACCTTCTGATAAGCAGCCGTGTGACTCAGGGGGAACGGGTAGCGCATGTATCTTGCCTGGTTGACTCCAGTAGAGGCACCAGATCGATCGAATTAAAGCCGGCGGTTCGACGGATGTAGGGGCGAGATTGATTCAATGAATCACAATTAACATGAGATTGCTACTTCAGCGGGTCAGTAGTGCCCAAGTGTCAGTTGCTGGTGAGGTTATTGGGGAGATTCAAGAAGGTCTGCTGGTGTTCGTTTGCGCGATGATAGGTGACACCGATGCGATTGCTCAGAAAATGGCGCGCAAAGTTGCACGGCTGAGAGTCTTTAACGATGAACACGGTAAGATGAATCTGTCGCTAGGGCAGGTCAGTGGAGAAGTCTTGGTGGTCAGTCAGTTCACACTGGCAGCCGATACGCGTCGAGGGCAGCGGCCGGGGTTTTCCCGTGCAATGATGCCAAGTGCTGCACAGGAATTGTGTGAGGCAGTCGCTCGTTCCTTGGCGGATGAAGGCGTGGTGGTTCGAATGGGTCGATTTGGCGCGGACATGGCCGTTAAGCTGGTTAATGACGGTCCGGTGACGGTGTGGCTTGATTCAGCGGAGTGATAGGCATTTTATCGCACCGCTTCGATCAACGGAATAAACAAGGGTGGAGGTAATCGATTATGGTGAATCTGTTACAGGCAGAAGGGGGAGTGACAGGCCTTCGTATTGAAATTACAGACGTATCAATTACAAAGGATGCTGTGATCGATGCAGTTAAGCGTGCGCTTCAACGGAATCAACGATTGAACTATGCAGATCAGGTATTTGATGTTGTTGATTCGGAGGCAGATAACGAAGTGGTGTTGTTGTTTTCCGAGTCTTTTGGTTATCAGGCGGGAAGTGCGCAAAAGGCTTATTCCGAATTCGAGTATTACCTCGATGGATATCTGAATGGGTATTTTGAGGGAGATCAGCGGTTGGTCGTGCGGCACCTATCAGGTTACAACCTGATGCGCCTTGAAGAGAATGAAACGATGTTATGTAACTTGAGTAGCGATGGTGTTGGCACGATCAGTATCGATCGCGATAATAATGAAGAGCTCGGTGAGATTCGAGCCACGATCACATGGAATACGGACGCTCCAGAGGTGATTGGCCAGTTCTATTACGAAGACGAGCGAGACCGAATCCTTAAGCTGGGGGTTTCTTAATTCATGCAATTGATCGATAGCTTAATCAAACCCATTGTCGAATGGGGGATACGCGAAGAATTACTCCACGGTGACCATACGGGGCAGAACTTGTGGGAGCCCGGAGACACTGCTACCGCCCAGGTCTATGCCAAGCAAAGCGGTATCGTCGCGGGGTTGCCGGTTGCGAGAATGACGTGGAAGTTGCTGGATCCGGATTGCGTCGTCGAATCTTTAACTGAAGACGGCGCGCCGTGTGAGCCCGGTGATATTTTGATGCGGATTACCGGCGCTTCATGGATCTTTGGCGCGGGAGAGCGGTTGGCGTTGGATTACCTGCAACATCTTTCTGGCATTGCAACACGCGCCCATCATTATGTGAAGTTGGTTAAGCCGTACGGCGTCGGGATCACCGACGCACGCAAAGGGATACCGGTAATTCGCTATTTGCAGAAATATGCGGTTGCGATGGGGGGCGCAAAATCGCACATGTACAGTCTGCATAATGCCATCTTGGTGAAAGACAATCACATCAAAATGGTGGGAAGTATTACCGCAGTGGTGGAACGCCTGCGGCCGAAGCTGCAGCATACACTGAAGATTGAAATAGAATGTGAGACGCTGGAGCAAGTCCAGGAGGCATTGGATTGTGGCTGCGAGTGCATCATGTTCGACAACATGGATTTGGATGTTCTAATCCAGTCAGTGGCTCTGGTGGGAGACCGGGCCTATACCGTGGCAACCGGTGGGATTTCTGAGGCCACGGTGATTGAAGTTGCGAAAACAGGAGTTAACCACATTGCCATTGGCGGCATTGTGCATAGTGGAGATGTTCTGGATATCAGCATTGATATCGGCGAACTGAAAGCAAGCGCCAGGCGCGATATTGATCGAGCTCGAAAGACTGCGTTCTGACGGAATAGGTGGTATGAGCAAATTAGCGGGACGGGGCCGGTCATAGTGGAAGGCGTTACCCGTCTTGAGTGGCCGCCTATGCGGCCGATGGATATTGATTCGACTTTTGTCCCCTATCTAAAGGAGCTTGTTCGCGAACGCAAACAGTCGATTGATCTCGATGACGTGACTACTCGGCGAGCCCGAATGAAAAACAAGCGGTTAAGCACACCTTTAACCGGTACAGACGATGTGGTCATCGGCAATCGTACAGTGGAGCTTCCGACCCACTCGATTCCCATTCGAACCTATCGCCCTCGCGCTCACAAAGGTCGATTGCCAGTCATTCTCTATATTCATGGTGGCGGATGGATGTATGGAAGCCCAGAGCAGTCGGACTCGATTGCAATTGAATATTGCGCTCGCACTCAGGCGGTTGTGGTCAGTCCGGAGTATCGGTTGGCGCCGGAGTGGGTGTTTCCGGCAGCATTCGATGATTGCTTCGCGGTGTTGCGCTGGTTGTATGAAAACAAGACGGTGCTCGACATCGATTCCGAAAGGATTGCGTTGGCAGGTGAGAGCTCTGGTGGAAACCTGGCGGCCGCTTGTGCACTCGAGGCCAGGTGCCTTGACCAACCCCCTATTAGGCTGCAGTTGTTAAATTATCCCGCTCTCGCACCTGATTTTAGCAGCGCAGCGTATCAGGAAAACGAACACGCGCCGGTGTTGTCGGCGAGAGAGATGATTTATTTCTGGCAATCCTATCTTCCCGGTTATTCGAACCGACCCGACTTTCGGGCCGCGCCGCTTCATGCGCAAGATCTGGTAGATGCGGCTCCCGCCTATATTGTGACGGCTGAGTATGATCCATTACGAGACGATGGGATTCGTTATGCGGATGCGTTAAGTAACGCTGGCATCGATGTAACGCATGTGCACGCTCCTCATTTAACCCACGGCTTCATGCGGGCGTGGTCGGTAAGTCGAGCAACGGATCGCTATGCGCAAAATAATTGTGCAGCTATTAATACAGTTTTTGGCCGTTGACACAGTAGATGATCTATCGACGCCTGGGGAGAACCAATCTAAGTGTTTCGCTCCTTAGTTTGGGAACCGGCGGGGCGCGGCGCTTGGGCCAGGCAATGGGCATGGCATTGCTGGATCAACAAGCGTTGGTGCACCACGCTATCGATCTGGGTGTCAACCTTATTGACACGGCTGAACAATATGGGGAATCAGAGTCGATACTGGGGCGGTGTTTGCACGGTATCCCGCGTAACGACTACTTCTTGTCGACCAAATGGTCACCCAGGATCGGCGAAGAGTTCGTTCCGAATCCAGCGGCCTTACAGGCGTCGGTTGAGCGCAGTCTGAAACGCCTTGGCACTGACTATATCGACATTATGCTGTTTCATGGTCCACGAGCAGCGGAATATGGGGCTGTCGTCGATCAGCTATATCCGGCTTTGGATGCATTGAGAAACGCTGGAAAGGTTCGCTATGTTGGACTGAGCACTCCGTTTGTTCACGATCCTGCTCAGGAAGTCGCACGAATAGCCTTGACGGAGCATCCTGCAATGTGGGATGTGGTCATGTTGAAGTATGGAATTCTCAATCAACACGCAGCTAATGAAATCTTAACGCTGGCCGATCGATATGACGTCGGTGTGATGAATATGGCGGCAGTGCGAGTTAAATTGCCGGACTCAGGTTTGTTGGAGGAATTAGTAAGGAAGTGGAAGGAGAGTGGGTTGATCGCTTGGAATGCGCTGCCGAATAAGAACCCACTGGACTGGTTAATTCATGACGATGTTGGGTCGGTCATCGAGGCCGGCTATCGGTTTGCTGCGGAACCCCCTGGTATTGCCACTGTGCTAACAGGTACATCCTCTATTGAACATTTGAACGCCAATGCGAGGTGTCTTGAAACCCCTAAACTGGTTAGTGCGCATAGCTCTCGATTGAAAGCATTATTCGGAGGGATCGTGGAATACGCCTGACACCGGCCTCGGTTATCGTTATACCGCAAATGCGGCGCGCTGGTTTGTCAGTTCTGGAAATGCGTGGTGGAGTGGTTCACCGGAATATGTGAGCAAATTTCTCCTGAGCGTATTCGTTAAATTGCGCCGACAAGGTGATGCCATGACCTGATTCCTCGGTCAGTTCATAGTGACCGAGGGTTAATTGATGAGATGTGGATAACAGTTTGTCAAATAAGGGTGATTCGGCATGCTGAACTTCCAAGGAATGCAACGACGGCAGGCAGGCTGCCATCTGTGCGCTAACGACTGCCATCACGGGTCCGCACGGATTGTGAGGACTTACCTGTGTTCCATGTAAGTCTGCGTATTTTGCAATTCGAATAGCTTCCGCAAATCCCCCACAGAATCGGATGTCAGGCATGATTACATCGTAGGCGCCGGCGTCGATGAACGACTGAAACTGATCCAGTCCTGTGAACTTTTCTGCCCCGGCCAGCAGTGCTCCATGGCGATTAGCAGTAGCACGGAGCACTTTCAGCTTGGATATTGTCTCGGCAGTTTCTATCACAGGTTCTTCAATCCATCGGACACCCAATTGCCCGAGACGAGCAATGACCTGATTCGCCTCGTTTAGCGCAAATCGACTATGGCAGTCCACTTGAACAGCATGATCCCCAGATACCCGCATCACGGCTTCAACACGGGTCATGCCGATATTAATGGCATCGGACCGGGCGTGTTGATTCGAAGCTTGAGTTAAAACTTCATCGAACGGGGCAATTTTTACCGCACTGAAGCCAAGGGTTAACGCTTCCTCTGCGCGAGTAGCAAATGAGTTAGGTGTGCGGTCGATAGTGCCTCGATTAATGTTTGCGTAACACAGGATTTTCGAGCGAGGTTGAATTCCGACTAAACGACGGGTGGAGACGTTTTGCTCTTGCCCTTGAATATCGAGCCAGACTTGCTCCAGAGCGCTAGCTAGGACATGTCCGATAGGTAGAGGGAGTCGTTGTTGGAGCGTTTGGAGGGTGGCATGGGTAATCACCCCAGGCAACTCTCGAGCCGCGTCGACTATCGCGGTATCTTGTGTCTGAAGGGTTACCTCTCCCAATCCTGTTAGGCCATCGATAGATCTCCCAACGAGGAACAACCATCGAGTCTTTACTGATACGACAACGCTGTACAAGTGCAGTTCAGAAAGACGTAACGGAAGTCTTTCAGTCATGTGTGATTTAAAACCTGCTGTAATGATTTCCGTAGTGGATGCTCGCGAAACGGTAAATATCAGGCCATGCCGACCGGTTGGATTTTCGGATGCATGGCGTCATCTGGTCGGCTGTTAATCATGTCCAGTAGTTCGTTTTGAAACGGAACGCGTTGATCCGTCCGAAACAAGTTATTCATTTCCAGCGGATCATCAAACAGATCGTACATTTCTCCGGCCCCAGACAACAATTCCAGTGTCAATTTATGTCGCCGTGTGCGTGCCATGCGTAACTCTAGCTCAACGCCGCACCGTGAGGGGTTAACGCTCCATTCATTGTAGGCGAAGTCCCGTTGTTGCGGCATTCCATTAAGCAATGGTTTTAAAGATTTGCCGTGCATTTGTAGATCTGCACTAACGTCGAAGTAATCCAACACAGTGGCCGCCACGTCTAGCGTGGAGACAGGGTGATCAAGTGTTAGCCCAGGGGTTATTTCGGGACCCTGCACGATGAGTCCGACTCGGACTAGTCCCTCGTACATCATCGGGCCCTTCAAGAGTAGCCCGTGATCTCCAAGCCAATCGCCATGGTCGCTAGTAAAGATAATTATTGTATTGCGCGCCCGGGGTATGCGACTCACGTAGTCAACGATGCGACCGACACTGTGGTCGATCAAGGAAATCATTCCATAGTAATTAGATATCATTTGCCGCAACTGCACATCTGTTTGATCAGGAACTCGGCTACGTGTTTCCCTCAATAGCTGAAAATCTTTTTGAATTTTTGGCGTCCGTTCCAGACTGGCTGCGTGCCACCAAGGTCGTCGATCCAGGTCTTTTGTGCGGTGTGGGGGTAGATCAATCTCCTCAGGATGATGCATACGCGACCAGGGATCGGGTGCGTCAAATGGGTGGTGAGGGTCCGGAAACGATGCCCAGAGAAAAAACGGTTGTTCATCGGTGTTGCGCAGGAAATCGATGGTTCGATTGCTAACCCAAGTGGAGTTGTGCCAGACAGATGGCAGAGCCGAGTGCCAGGTATGAGCAGCATGGGTATGGGGCTCAAGCTGTGATCGGTAGAGCCGGTTCTTGTCTCCGCCCCGGCCGTCTCCGTAGTACCAGCGTTCGTAATGTTGCCCGGCCGGTGGGGCAGCTGGTAGGTCGTGATTATGTCCGTTGACGACGAGCTCGACGTGTTCGAATCCCATGTATGGGCCCCTCCAATCGGACGAGTAATTCTGTTGGGAAAACTTACATTCTGGTGTGCCGGTTGGTTTAAACGTATGGTGGGTGGAAAAATGGGCTTTACCGATGAATGCTGTCGTGATTCCGGCGCGCTGAAGTGTGCCAGCCATTCCGCGTTTACCAAGTGCGGGATCAAGATCGATCCCGTTGTCGTGAACCCCATGAGTATTGGGCAACAGGCCAGTAAGAATAGATGCTCGAGAGGGTTGGCAGACGTTGTTCGGCGTAATGCAGGTCGAGAACCGCGCGCCCTTGGCAGCTAACTGGTCTAGGTGTGGCGTCTTAACCGGTCGACCTTCAAAGCCAAAACAATCTCCTCGGTGTTGGTCAGAGGTAATCAGAATGACATTCGGTCGCTGTCGTGGCATGGGTTAGTGTGAGGCCATCAGGCTGCAGGTCCAAGCGAGGAGATCCTGTGGCTTTCGAGAATCGTGTTCAAGGTAAGGCGATATAATTTCTTTACTATAATTAACACTGTCAGATGATACATTTAACGTCCTCGTTGCGCGCATAGGGCGCTAATCGTTTTCTCATCTTTTGATCGAGGAGCCAGTCATGCGTGGCAAGCCCAATCTTGTGCTAATCACCTCCGATCAACACCGGGGGGATTGTTTTGGCTTTGAAGGTCGACCGGTTAAGACGCCGCACCTGGATCGTCTCGCCAGCACGGGGACCCGTTTCAGTGCATGCATTACGCCAAGTGCCATGTGCCAGCCGGCTCGCTCCAGTATGTTGACCGGTTTGTATCCGCGAACGCATGGGGTTGTCGATAATGGAATTGATCTACCGCAACACACGGGCGAGAACGGGTTTGGGGGTCAGCTAACAAAGGCCGGTTATGAGACAGCCTTCATCGGTAAAGCGCATTTTTCTTCATACAACACCTTCGCGGCGACGGGCACCCCTGAATGTCGACACAGTTCGAGTGGTTATGCCGATGATTGGTTGGGTCCCTACATGGGGTTCCAACATGTCGAGCTGGCGGTGCTGGGCCACGAGCTTGCGGAAATGGCCAGTCACAATAAAGGCCAACACTACGAGCGGTGGTTGCGCGGCGGGGACGGAGGGGAAGAGCGGCTTGCGTTGTACGGAAAGCGGTTGGCTCCAGATGTTGGTGCGATGCAGACATGGCACTCTGCTTTACCGGTCGCCTGGCACCACTCAAGCTGGGTCGGTGACAGGGTAGTTGATTTTCTTGAGGAACAATCGGCCAATCGGCCATTTTGTCTTTGGGCTTCTTTCTCCGACCCCCACATGCCATTTGATTGTCCGGAACCGTGGTCGAGAATGCATCATCCGGATGAAGTCGATTTGCCGGCTGTCCGGAAACGCGGGCTTGATCGACGTCCGTGGTGGCATCGGGCGTATGTTGAAGATCGATCGATCGATCCGGCGATGGATCAGGCAATTTACGATCATGGTGTTTCATTGAATCGGTTGGCGCGTCGAAATGGGCGGGCCCGAAATTACAATGACACCGAGGAACAGCTACGGCACACCATTGCGAATTATTTCGGCATGATCGCCCTTATAGATCACAACGTGGGTCGAATCCTTGATGCAGTGGCGTCTATGGGTTTTGATAACGACACCATTGTGATATTCACTTCAGATCACGGTGACTGGTTAGGTGACCATGGCATGATGTTAAAGGGACCGATGTTTTACGAAGGCCTGCTGCGAGTCGGTTTTTTAATCAACGGCCCTGGTGTTTCGGCAGACAAGGTGGTTAGTGATCCAATTTCAAATACCGATATAGCGGCCACGTTGCTGGATTATGCGGGAGTGGAGCCGCTCTATTCGATGCACGGACGCAGTGTTCGACCATTGGTCGAGTCGAGTAGCACTTCTCGCGATTACGCTTATGGAGAATGGGATCTGAATCCAGAGCACTGGGGTTTGGACCTTAAACTTCGGGTCGTACGCACCGAGCGATACAAAATGACGATTGAAGTCAATTCCGGGGCAGGCGAGCTATATGATCTGGTCGATGATCCCGCCGAGACTATCAATCGATTTGAGACCGATCGCATTATCCGAAAAGAGTTGGAAGAGATGCTGAATGATCGGCCGCCCGATGAGTTAAAAGATCCGCTTACTCCCAGCGGCGTGCATTAGAGGATGCAACTAAACGTTAAGCGTATTTCGTCAGTGCGGTTTAGGTTGTTCGCAAACGCCATTAACTACATGGGTCCAATTCGAGGGGGGCCGAGGTCTTGGACGAGCATGGTCGCATCGAAACTTTGATGGATCAGTCGATTCTTGATATCGCTGGCATTAGGATCATCCCATAGGTCATTGAATTCCCCAGGGTCGACGTTAAGGTCATAGAGTTCTCCGAGATCATGACCGTGGTACACGACCAGTTTGTATCGATCGTCGCGGTACATGGTGGCTCTTGTCCCGTCGTTTTCTTTGAGTGCGTCGAAATACTCACTACGTACGAAAGGTTTGTGAAAGCGTGGATCTGTTTTACCCGTGAGCAGTGGCCATAAGGATTGGCCTTGCATATGCGATGGCTTGGCAATTGTTGCTGCGTCCAGTAAGGTCGGAGCGATGTCCATCAACTCAACCAGTGCATCGGACTGGAGATTCGTTTTTATTTGTCCTGGCCACGAAAATATCAAGGGAACGCGCACCAGACCTTCATAAAAGCGGCAACCTTTCTCGATTAAGCCGTGGTCACCTAGCGATTCGCCGTGGTCGGTAGAAAAGATTACAAGTGTATTATTGAAATCGCCACCGTCATCGATGGCCTGCAAGAGGCGTCCGAGTTGGTCATCTACAAGTTTCAGCATGGCGTAATAAGCCGCCTTAAGTGTCCATGCGTCACGCGCTCCCGTTGAGGGGTTGTTACCACGCACTCCCATTGAAGTCGGGGTGCGTGGCAGTATCGGATCGCAAATGTCTAAGTTCTCTGGCCTGGCGGCCTTTGATTGGAAGTCAATGTTTTCAAGGCGCCGTTGTTGTACCAGGTCGCTTTCACGAAAAAGGGGCGGTGGCATCGATTGGGGATCAAACAGGTCGCGATACGATTGGGGTGGATTAAAGGGGGGGTGCGGGTCATAAACATTGACGCTTAACATCCACGGTGCCGATCTTTTCTCACGAATAAACTCAATAGCTCGTTCCGTAGCCCATGTGGTTTGATGAAGCTCAGCTGGGACGCCCTCACAGTGGCTGATGAGTTCGGTCAACGCGGCGCCTTGCTCGGTCACCCAATCGGCGTAGTCGTGCCCGCTCGGCCAGTCATCTCGAGGCGCATGACTCCATTTAAAAAACCGGTAACCATCGTTGATGCGTGGTTCCACTTGTTGAAACGCACTTGCGAGGTGTAACTTGCCAACTAAACCGCAATCGTAACCTGTTTCATGAAGTAGGCGAGTGACGAGAGGATAGAGGTCGGCGAAAGCGTTATTGCCATTGCGCGGTGCACGGACCGCGTTCGGGTACCGACCGGTCAGAAAACTGGCGCGACTGGGTGTGCAGATGGGTGACTGTGCGTACGCGCATGTAAACGCCGTGCCGCGACCGACGAGTCGGTCCATGTTCGGCGTTATTACCGATTCGTTGTTGAGCGCGCCGATCGTATCGTAGCGTTGCTGGTCTGTGCAGTACCAGAGAATATTAGGTCGAGCCTGGCTCATGCGGGGGTGTGATTTTTCCGATAGCGTGACGATAAGCAACCAAACATCGTGTCGACCAATCTCCCTATTGCCCTAATTACTCGTGCTCGCTATGTCGCCATTCCTATGTTCGATGACGCGATTCGTCTCCGGATCAATCAGGTGCATGTGGTGCAGGTCAACGGTGAAGTCCATGCGGTGCCCGGCGCCGACGACGGCTTGTGGTGCCGACCGTGCGCAAATGTCGGTGCCTTTGACTGAGAAGAACACCATGGTATCCATGCCCATCGGCTCAATAACCTGAACATCGGCGCTGAAATCGACCTGTGACGATGCGGTGTGAACGCGTTTTTCTGTGACATGCTCTGGTCTGATGCCAAAGACAAGTGGCTTGCCTTTGTGGGGTTGGTAGTGCGCGACGTCCTCGTCTGGAATCTTTAATTTGAGTTCGTCTCCGAGATTAATGCAAATGCCATCTGTATTATCAATAACCTCGCACGGCACAAAATTCATGGAGGGAGAGCCAATAAAACCCGCGACGAAACGGGTTTTCGGGCTGTCGTACATTTCCTGTGGAGTGGCCACTTGTTCAATCACTCCATCGTTCATGACCACAATTCGGTCCGCAAGAGTCATGGCTTCAACCTGGTCGTGCGTGACGTAGATGACCGTCGTTCCGACACGTTGGTGAATCTTTTTGATTTCGGTGCGCATCTGCACCCGTAGTTTGGCATCAAGATTGCTGAGCGGCTCATCAAAGAGAAATGCTTGGGGCTCTCGGACGATAGCGCGTCCCATGGCAACCCGTTGTCTTTGGCCTCCAGAGAGTTGTTTGGGTCGACGATCCATTAGCTCCTGTATATTCAATATGTCAGCAGCGTTCTGAACACGCCGCTTGATTTCGTCTTTAGGGGTCTTGGCGAGCTTTAGTCCGAATGACATGTTCTCGTAGACCGTCATGTGGGGGTAAAGCGCGTAGTTCTGGAAAACCATTGCGATGTGTCGATCGCGGGGTGGAATATGATTGACCAGTTCATTGCCAATATAAATTTCGCCGTCGGTAATTTCCTCGAGGCCAGCGATCATTCGAAGAGTGGTGCTTTTTCCGCAGCCCGAAGGGCCGACCAGGACAACGAATTCGTTATGCTCAACATCCAAGTCGATTCCACGAACGACATCCGTGTCGTCAAAACGCTTTCTTAATGCTTTCAGTTGGATTCGGGCCATATCACGTTAAGCCTGTTGTCGTTGCCGAAGTGCACAATGCATGAAATAGAAGTGATTGCAGAGCCGATCACTAGCGGAATGTGGGGTCTTCACCCGGTGCGGGCGTGTAGCCAGGGGAGCCTTTGGCAAGAATGGCTTCTACGCCTCCTCCTAACTCGATTCGTTCTGCCTGTTTGGCCTTTGCCCGTTGATCCACGTCCTCTGGATCAATTAGGCCACGCAGTGCGGCTTCACAGCGATCACACTCGTTTTGATACGCTGGGTCGCCCGCAAGATCATTGAGTTCATTGGGATCCGACGCCATATTAAATAATTGGGGTGGGTAATCCTCCATATAGCGGACGTATTTCCAGTCGCCACGACGCAGCAGGTAGACGGCTGACTTCGCGCCGGCCGAGTGCTGTTCTGAGAAAATGACTCGATCGGGTTCATCACCTTGCGCAAGTTGTAGGAGGGAAGTGCCGGGAAGTTCCTGATCTTCATCTATGATTTGAGCGCCCGTGGCCTCCAAAATAGTGGGAAAGACATCAAGAAGTTGCACGGGTGTCGTGACTTCTTTGCCAGAAGGAATGCCGGGTCCAGACATAATCATGGGTACCCCAACCGATTCCTCATACATATTGCATTTGCTGAACATACCTTTTTGTCCCATGGACTCTCCATGGTCAGATGTGTAGAGAACACGAGTAGTATCAGCCAATCCTGAGGCTTCCAGAGCAGAAATCAGTTTGCCGATGTTGTCATCAAGGTAACTGATCATGCCGTAGTACGCGGCGATGACTTTTCGTAAGGTGGCATCATCAAATTCGCCTTGGATTCCGAAATTAGTCCGGTAGTCCTCTAATCCGGGATGCATGGGCCGCTCATCGAGCCCGTAGGCGAGTGGCATGTCCAGATCCTGATGAGGATAGAGATCGTAAAACTCGGGTGGGGCAACCCATGGCGGATGCGGACAGACTAGCGAAACGAAAAGCGCCCACGGTTTGTCGGTATGAGTTGGCGCTTCATTTTTTATCCAATCTAAGGCGCGTTCTGTGATGTCTCGGTCATAGTCGAGGTAGGTTGAGTTACCAACCCCCGCGTTTCGCACGCCGTATGGGAAGGCGCGGCCAGTCGGCATTGGGTCGCGGAGAAGGGTATAGAGCATACCAACGCCTTTAATGATGTGCATTGGAACAATCGATTCGTCGAAGCCATTGTCATCGGCAGTATCCCGATAATGTAATTTGCCGATCGATACGACGCGGTGTCCCTGGTCCATCAACCGATGACCCCATGACGGGGCTTGTCCGTAATACGGGCTGCAGTTGTCCCAGACCTCCAATGTCGAATCATTAACATAGCGGCCGGTCGCTAGGCTGCCACGGGAAGGCACACAGATAGGCCCGTTACAGTAAGCATTCTTATACAAAGTGCCGTGTTCGGCGAGTCGATCGAGGTTTGGGGTTCTTACCAGTGAGTGCCCGTAACAGCCGGCCGCGCGCCGGGTGTGTTGGTCTGAAAAAATGAAAAGAAAATTGTTCGGTTTATCCGACATGTGTGGGCCCCCACGTTTGAAATCTAAACTTTCTCTGGCGGTCGATGGTGACAGTTCCTTTAACGCCGGGCAAGTATTCGGGGTGGTCCCTAGATACCTGCTTATCAGGGCAGGATGATTTGGCGGTGATCGTGGCGAAGGAAAAGTCGGCGAACATTTGTTTGGTTAAAATGTAATCCACAAAATCCATTATTTAATAATGGTAATAACAAAGATTGAAGACACGTAATGCTTGTGGAGTGCTTGTTGATCGTGTCACCATCTTGGTGCTTAAATAGTTGCGGGTTGGTAACTGTTCTAGTTCTTGCGTGGTCGATTCTCTATTCCAACGAAAGTTCGGCACCGCTGACGACAGGTTACGAATGCGCAAGTTGGGACGGCCTAGACTATAAAAAGGAGGAACACCATGGGCAGAAAACTTCACTCTTTGGTATTAGCAACAACGGTTGCAGTCGGCATTACTGGGACAGCGTCGGCCGATGTCAACTGGCGGCAGTTCGAGGGCAGCACGCTGAACGCCGCCTTTTTCACAGCCAACTATATCGATGCCTGGTGGCGTCCGATGGCAAAGCAGTTTCAGAAAGAAACGGGTATTAAGGTCAAGATGCTGGTCTTACAGGCAGGCCAGATTAGAAAGAAACAGGACATCATGCTGGCGGGTAAAGATTCAACGCTGGATGTTTTGATGTTGCAGATGGATAACCGTGGCGGCAAATTAACTGCAGCGGGACATCTCGAGGACTTGACCCCCTATCTTTCAGATGCTTCGTTAACGCCAGCCGATTACGATTATCCAGGTGATTGGTTAGGGGGCTGTATTAACACCGAGCGCGTCATCAAGGGGCAGTCACATAATAATATTGTTTGGTCCGCACAGGCGCAGTTGCTTCATATTCGAAAGGACCTTTTTAAAAAGTACAATGTTAAGGTTCCAACCAATATGGCGGAGTTGGAAGCCGCGGCAAAGAAACTGACCATTGACGAAAATGGTGACGGTAAGCCCGAGATTTACGGTTTTCTGTCCCGCGGTTGGGGTCGCTTAACGACAGCGAGCTTTGCCAGTTACTTGTTTAATCACGGGGGCTCATGGTTTAAGACCACGGCAGACGGTACCAAGGTGTCGAATATCAACTCAAAGGAGTCAGTCGATGCCTTCGAGTTTTATGGTCGATTGATTCGAGAATATGCACCCAAGTCTGCGCTCAGCAACAAACCGCCTCAAAACGCAGCGTTGTATGCGGCGGGTAAGGCCGCGATGCATCAGGAGTTAAATTTTTGGCACGGCCTTTCCGATAATCCGAAAAAATCACGCATTGCTGGAAAAAGCACGGTGATTTTGGTTCCGGAAGGCCCGGGAGGTAGTTTCCCTAACCTGCCAACGACCTCGATAGCTATCTCGAAGTATTCGGAGAAGAAGAAGGCGGCGTGGCTTTACATTGCCTGGATGACTCAGAAGCACATTATGGTGAAAGGTCAGAACGCAGCAGTGCCGATGTGCCGACGCTCTTCGTGGACCGATCCAACCTATAAAGCACCAACGCCGGGGTGGGGTTCATCGGCTAAACATGCGGCTGATTATGGTATAGCGATTGCGAAACCCCAGGCCATCGCGATTGGTCAGATGCGGGACGCAGCGGGTGAAGTGATGAATATCGCTATTCGTAATGGTGATCGGGCTGCGATACAAGCTGCAGCCGATAAGGCTGCCGAGTTCATGACAGCACTTGTCGCTAAGACGGAAACCGGAATGGATTTCATAGGTGTAATGCCATCTCTCGGGAAACGGATGAAGCCCGGAGTCCAGCAGGAGCCGATCGCTGCTGATGGCATGGATAAATTGGGTCAATAGTAGTTGTGGTTCCAGGTGTCAGAGTTCGAGTGCACAAACGCTCGGCCTCTGGCACCTGACTCCCACAAGCGGTCAGTGCCGGACGAAGGTCTGAATCGATATGGCGATTACTAAGGCACCAAGCTCACAGCATGGGATGCCTCGGCGGTTGATCGATTGGATCGATCGGCATATGACCGTGGTGTTTAATATTCCAACGGTGGTTTTTCTTTTTGGCTTGGTGGCATTCCCGGTCATGCTGGTGTTGCTAACCAGTATGACGGATTGGCAGTTGATTCTTAAGCCTGATCCAGACTTCGTGGGATTCAAGAATTATCTCAGTGCGTGGCAAGACCCACGTTGGATTAACGCAGTTGGACATACGTTTTACTACGCAATCGTGTCTGTTGGTGGCCAGTTCGTCTTGGGTATGGCAACTGCGCTGTTGTTTAACCGAAGTTTTGCCGGCAAGGCGTTTTATCGTTCTGTCTGGATGATGCCGATGCTTTCGATGTCTGTGGCGATCAGTCTGGTCTGGATTTTATTTTTCGACTACGCTTACGGAATACTTAACCTCGGTTTGGACGTTATTGGTATCGAGCCAGTTGAATGGACGATCGATCCGAATTGGGCGATGCCATCACTCATTTTAGTTGGGATTTGGCATCACACTCCTTTCATGACCCTGATTCTGCTCTCAGGACTTCAGTCGTTACCGCAGGATCCCTTCGAAGCTGCTCGCATAGACGGCGCATCTCGTTGGCAGATTTTCATGCACGTGACCTTGCCGCTAATGCGAGCGCATATTGCTGTTGCGCTAATTCTGCGGTCCATCTTCGGTGTCAAGGAATTTGATACCTTCCTGGCGATTACCGATGCAGGCCCGATGTGGGCAACGGAAACGATGAACCTGAATATTTATTTCAATGCCTTTGAGTACCAGTACATGGGTGAGGCGGCCGCAAAAGGCGTGTGGTTCTTTTTCTTTATCCTAGCGATCCAATTGGTGCTGCTGCAGTTACGGAAACGCAAATGGTCTTATTGAAAAACCGATTGCCAAAAAGGTTGTGGAAGGTTCTTGAGTTCACCACTACCCAAATCATGATGATCGCGGTGGTTGGGCCGTTCTTTTTTGTTTTCTTTTATATGTTTTGGAATTCGCTTAAGCCGGACTACCTTTTCTTCGAGCCGGGGACGTGGGTCTTTGAGCCTATGTGGTCGAATTACACGGATGTGATAGAAAATAGCGACCTCTTTCCCAATATAGTGAATAGCTTAATCATTTCCGGCACGGCGACTCTAATTGGGCTTTCTTGTGGATTGCTCACTGCGTATACGGTAACCCGATTCAACATGCGTAAATTGGTGATGGGTATTCTTCTCACTCGAATGATTCCCTACATCACTGCCTTGGTCCCTTTCTGGATTGTGTACAAACACATCGGTTTGTTGAATACCCACGTCGGCATTATTCTCGCCCATCTGGTGATTACTATTCCGTTCGGCGTTTGGATCATGCTGGGTTTTATTGAAGACATTCCAAGGGAACTGGAAGAGGCCGCGTGGATTGATGGGGCTTCTCGAACGGAAGCGTTCTGGCGCATTGTTTTTCCTGGAATAACTTCATGCTCGCACTGGTGTTGGGAGGCTTTGATGTTGCCACAGCGCCGGTTTCTGTTTACAAGTATGCGGATCCGGAGGCCGGGGGCAGTGGACAGATGATGGCTGCTGCGACAATGGTAACGATCCCCGTTTTCTTTATTGTTTTGGCCATTCAAAAACAACTGACGGCGGGTCTTACCTCTGGCGGAGTTAAAGGATAGCTGGCAGTTTAGGACGAATGGAACTGGGATCTAATAACGAATTTGTGGGTGGCCCTTGCCCGTTCCGGATTGGCTGAATATGGAAAGTGAGTGCGGATCGATGAAGCCCCAAAATCTACTATTTTTGTTCTCGGATCAACACTCCAAACGCGCGCTGGGTTGTTATGGACATCCACTGGTGAAGACGCCGAATCTTGACGCGTTAGCGGCGCGGGGAACACGGTTCAGTAATGCTTATACCAACTCGCCGATCTGTGTGCCGGCAAGGGCCGCTCTCGCCACGGGACGCTATGTGTTTGAGACCGGCTACTGGGACAACGGTAAGGCGTATGAAGGCTCGGTGCCATCATGGCACCATCGTTTGGCATCCCTAGGGCAGACAACGACATCGATTGGAAAGCTGCATTTTCGGTCGGCGCAGGATCCCACAGGATTTTCGGACAGTCAGATTCCAATGAATGTGGTGGGAGGCGTGGGCGATCTGCTGGGGTGTTTGCGGGACGGTTCAGCCGTGTTGAACAAATACCGGGGCTATCTGCAAGAAGCAGGGGCCGGAGATTCGACTTATATTCAATATGATCACGATATTACGGAGTTGACGGTTCGCTGGTTAGAGGACATTAGGGAGCAGTCCCAAGAAAAACCCTGGGTTCTTTTTGCCTCATTGGTTTGTCCTCATCCCCCTATCATTTCGCCACAGTCGTTCTACGATCTTTACCCATTGAATGACATTGATTGGCCGCGTCAACACGATGCGAGTGATCGGCCAGATCATCCTGCCATTAACGATATAAGGCAGTTTCTTGGCATCCCCGATTCTTTACCGGAAGATACGGTGCGAAGGAGTATGGCGGCTTACTACGGTCTGTGCAGTTATCTGGATAATAACGTGGGGAAAATCCTCCAGGCACTGGAACGCAACGGCTTAAGTGATAACACCCGTGTTTTGTACACCAGCGATCACGGTGAGGCGAACGGCGATCGTGGCATTTGGGGTAAGAGCAATATGTATGAGGAAAGTGTGGGTGTGCCCATGATCCTGGTGGGAGATGGAGTACCCGCAGGGCAGGTGATTGAAACCCCGGTGTCCCATGTTGACTGTTTTCCAACAATTACTGATTGTGTCGGACTGGATCGCTTGGATGAGGATGATTGTCTGCGTGGCCGATCGTTGTTTGATATTGCTGGGGGTGCTGAGCCTGATCGTATTGCCTTCAGTGAATTTCACGCCGCCGGGTCGAGGACAGGGGTATTCATGCTGAGGCAGGGCGATTACAAGTATGTGCATTACGTTGATGTTGATTATCCAGACACGTTGTTCGATCTGTCCTCTGATCCGGACGAATATCGGAATTTGGTGGAGGAGGCGGCATACCGTGAAGTAAGGGCAACTTTCCAACAGCAGCTTGCTCAATTGTGTGACCCAGCGTTTGTTAACGCACAGGCACGGGGCGATCAATTGGCGAGAATTGCGGCCGCTGGCGGCCGACAAGCGGTGCTCAACGGGGGCTCATTCGGTTACACCCCGGCGCCAGGGGAGACGCCCGTCTACTCATGAGCCGTCCGTTCAACCTGCCAGCGCCGAGTAACCTCGTTTACTTTCAATCCGACAACCACAATCGAAATCTGTTGGGTTGTTACGGGCATTCGATTGTGCAAACTCCGCACCTCGATCGTATCGCGGCGCGCGGTGCACGGTTCTCGAATGCTTATGCGGCGAGTGCGTTGTGTTGTCCTGCGAGGGCTTCGATTGCGACCGGCCAATACCCACACCAGAGTCATCTGTGGGATAACGCCATCGTATACGATGGAAGTTTGCCAAGTTGGATGCATCGACTCGCGGATCGAGGTTGGGACGTGGTGTCAATCGGAAAATTGCACTACCGGGCGGCTGAAGATAACAACGGCTTTACCGATGAAATCATCCCGATGCACATTCTCAATCAAAAGGGTGGGGTGGCCATGCTTTTGAGAGGGGCGGGCGAAGAACAAGTCCATATCGGACAATGGGAGCTTTACCTGGATCGTTCCGGTTCTGGCACAAGTTACTATCAGGACTTTGATCGCAAGGTCACTCA
>JYMV01039647.1_pt1 | contig 20574 bp, 19 predicted proteins | sample 338911 | NCBI WGS metagenome assembly JYMV01 (sample SAMN03354496, study PRJNA234377) | hydrothermal vent metagenome | biome: Deep sea; feature: Hydrothermal plumes at the Eastern Lau Spreading Center, Western Pacific Ocean; material: Seawater | place: Tonga | collected 2009 | depth 2000 m m
TACGCCGGTCAGGGTCATGAAATTAGTGTGCCGGTGCCGGAACGAGCTCTTACACAAGCAGACATTAATTTGTTGCAAGAAAGTTTTGATGAATCCTATAGTCGCCAATACGGCCGCACAATACCAGGTGTTGATGTTGAAATTCTGAGTTGGACAGTCACAGTCTCGCATCCCACTGAATTGCCCACTCAATCTCCCGAACCGGAGCAGGCAAAGACTCCTCCACCCAGTGGCTGGCGCCGGGTTATTGATGGCTCCAGTGGTAGTGCCGTCGACTTTGCTGTTCATCCTCGCGCAATGTTGAAGGCTGGTATGAAGATTGAAGGCCCGGCGCTGATTGTTGAGGACGCGACAACAACCTTGGTGCCTTCGCACTTTGACGCGAATATCAACTCGGTCGGTTTTATAATCATGAACCGGCATGAAGCAGGATAGTGGTTGCGATATGACACAAGGCAGAAAATTGTCGTCGTTACGACATCAGATCATGTGGGATCGAATGATCGCGATCGTCGAGGAACAGGCTCAAACACTAATCCGGACAGCCTTCTCCAATACCGTGCGCGAGGCCGGTGATCTATCCGCTGGCGTGTTTGATCTATCGGGACGGATGATTGCCCAGGCGGTAACAGGCACACCTGGGCATGTAAACGCAATGGCGGCCTCGGTTAATCATTTCATTGCCAAGTATCCGCTTGAGCAGATGGAAGACGGCGACGTCTACATAACAAATGATCCCTGGTTGGCGACTGGGCATTTGCATGACTTCACTGTTGTCACGCCGGCTTTTCGGAACGGCGCAGTCGTCGCTCTATTCGCGTCAACTTGCCACGTCGTGGATGTTGGGGGATTAGGGTTCGGTCCGGATGGGCGGCAGGTTTATGAGGAAGGTATCTATCTGCCGATTTTACCACTCGCCAAGCGAGGAAAAATGAATCAAACCTTGCTTGAGATCGTTCGTGCAAACGTCAGAGAACCCATTTTGTTGGAAGGTGATTTCTTCTCACTGGCCGCTTGTAATGAAACGGGATTGCGACGGCTTCGTGAAATGATGGACGAATTCGAATTAGATGAGATTGAAACCCTTTCGGATCTGATCATCAAACGTTCAAGCAATGCGATGCTTGAGGAAATTCGACAATTGCCGTTCGGCATCTATCGCCATTCAATGAGGATTGATGGCTACGAGAATGAAGTGGATCTGGTCGCGGCCATGACCATTGGAGAGGATGGCATTGATGTTGATTTTACCGGTACATCGGTGGTCTCAGAATATGGAATCAATGTACCGTTGCCATATACGCAGGCATATGCCTCGTTTGGCGTCCGGTGTTTAGTGGGGCCAATGGTGCCCAACAACGCTGGGTCCTTGAGTCCTGTGCGGGTCAGCGCACCGTTGGGCTCAATCCTCAATGCACCGCCGCCTTGTGCGGTGGCCGCACGCCATGCTATCGGCCAAATGCTGCCAGATGTAATGCTCGGTTGTTTGGACCAGGCTTGTCCTGATCGGGTTCCAGCGGAGGGCACTTCGTGTCTTTGGAATTTTGTCCTTTATGGTGGCCACGGTATTAGTGGTGGCGGCTTTGCCAATGCCACCCCGTTCACAGTAACTATGTTTCATAATGGGGGGACTGGGGCGCGTCCTACGAAAGACGGTTTGTCCGCGACGTCTTATCCATCAGGTGTGCGTAATACTCCTGTCGAGATTAATGAGTCGATTGCGCCGGTTAGGGTGTGGCGCAAAGAATATCGAACCGATTCTGGTGGTGCCGGTCGATTTCGGGGTGGTCTCGGTCAAGTCATGGAGATTAGTAACGCGGAGGGGGCACCTTTTGCTCTGTCGTCTATGTTTGATCGGGTTAATCATGCACCACGTGGGCGAGCCGGTGGGATGGCTGGTGCTTGCGGCATAGTTAGTCTGAAGTCAGGCGCTTCGGTCCCGCCGAAGGGTCGCACCCAAATTCCTGGGGAAGAACGTCTTATTCTCGAAATGCCTGGCGGCGGCGGTCATGGGGTTCCAGCAGAACGCGACCCTAAGCTCATCGAGACAGACCTCCGTGATGGGTTGGTTAGCCGCGCCTTCGCTGAGGATAACTATGATGTGTTAGTCGATGATAATGGGTCGGTCACGCGTCCAATTGCTGCTGACTAGTCCTTAGTTTCGGTACGATGGGTCTTTGTGGTCGATGAGCCGCAGGTATGAGTCAAACTCTAGTTTTCCGGTTGGCTGGCCGTCATGGGCAGTTAAAAATTTGTCGGTAAGGGAAGCAGCGCGGTTAAGAATTTCTGCAGGCGGTGTCACTAGTGCCGTGCCACCAGCTTGTGCTGCAATCTGAATTTCGCAAGCACGTTGAAGGCGAAACATTAGGATAAATGCTTCCTCCAATGTATTGCCGCAAGTCAGTAAGCCGTGCGTGCGCAGTATCATTACTTTTTTGTCTCCAAGGTCTGCGACTAAGCGTTTGCGTTCGTCGAGATTCAGGCTTGGGCCCTCATAATCATGATAAGCAATGCGTCCATGAAAACCGGTAGCGGGCATACTTACCGGCAGCAACCCAAAACGCTGCGCCGCAACCGCCATGCCAGCCACAGTGTGGGTGTGAAGTACGCAGTGGGCGTCCTCTCGGGCAGAGTGAATCGCACTGTGAATCACGAATCCGGCCTTATTTACCGGATAATTGCTCTTTCCGACGACATTCCCGTCAAGGTCAATCTTGATGAGGTTTGAAGCTTGGACTTCGTCGTAACGGAGGCCATATGGGTTAATCAGAAAATGCGTATTTGGACCGGGCACCCGTACCGTGATATGGCCATAAATGGTCTCCGTCCAGCCGAGGTGATCCAATATCCGATAAGCACCAGCCAGCCGTTGGCGAGAGTCCCACTCAGCGTTGTCAGCGTCGAGAATCGGAGAAGAGTTGAGCCTGGTTACCATCAAACACATGACCGAACGGGAGTAGGGTTTTTATAAGAATAGCATAGGTTTTAATTATAAATTTTATTTGTGGGAGTTAATAAGTTTATGGGGATCTATAGATCTACGTGGAACGCACTCCGCAGAAATTTCTCTCGTGCATCCACACCAGGTCTTACTTTAGGCTGACGCTCTCCAATCCGAAAGAACTCACAAATTTATCCTAATGGTTTATCCTGACCTGGCAGTTAAATTAATTGGTATATCGAAAGCGATCGGATTGGTCCTTCGAGGTTCAATTTCTCCTAAGTCTGGGCGCAGGATAAAAGTGCTTGTTTGTCTGAGTGTCCATCGGTGTAACAAAAAATCTGTTATCGGAAGGAATTAGAATGAATGATGACTCGGTCAAAGTTGCCGTCAAAGGCTTACTTCAGGTTAGGAAACAGCATCGTGCTTATACTGGAGAAACTGTGCCGCAGTCGCTAGATCACGCGTACAAAATTCAAGATTTCCTAGTGAACGAGCTGGGCGAAAATATCGTTGGCTGGAAAATTGGCTGCACAAGTAAAATGGCGCAAGAGATGTCAAGCACTGACGAGCCCTTTTATGGTCGTATGCTGGCCGCAACAACATTTAATAGTCCAGCAACGCTAGATTTTGGGACTTTTTTTGCTCCCATCGTTGAGCCCGAAATAGCTTTCCGTTTTCAGAGCGACCTGACTCCTAGCCAGTCGCTTTACGGAACGAATGATATAATGGATGCGATCGATGCAATGTATCCGGCGATTGAAATAGTCGACTGTAGGTATGCTAAAGGTTGGCCAATCGGAATTTTGCCGACAGTTTCCGATAATGGTGTGCATGCGGCATTTATTTTCGGAACGCAAGTTTCTGACTGGCGCGCAGTCGATCGTCCTCGAATTCCGGTGATTGCAGAGGTGGACGGCAACTTTGTGACTGATGGTGTTGGCGCTAACGCTCTTGATGATCCTCTTAATGCTTTGGTCTGGTTGGCCAATTCGTGTACTGCGCGTGGTCATAGTATCAAGGCGGGTGAAATAGTGACCACTGGCAATACGGTGACGGCTCCGATCTTTGCTAAGCCGGGGAATACCGTTGTGGCAACTTTCGGTGATCTGGGTGGGGTACAGGTATCTTTCGCTTGATTACTCCCTGGCGGCCGTTCCAAGTCCGGCAACAGTACCTACTCTGTGTCATTTGCGGCATGAAAGCTCTCCGACAAATGGTCTTCGAAAAGACCGATAGACGGAGTTTACATGCTGTCCCGTCACTTAAACACGTTTGCATATGATGGATATGGATTGGCTCAAGAGCTGGTGACGATGAAATCCGGAGCTCACCACTCTGCCTTCCGACGTTCCATGTAGCCGTCTGGTCTCCACGGCTGCAAGCCCTTAACGATAGCACCACTCTCTATTAATATTCTGTGATGATAAATCGTGGCGTCGACACGCGCGCTGGATCTCAAAGCCACAGCCATTGCTTCAATGCGTCCGTGTACCTCCCCTGCCACGTCAACCGTATTTGCGCGCAAATCTCCGATAATGCGACCAGTTTGCGATATAAGAATTCGACGTGCGGTTACCACACCTTTGACCACACCTTCAATGATCAACTCTAATTCAGGCGCAGTAATAGTACCTGTCACGGTTAGTGTGCGCTGTAAAAAAGACGTTCGCTGTTTATGTGGTGCGCTCTGAGCAGACTCGGTGGTTCCACCAATACCAAGTAGTGGTAAACGCATAACCAGTTGGTTCGCTTTCATCACCAAAAGCAAAGTTGTGCGCAACTTGGAGGGCGTTAGCCAGCTTTCACTTCACCGCCAAGTTCCTTCTTTTTCCCATCCCCGTCCACAGGGGTCAAAGTCGAAATTTTTGACTTGTGGCCGTGCAAACTTCCTTGATTGCGGCGTAATTGGCCTTCGACCACTGCACCTTCATCGATACTAAGGGTTTCGTACACAATGTCCCCATTGACGCAACCACTGCGTGCCACTTTCACAGAAGAGGCGTGAATTTGACCATCTACCTTTCCTCGTACCTCGACCGAGGTGCTTTCTATAGTCCCGGTCACGTTGGCCCCTTCACTAACAGTTAGGCTACGGCTGTTGATATCCCCTTCTACGGTACCACTGATCACTACGTCTGCCTCACTTTGCAGATTACCGACGATCTTCAACCCAGCGCTTATTACGGACGCTTCGCTCTGGCCCCCAGAGGGGGTTGTCGCTCTGGCAGGCTTGTTGCTAGAGGAATTCACAGCATCCTCACCACTTGAATTTTCTTGCCTGTTAAACATAACGTGTTCCTCCCCAAAACTATTTTTCTACATTATTGCCCTGCAAGTCATTACTGATCCACCCTAAACATTGGCACCATACACTTAATATGGCGACTCGAGGGTCAAATTGACAAGTCAGAACACGAATTCCCAAAATGATTACGTACCAATAGGACGTTTTCCTTGCCTACGAGTCAGACTGCATACGTTTAAATTTTTTGTACGGATCAGCCATGCATAGTGAGGCCGCCTGAGACGCTAATCACCTGTCCAGTAATATAATCAGCGTCTTGTGAGGCTAAAAACGCGACCATTCCGGGATAATCTTCGGGCTCCCCCAGTCGTCGCATTGGAATCGCCCTTTTTAGAGCATCTTGCAGTTTCCCTGTGGGATCAACGCCGCGAAGCAGTGGTGTGTCGGTGGGGCCGGGACAAATTGTGTTCACAGTTACACCACGGCGGGCCAGTTCACGTGCTAGCGTCTTGCCAAATGCAATAACTGCACCCTTGCAGCCGGCATAAACCGCTTCCCCCGATGAACCCACTCGCCCCGCATCTGATGAAATGTTGATCACTTTCCCGGAACCACGCTCTGCCATACCTGAGGCCATTATGTGGCACATATTGAGTGGACCAATATAGTTAACATTAATCACCTTTTCCCAAAAGGCTGGCTCTGTGTCGAGAAAACGCGCTGCTTTGTCCCAGCCAGCATTGTTAACCAAAATATCGCTCGGACCGGCGTCCTTTTCGATTTTGGAAATCGCTGTCTTAACCGCATCATAGTCTGAAATATCGCAGGGCAATGCTTGGGAGTGACCGCCAGATTCACGAATCGCGTTGGCTACCTTCTCAGCGCCGTCACCGTCTAGATCGAGGATACCAACCCGGCATCCTTCTTCACCAAGGCGAGCGCAGATCGCCCGGCCAATACCGGAGGCCCCACCGGTTATGATCACTCTTTTGCTGTTTAGTCCACGCATGTTCTTCTTCTCCTGCTAAAAACGGAAAGGCCGCCCACTAAGGCGGCCTGAAGATAACGAAATTTAATCTCTACCTACTCAATGTATATCGCGCCAAACTTTACGTTTGCTCGCGAAAAGCAGTGCTGACAGGACAATAAGAAATAATAATACCTTCAAACCAAGCTTCTTGCGTGCATCTAGTTTGGGTTCCGCGGCCCAGGACAGAAATGTCGCTACGTCACGGGCTTCCTGTTCCATCGATGCTGTTGTGCCGTCAGCGTATTCCACGTCATCGCCATACAAAGGCTTCGGCATGGCGATGGCACCGCCCGGGAAATATGGATTGTAGTACAGCCCCTCAGCCACTGAATGTTCGGTTTCTTCTCCCTCATATCCAGTAAGAAGACCATATATATAATCTGCACCACCGGCTCGAGCTTTGTAGATAAGAGAAAGGTCGGGCGGTAAAGCGCCGTTGTTCATCGCAGCGGCTTCCATCGCGTTCGCGTAGGGGCTTACGAAATAGTCAGATGGTTGTGCTGTGCGCGTGAACATTTCACCATCATTGTTGGGGCCGTCTTCGACTTCATACTGACCCGCAATCGCCTTTATTTGGTTTTCGTTGTAACCAATTTCAGTCAAGTTACGATACGCGACGTACTCCAGGCTGTGACAGTTCGCGCACACTTCTAAATAGACTTGAAGTCCACGTTGTACCGCTGTGCGATCAAACCTTCCGAAAATGCCATCAAACGACCAACGCTGTGCGGTGAGATGTGCGCCATCGCTTGCCCCGTTCGCAATGCCAATGTTGGTGATTGCGACTATGACGGTTAACACCGTGCCGATGATCCAGGTGCGCGCGGGTGTCACGAGTGTTTCCTTGTTGTCTCTGACGTTTGGGTGCCGCTCTCTTGACGGACGGACTCATCAATACTGCCAGGTAGAGGTTTGGTTGGCTCAAGTCGTCCAATCAGCGGCATTAGGATTAGGAAATGGATAAAATAATAAACTGTGGCAAGCCGTCCTAAAATAAGCCACACGCCTTCCGGAGGTTTGGCGCCGGATATACCGAGCACAATTACGTCGATTACTAGGAACCAGAATATCTGCTTGTACCATGGGCGATAGCGCGCACTTCGTATGGGGGAGCTGTCCAACCAAGGGAGGACAAACAAAATCAGGATCGACGTAAACATGGCTATTACTCCCGCCAGTTTTGCCTCGACGAACCAAATGTCAGGTACAGCACGAAGGATGGCGTAGAAAGGCAGGAAATACCACTCCGGGACAATATGCGCGGGCGTAACCAATGGGTTTGCTTTCACGTAATTGTCCGGGTGCCCCAAATAATTTGGGGCGTAAAACACGAATGCCAATAGAACGATCAAGAACACGCTCAAACCAAAAAGATCTTTAATGGTGTAGTAGGGGTGAAATGGTACGGTGTCCTTTGGTCCTTTGGTGTCGATCCCAGTTGGATTGTTTGAGCCAAATCGGTGTAAGGCCCACAAATGCAAAAAAACAACACCGACCACGACAAACGGCAACAAATAGTGCAGGCTAAAAAACCTATTAAGCGTTGGATTGCCTACCGCGAAGCCGCCCCACAGCCAGGTGGTGATTGTTTCCCCAACCAAAGGGATTGCAGAAAATATGTTAGTAATTACTGTGGCCGCCCAAAAGCTCATCTGACCCCAGGGCAACACGTAGCCCATGAAAGCAGTTGCCATCATCAGCAAAAGAATGATTAGCCCCATCCACCAAACGACCTCTCGGGGGGACTTATAAGAGCCAAAATAAAGCCCTCGAAAGATGTGGATGTACACCACAACAAAGAACGCTGATCCGCCGTTAGCGTGTAAGTAACGTATTAACCACCCATAATTAACGTCGCGCATGATTGACTCAACGCTATTGAAGGCGTGATCAACATGCGGAGTGTAGTGCATCGCAAGTACGATGCCAGTGACGATCTGTATAACTAAAACGATTCCAGCTAAAGATCCAAAATTCCACCAGTAGTTAAGATTTTTTGGTGTCTGATAGTCGACCAACGAGTGATGCATGAATGTGAAGATAGGAAGCCGGTAGTCAAACCATTGCACAACTTTCTTACCCATCGATGAGTTACTCATGGACCCTGCCTTCTACCCAATACGAACGGTGGTTTCGTCTAGAAAGACGTATTCTGGAACGGCTAAATTGGCGGGCGCGGGACCTTTTCTGATTCGCCCGGAGGTATCGTAATGTGATCCGTGGCAGGGGCAAAACCAGCCTTGATAGTCTCCTCGGTGGCTCAGAGGCACGCAGCCCAAGTGAGTGCAGACACCTACCAGGATTAGCCATTCCCGCCGCTTAACTCGCTCCATATCTGACTGTGGGTCAGGAAGTGCATTGAAGTCCGCGTCTTCGGCCTCGGTTATCTCTGATGGTGTACGATGGCGGACAAACACTGGCTTTCCTCGCCAAAGCACAGTGATGGATTGTCCCTCTTCGATTCCGGAGAGGTCAACGTCTGTACTCGCAAGTGCGAGGACTGATGCTGACGGATTCATTTGGTGGATAAATGGCCATACTGATGCAGCAGCGCCCACTGCGCCGACTACGCCTGTAGCTAAATATAGGAAGTCTCTCCGGGTTTCACCGCCATGTGCTAGGTTAGTTGCGCTGGGCGCAGGCGTTTTGGCCATAGGAGCACGTCCTCTGTCGGATTGCAGCAGATATTTTGCGTTCGGGTTGTGCCTTAAATGTATTGAAATGTCTATACTGGTCGATGCTCAATATCTTCTTGTCATCTGGATCTTACAGAAAAGTGGTCAATATTCTCACGTGCGCATAGCTCTTTATCAACCCGATATTGCACCTAATGCTGGCGCCATCTTTCGGCTGGCGGCTGTGCTTGGCGTTGAGGTAGATCTGATTGAGCCAGCCGGCTTCGTCATGACAGATCGTCGTTTAAAACGTGTAGGGCTCGATTATTTGAGCAAGGTCAATATAACCCGCCATGTATCGTGGCAGTCGTACTCTACCCTTCGTAGTAGTGGTAGTATGCAGGCTGGCAGGCTTCTGTTACTCACCACTTCGGGCGGCGATCGTTATATCGATTTTGATTTTTGTGCCACTGATACCCTGTTACTTGGTCGCGAGACCGCAGGTGTTCCTGCCGAGGTGCATAGTGCTGCCGATGCTCGGTTGCGGATTCCGATGAATACTGGCCAACGTTCGTTAAATGTTGCGGTGGCGGTGGCAATGGTGTTGGGTGAAGCGTTCCGCCAGACGAATTTATGGCCAGATTGTCAGCGAACATGCGATGAGCCTCTGCGAGAGGAGCAAATGTGAAGGTTCGAGACTCCCTCGACTCATACGATTTGATTGACCAAACTGATAAGCGAAAGGACTGTGCTAGCACCTGGTTTTTTCAGCTGCGAGACCGATTATGTGCGGTGTTTGAGGATATTGAGAGTGAACTCGCCGCCGGCCCCAATGTTGGATTGCCACCAGGAAAGTTTGATCGGACGAGTTGGGATCGTGAGGGCGGTGGCGGTGGTGAAATTTCCGTCATGCGTGGCCGAGTTTTTGAAAAAGTCGGCGTCAACATTTCGACTGTGAAAGGAAAGTTTTCCGACCAATTCCGCGGCCAAATTCCGGGCACAGAAGAAAGCTCGTCATTTTGGGCCAGTGGGATTTCGGTGGTTGCTCACATGTGGTCGCCACTAGTGCCCGTTGCTCATATGAACACTCGTTATATCGTGACTGGTCGCTCCTGGTTTGGCGGGGGCAGCGATCTTACTCCGATGGTGGAAAACGATGCAGATAGTGAAGTATTCCACGGGGCTTTAAAGGCAGCATGTGACGCTCACAACACAGACTATTACGTACGATTTAAGAAGCTCTGCGACGAATATTTTTATTTACCGCATCGTCAGGAACCCCGCGGCATAGGCGGAATTTTTTATGATAATTTAGAAAATAACTGGGAGAAAGACTTTGCTTTTACTCGCGATGTGGGCTTGGCATTTTTACGGATCTACCCAGACATAGTGCGCCGGCATCTTCAGAAACCATGGACAGAACAGCAACGCGAGCGCCAACTTATTCGCCGTGGTCGGTATGTTGAGTTCAATTTGCTGCATGACCGGGGCACTCAATTTGGTCTCAAGACAGGGGGTAACGTGGAGGCTATTCTTATGTCGATGCCACCCGTTGTGAAATGGCCATAATTAAGATTTTAGTATGCGGGACTGGCGGGGCAGTTATTTGCTTTTGAGAGCTCTATCAAACCAGGGTGGAGTAGCGAAGGCTGCTATGTGGATCTCGGGGCTGTAATAGCGGGTGTCCAGGTTTGCTTGGGCGAAGCGGGATTGTAACTGACCAATTGATATAGTTCGTAACGTAATAGTATTGCTGGCCCAGCCAAAAGCCATGTCACCCCCATAATAGGTGGGTACGCTAGCCCTATAGAAGGCGACGTCCGCAAAATGATGGGAAAGGCGCGCGGCGCTGTTCCGGAGTTCTTCAGCCTGGACAAATGGAACGCCATTTTGAGTGACTAGCACGCCACCGGGCCTAAGACATAGGCTACAATTATAATAGAATTCCTGTGAAAACAAATTTGCTCCGGGCCCGATTGGGTCGGGTGAATCAACGATAACGATGTCAAAACGCTGGTCACTGGTAGTCACATATTGAGATCCGTCTGCTATCACCAGTTCGAGGCGGGGGTCATCGAATGCTCCCTGACTCAGAGTGGGTAAATACTCTTGACATAGGTTGACGACAGACCGGTCCACTTCAACCATCACGACTTTTTCCACGGAGTCGTGTTTCAGTACTTCCTCAATCATGCCGCCGTCACCGCCACCGAGGACCAATACGCGCTGGGCGCAGCCATGCGCTAGGATCGGCACGTGCGATAGCATTTCGTGATAAATAAATTCATCTGCTTCAGTCGTTTGAATAACACCATCAAGCACTAGTACGCGGCCTAAAATCGCATTCTCGAAAATCAAAAGCTCTTGCAAGTCAGTGGTTTTTCGGAGAAGCACCCGATCAATCCGTATGTGTTGACCGAGTTCGGGATGGAGTACTTCGTTAAGCCATTCTGGCATTAGGAGACTTTTCCACGTTGAAAATTGGTAACCTCGGCACGACTGGAGCCAAAGGCATTTTTAAGTACAGGTACTGCTAACTCAGGGTGGGTATCTCCACACATGAATAGATCGATAGCAGCGTAGCCGCGCTCTGGCCAAGTGTGAATAGAGATGTGTGATTCTGCTAAAACCGCGATACCGGAAATACCACCAGAAGGTGTGAAATGGTGTAGGTGGATGTGAAGGAGGCTTGCACCTGCGATTTTAATAGAATCTCGTAAGGCTCTCTCGATAAGATCGGCGTCGTCAAGCCCACTTGCATCCCATAGGTCGAGTAACAAATGGATGCCAGCGAAGCTTTCCGTACCTACCGTCAAAAAACGATCATCGCTAACGGAATCTATTCGCCTGGGTTGTGTGTCTTGTGTGCGCATTTGGACGTTTCCTGAAGACACATTCTCGAGAAACGGAGACCCTTTCATGTTGTTCCTCACCAGTAAATGAACCATTTAAAAGGTGACGGATATGACCGCCAAACATGTCGAAATGCAAGCGTGAACTGCGGCCTTGGTAGTAGGGCTGGCAAGTGATAAATGGCTTGGGATTTTAGGCGTTCGCAAGGGTCCATATAATTTTGATTTGACTAAAGCTCATAATAAGTAACTAGCCATTGGTTGCCTGAGGATTGGGTAGCAAGGTTATCGGAGCGTGTTGGACTCTTATCGTCAACTAATCGGACTTGGTTCGTATTGCGTATTGATGTTGAAGCCAACAGCAACTGCAAGAACACATATACGACACTAGCGATAAGGGTGGGTGAGTGTACAACTTATACATCCACATTGATTCCATCGGGCTGGGCTCTTTGTATCCTCAATTTATATCGTTAGTAACCCTTCCATGCACATCATCGTGCCGTTCGATATCATCTTCCCCTAAATAATTGCCACACTGAACCTCAATCACTCTCAAGACGTTCGGGCCCGCATTTTCTAGGCGATGGCGGACGTTGGCTGGAATATAGGTTGACTGATTCGAACTGAGAAATTCTACTTCGTCACCTCTGGTTACACGTGCTTTTCCTGACACTACCACCCAGTGCTCCGTTCGGTGCTGATGGCTTTGCAAACTCAATCTTCCACCTACGTTTATAACCAATTCCTTAATCTTGAAGCCAGGATTCTCCATCAAAACTTTAAATGATCCCCAGGGTCTTTTTTCGTTCAAGTGCCGTGTCGCCTCAGGACGACGAAGCGCGCTTAGCCGTTTGACAATCTCGCGAATGCCCTGGTCCGAGTTTTTATTCGCAACTAATACAGCGTCAGCTGTTTCCACGACTGCCAGATTTTCTAATCCGACACATGCTAACAGTCGACCTTCGCTTCGTAACAAACTGTCGCGGCATCCTTCAACCATCACATCCCCAGTTACTGCGACGCCGTTTTCGTCTCGTGGACTAATCTCCCATAGCTTTTGCCACGAACCGACGTCGGACCAACCAAGGTCGATTGGGATCAGAGCGACTTTGTTCGAGCGTTCCATCACCGCTTTGTCAATTGGTAGGGAAGGAATTTTTGCGTAATCTTTAGACGTAAATCGAGTTATATTTTTCTCTATAACGCGTTGCTCAAAGGCGTTACGCGACGTCGCAAAAATTTCTGGTTCGAAACGATTGATTTCGTGCAGGATCGTATTTGCCGAGAACACAAACATGCCACTGTTCCAATATACATCTGTGTCGGCAATCATGCGTTCAGCGCTCATGTGGTCTGGCTTTTCTATAAATGATTTGACTTCAAAGGCGCCCTCGGTTGCTTCAATTTTTTGACCCTGACGGATATAACCAAAATCGGTTTCGGCACGGGTTGGTCGGATGCCAAAAGTGACTAATCGATTGAGGGAGGCGACATAAATTGCGCCTTCAAATGCTTGAGATACTGTAGCTTCATCTTCGATGGCATGATCAGCGGGAGTTACCAACAATACGGCGTCGTTTGCACGATCCTCAGCGTAAAACGCAGAGATAGCAATTGCGGCTGCTGTATTGCGTCCTTCTGGTTCGATTAAAATGTTTTCGCCAAGTGCGGGATCAACGTCTACCAATTGGTCACGAATTGGCCGGTAATGGGCCTCAGTCGTCACCGTTATTACTTGCTCTGGCGGTGCGATCTTTATGGCTCGACCTGCTGCTTGTTGCAAAAGCGAACCCTTTCCTGAGATACTCATTAATTGCTTGGGATAAATTTCCCGGCTCAAAGGCCAAAGACGTGTGCCGAGTCCACCAGCGAGCAGCACTGGGAAGCGCTCCACCATCGCAGTATCTCCTACTTTGAATCTGATAAAACGCGAAAAAAATCGGCTTTGGAGACCTATATACCAATGCTTTTCCTTTGAGTTGTTGGGTGCAAAAATTGGAGCATCTCGAACTGCTTCTAACTGGGCTCTGTAGCCTGCGGCGTCAACTGTAACATCTATCAGCGCCGGTGTTGTTCCCTTCATAGCTTTTTTCAAAGACATTTGGAGTTCACGTGGATTGTTTACACGATACGATCTCCAGTTCGCCCCTTCCGCTATATCGGCAAAATTAATACCGGGATAACGAACTCCATTCGCTTTAAATCCACGTTGCTGTTGTTTGACATCAATAAGGGATAGGGCGGCATCGTTAAATACCAAAGCTGTAATCGGTAAAGAGTGGCGTGCAGCGGTTGCAAGCTCGCCAAGGCACAGTTGCGAGGCCTCCATCTCCGGAGCACCGACACTACCCCTTCGTTGCGGCTCATGTAATGCTGAGGTGATCGCTGCAGGCAATGCTAACCGGTGCCAGGTGATGACGTTAAATAGTTAACGATCTCGATAAGAAATTCGATAAATTACGTTTGCAGTGTCGTCGGAAACCAATAATGAGCCATCTCCCGCCACCAGAACGTCAACTGGTCGACCCCAAGCACGTTGACCCTGAAGCCATCCCTCTGCAAAAGGTTCGTATGAGACCGCTTGGCCAGTTTTATCGAGACGGACCAAGCTCACGCGGTAGCCTATTTTTTTACTTCGATTCCACGATCCGTGCTCTGCAATAAAAATTTGATTGACATATTCTTCGGGGAACATGTTCCCATCATAGAAAGTAACACCGAGTGGAGCGACGTGCGGCCCTAAACGTTGCACAGGGGGCTCAAAATTCGAGCAATCAACTCCTTTACCGAAGCGGGGGTCTGGTATGTCACCTCCATGGCAGTGGGGGAATCCAAAATGAAGTCCTGCTTGATACGCACGGTTAAGTTCTCCAGGTGGCACGTTCTCGCCTAGGTTATCGCGGCCGTTGTCGGTGAACCAAAGCTCTCGAGTTTCAGGGTGCCATGCAAAACCAACAGAGTTGCGAATGCCGCGGGCAAACATTTCGATTATGGTCCCGTTGGGGTTTATACGCAAAATCCCTGCGTAGGGGTCAGAACGAAGGCATACATTGCAAGGCGCGCCAACCGAAACATAGAGCATTTCGTCCGGGCCAAAATCAATAAACTTCCAACCATGGTGCCGGTCGCTGGGTAACTTATCGGTTACCGTCACGGGTAAAGGAGGGTTTTCTAATTGAGACTCAATTTTGTCGTAACGCAGAATCCGATCAACAGCACTCACATAGAGTGCATCATCTTTAAACGTAACTCCGCTGGGCGCGTGCAGCCCCTCTGCGACAACATAGATTTTGTCAGAGCGCATGTCCCGATTTTGATCAACTAAAGCATACACGTTTCCTGCTGACCGCGAACCGACAAAAAGAGTGCCGTTGTTGCCCAACGTCATAGCGCGCGCATTCGAAACACCACTAGCATAGGTTTCGATTTCGAATCCGGACGGCAACTGAATTAGCTCGAGTGGGAGGTCCCCAGAGATGCCGGGCTGCATATACACCAATAGTAAGGTGGCAACAGTGGCAGCACAAACAAATCGCGAACCGGAGCGTTGCACGAACACCTTTGAGGAGAATTCACGCATAATCAAGTGGTAGTGTGGTGGTTCATTTAATTCTCTCCGTGGCAAAACTTGAGCTGATGTCGCTGACAGGAACTAATTCACTCAGGCGTTTGTAGAACTCGCCATAAGGCTCCACACTGGGCACAACAATTCGTAGTAAATAGTCGGTATCGCTGCTTAGACGGTACATTCCCATGACCTCAGGCAAGTCAATCACGGCGTTGGCAAATTGTTGCAGCCAATCTGGGCCATGATTGCTGGTTTTGATGAACATAAAAACTGTTGTGCCTACATTTAATGCGAAGTCATCAAGTAACGCCAAATGCTTTCAAATAACCCCGCTTTGCTTGAGCTTTTGGATTCTACGCTAACAGTGTGTTGCGAAGAGAACCACTTTGCCAGCGATTTCCGCAAGCGGAAGCGATGCATCTTCCTGGAGCAGTGCAAGTATTTTGTGGTCGGTCTTGTCGAAATCAACTGCCCCCATGAAACAATTCATTTCCGAAATATGGAAACTTTCTAGTTATTTTTCTATTTCAGGTATCATATTTCGTGAATTTATCACAAAACACATTAATTTCGATTATTTTTGGTGCTAAAATTGTTTCCAATGAAATTTGAATTCTCCTAGAGCAACCATAGGTTCAATGAGAACTGGCGTGCTTTTATTTTTTTAAGTCGTTTTGCAATCTCATCCAAATTAGCTACTGCGGGTTGGCACGACGTTTGACAAAACCCGACGTTGAGCGCTCCGTCGAACTAGGGCTGGACAACGTTTTTCATCCGCATAGTCGACTTGGCAATCGAGGCATTGCAAACATTCGTTCATGTTGATCGTGCCTACATCATCTATTGCCCCGATGGGACACGACGCAGAGCATATCTGGCACGGGTTACCACATTCATTTCGGCGTTTTAGCCAGTCCAACATGTGAAAACGACCACCGATCGCAAGCACAGCGCCGAGCGGGCATAAATATCGACAGAAGAACCGCTCGACGAACAGACCAACAATAAGTAGGGTGCCGGCGTAAAGCACGTACGGCCAGGATCTGTCGAATTTAAGCGTGATAGCTGTCTTGAAAGGTTCAATTTCCGCCGCGCCCGTTGTCAAGTCTAACGAATAGGCAGCGATCGCAAGTATTCCGCCCGCGACAAGATATTTCGTTGCCCAGAGCCTCTGTTGAACGGAATGGCGGATTTTCAACTGGGGCAATCGGACAGCGCGGGCAAGTTTATTTAGTAATTCCTGGAGAGCTCCAAAAGGGCACAGCCAACCGCAAAAAACGCCTCGCCCCCAGAGAATCAAAGTGAGCCCAACATACGCTACGAGAATCACCATTAACGGCTCGTACAGAGCACTTCCCCAGTCCAGACCTCTAACCAACAGGGTTAGATAATTGATCACGTTCAGGATGCTTAACTGTGTTCCAGCTATCCAGCCGAGCCAAACTAATGTTGTTGCTAGCAACGTCACTCGGATAAGCTGGTAAATTCGCCTGAAGCGACAAAGTGAGTGATGAAAAAACATTACGCTCGTTACAGTGCCAAGGAGTGCAATCAGGAAAACAATTGACCAGCGTTTTTGGAGCCAAACTATTTGCCAGTCCGTGAGGGCACTTTCTCGCAATAAGCCAAAGGCGACATAATGAGGGTCTTTGAACCCTGCGTCCTCTAAGGCTCTATCGTCGCCAATTACGTATTGGGAAGGAATTCGATATGGCAAGGAAAAATTGACTGCCCGTGGTGTGATTGTGTCGGTTTTTTCTTCAAAAACACGTAATTCCACGGTCCACGATTCTAGCGGATCAAGCTCCAATTGAGAGGGAATCCGAAAACGCGCGGCATTGTTAAACCGTGGATGATTCTTAATAGCGAGACGACGGGCCCGATAAAAATTCCCTGGCAAAAGTGGTAGGATTCGGTCCCCTTGTCTAATTTGGATGCGGTGAAATATTGACACCAATGAGGAGTTGGGAGGAATCCAGGAATAAGAACCTTCAGAACCAATAAACAGGTGTTGCTCTCCGCTCGCAGAGTTTTCTGTGAACCGGCGATAGGCACGCACTCCGAAGAGATTTCGCCCTACTGATGGCAAGGTAGCTAGCCCTACATAGAGTGTGATGAAGGTATCGTCGTCCTTTCCATCTGACTCTATATCCATTTCGGCCCCGTCCAATTGTGACGAAAATGCCGAACGCACGTCACGGTAGTTAAGAGTACGAGTGACTATCGATCCATCGGTGATTAACTCGGACCATGATCTGGCGCTAAAACTATAAAAGTCTACGGATAGGTCTTCGGGGTCAGCATCGATTAGGTTGATCAGATATCCTACTCGAAGCGCAGAATTTACAATTGCCTCACGCATAGCAAAGGCACTAATCGTTGCCCCTGAGATGGCATCTATGTTCTGGTTATTGTAGAAGCCATGTAATTCCTTCTTGGCTTCTCTTCGCGCACCGCGTTGGCTGCTCCCAATATCAATTCCATTGAGCCCGTCTAGGAAAAGCTTAAATCTATCTCTGCCAAAGATTCCAGTTGTAATCAAAGGTTCGTGTTCCTCTAGGATATGGTGGCCAACGATTACACCATCCTCTCGGAGCGCAACGACTATATCGAATGAAATCCCACTGTATCCCGCGGGATGGACTGTTTCGTGGGTGGAAAATAAATAGCCAATTACTGTGTTGTCTTTTAGAACTGCCGCAATCGGAGGGTCCCCTGCTACTTGATTGCGTCTGCTTGACTCCGGGAACAGTTGTTTTACCAACGGAGGTGTCAAACGGTTCTCTAACGGCTCGTTCATATCGGCATAAGCCGAACCATACGTCACCATAAGTGCGCAGGCAAAGATTAGTTGGGTAAGGAATGGTTTAAACACTATCGTGGCCCCTGATGGGGTGTGGATTCAAATATGTTTCTGGTAAAAATTGGTATGCTAAGGACCATGACAACAGAGTTCCCAAAGGGGTCAGCTTAATCCAATCTCCACCGAGTTACATGTTGGGGTAGTTGGGGCCACCACCACCCTCGGGTGTTTCCCAGTTAATATTTTGGGTCGGATCTTTAATGTCGCAGGTTTTGCAATGAACGCAGTTCTGGGCATTGATTTGCAGTCGTGGATTGGAGCCATCGTCCTCACGGAGAATTTCATAGACACCTGCTGGGCAGAAACGTTGTTCGGGAGCTTCATAATTAGGAAGGTTAAGCGTTATTGGCACACTTGTGTCCCTTAGCTTCAAATGTACTGGCTGGTTTTCTTCGTGATTAGTGTTGGAAAGATACACTGATGAAAGCCGATCAAAACTTATCTTGCCGTCGGGGTTTGGGTAGTTGATCGGCTTGCAATCATGGGATTTGTTCAAAGATTTATGGTCAGGTTCATGGTGAAATGTCCACGGCGCGCGGCCCCGCAGCAAATAGCTATCAATTGCGCTGTAAACCAGAGCTGGCCAGAGACCCCAACGAAAAGCTGGGCGGATATTTCGAACTCGATAAAGTTCGGGCCACACCCAGGAAGATTTCAAAGCTTGTTCATAACCGAAAGCTTCCAAGCTGCCATCATTGGAGCTTTCTTGTTTGATTAAGCCGAATACAGCTTCAGCTGCCAACATTCCTGACTTCATGGCCGTGTGGGTGCCTTTGATTTTTGGCACGTTCATGAATCCTGCCGTGCATCCAATTAAAGCCCCTCCAGGGAAAGTGAGTTTGGGAATTGATTGAAACCCACCCTCGTTGAGCGCACGAGCGCCATATGCGATGCGCTGTCCGCCTTCTAAAACCGGGCGGATCCTAGGGTGAGTCTTGAAACGTTGAAATTCCAGAAATGGATCGAGGTGGGGATTACGGTAATCGAGTCCAACTACAAAACCGATGGCAATTTGGTTTTCCTCCAAATGGTAGAGAAACGAACCACCATAGGTTTGCGAGTCTAAGGGCCAACCAATCGTGTGCATGACTGCACCTGGTTCATGAACCTGGGGCCGAACTTCCCAAAGCTCCTTGATGCCGATGCCAAAAGTCTGAGGATTGACGCCTTGGCGCAATTGAAAGCGGTCGAACAACGTCTTTGTGAGTGAGCCCCGGCAACCTTCGGCAAACAATGTCTGTTTGGCATGTAATTCTATGCCTGGTTGGTGGTTCTCGGTTGGGGTCCCATCTTTGCCAATACCCATGTCGCCAGTGGCGACGCCGCGCACCTCCCCATTGTTGCCATAAAGGACCTCTGCAGCAGCGAACCCAGGGTATATTTCCACACCCATCGTTTCGGCCTGCTCCCCCAGCCAGCGGCAAAGACTACCCAGTGAAATGATAAAATTCCCGTGATTGCGCATTTGAGGCGGTGTAAACGGAAAGCGGAAACTTCTCTGTTGGCTCAAATAGAGAAAGCTATCGCGGAGGACCGGTGTATTTAGTGGTGCACCCTGATCTTTCCAATTCGGGAGCAGCTCGTCGAGTGCACGGGTCTCAAGAACAGCGCCCGACAGAATATGGGCACCTACCTCAGAGCCTTTTTCGAGCACGCAAACGCTAATCTCTTTGTTTTCCTGTTCTCCCAGTTGGCGCAATTTTATCGCTGCGGCTAAGCCACTTGGGCCAGCACCGACGATGACTACGTCATACTCCATCGTCTCGCGATCCATATTTACTCCAAACCTCTATTGACGAACGCTCGTACACAAAGACAGAGGGTGTTTATGTAGCAATGGTTGTGACTTCCAGCTATGCCGCATTCTTCAGAAGTGGCAACACTTCTCGGTGAAGGATTGGATCCCCGCATGCGATCACGGAAGCACTTTTTTCGGCTGGACCGCCTGTCCATCCTGTGACCACTCCACCTGCGCCCTCAATGATGGGGATTAGTGCGTATATATCCCAGGGCTTAAGGTCATTTTCGGTAATCAGGTCGATGGCACCTGATGCAAGCATGCCATAAGCACAGCAATTGCCGCCAAATTGTGTCAGGTGGGTCTCTCGCATCAGTCGTTGAAAAACCACCTCTTGCGCAGGCGTCGCCATCATCCGTGGGTCAGTTACGGAATAGATTGCTTGATCAAGGCGGGAACACTTACGGGTTTTAATGGGTTTTCCGTTTAAAGAGCTACCTCGAGCTGTGCCGATGAAACGGTCTTTCATGACCGGTTGATCAAGTACTCCTAGGATGGGCCGCTTTTGGTAACCAAGCCCGATTAAAGTGCCAAACATGGGGAGGCCAGCAATAAATGCACGGGTTCCGTCAATAGGATCAAGAACCCAGCAGAATTCAGCATCAGGATTGTGATCGTCGAATTCTTCCCCAATTACGCCATGATCTGGGTAGTGG
>JYMV01047626.1_pt1 | contig 20562 bp, 8 predicted proteins | sample 338911 | NCBI WGS metagenome assembly JYMV01 (sample SAMN03354496, study PRJNA234377) | hydrothermal vent metagenome | biome: Deep sea; feature: Hydrothermal plumes at the Eastern Lau Spreading Center, Western Pacific Ocean; material: Seawater | place: Tonga | collected 2009 | depth 2000 m m
TGTAATCATCTGAACCGAAGACAATTTCATCTGAACCGTCCTGATCTATATCCAAGATAAGAGGTGAACTATAGATGCTTCCTCCAGTAGTAAACGGAAAACCCGACTGATTCAGTGTCAGCTCAAGATCGAAGGTTTCTACGGTTTGGTAATCTGCTGGTGGTACTCCAGCTGTAATAGTCAGAGTTAATGAAATGTCTGCAGGCGGAGCATCCTCCAAAATAGAGAATTCAAATCTATCTGTGATATTCACTCCAGTCCCTCCGTCCGTAATGTCAGGAAAAGTAGCAGAGTCATCTATGATATCTATGTAAGGTGAAGTGGAAGAGAGGACTGCTGCGACATTAGTAGCTGTCGCCCACCCTACTTCATTGGCGAGTATCACTCGCATCTTTGCGCTCTCTCCGGGATTTAAAACTCCATCGCCATCGTCAACAGTCAGCTGCAGCGAGTATGATTGGTACGAAAGGCTTGGAAATGCACCGCTTGCGATGGCGGCAAAAACATCCGGCCTGCCTACGCCGAGGCGTCCTTGAAGATAATCTTCCGTGTTGACGTCATAGATCACAGGATCAGCGGTATCGAGAAGTCGTTGCTCTATCCAGTCACGATCGGCATCCGGAAAATAGGACCAGAGGAGGGCATAACAACCAGCCACGACCGGTGAAGCCATTGAAGTTCCCATCCACGACTCATATCCCCCGGAAACATTGGCATAAACTGTGCTGAGGATGCTTTCACCGGGAGCGGCAAAATCGACGCTTTCGTGGTAAGTAGCCCAGTGATTCCAAGCATCGTTTGTACCAAGAGCTGTCACTGAAATGACATGATCATAGCCGGAAGGATAGTGAGCTGCATATTCCTCGTTTCCGAAATCATCACCGTTTCCCGCAGATGCGACAATGATGGTTCCATAGTTATTATAAGCTACGTTGATTACAGCTTGTGCACCTCCACTGAAACCGCCGCCGCCCCAACTACAGTTAATGATGTCAGCTCCTGTCTGAGCTGCACACAAAATGCCGTTGTAACCACCATAGATTCCGTCCGCATCCTCTTGTGCACATTTGATAGGCATGTGCTTCACTGTCCAACCTTCACTTGCCATGCCGAGATTGTTGTTGGTGGTAGCGCCGGGTACACCAGCTACATGAGTTCCATGCATTCGATCCGGACCACTGGGAGGACCTACTGGATTGTTGTCTTCCATGGCAATATCCCAACCGATTAAATTATCCACATAGCCATCACCGTCGTCATCTACACCGTTCAAGTCGCCAGAATCGAGCTGCCACGATCCACCCACGTACTCAATAGTCGCACCATCGCCGTCGTAATCCTCATCCATATTTTGCCAAAGGTTGCCGATTAGATCGGGATGGTCCCAATCACAGCCGGTATCCACAATCCCTACCACAATATTCTCATCACCCGGTTCATTTCCTCCGGCGATATCCCACATGTCCCACGCAAAATCAACCGTGACCTGTGGAATGTACCACTGCTGATTGTACCTGGGATCGTTGGGTTCGTAGTCCAAGCGATAAATAGGAACTCGTTCTGCAAAGAGGATGTGTTCATTGGAAGTAAACTCGCTTACCACTTCTTGAATGTTTGTGCGGATATCCGGCAGTGTTACCTCATAAAACCTGCTAAGGAAAATGTCGCCATCACGGTCAAAATCCGTGGCCTTCGGCAGCCACTGCTTGACATCCGTAGCCCCCACTTCCCGCAGCATTTGATCAAACGATGCAAATCCTGTAGTGGCACCGTCCCGTGTCTCCAGAACTTCAATTAAGCCCAGGTCATTATTAAAATATACCCGGAACCTGTCAGCATGATAAACACCATCCAGGCTCGCTCCAGTGGCGACACCCAGCAGAATTGTGACCAAACATGTTGAAAAGAACTTCTGCATCAGATACATCTTTCCATTTTTTTACACTCTCTCCCGACAGGCGTTCCCACATTAGAAACCGCACACAGGTCAAAAAGACCGATGTGCGGCTCCCTGATAATCTCTCTCGCCTGAATAATTGTTACTTTACGAGGATCAGCTTCTTCGCTGAAGAGTACTTCTCTGTTTCAATTCGGTAGATATAAACTCCAGTAGCCAAATCACTGGCATCCAAGTGGTAGCTGTATCTGCCCGCCGGAAGATTCTCATTTATCAGCGTTTGAACCAATCGGCCTGTGACATCATACAGTTCCAGCTTAACATGCAGTTCAGCAGGGATATCAAACGGAATGAAAGTCACCGGGTTGAAAGGATTTGGATAGTTCTGCCGCAGGGCAAACTCTGTGGGCAGTCCTGCGTCCTGCTGATCCACTGAAACAGCCGCATCAACTTTAGCCCGGATCATGAGGTCACCGCTGTAGCCCAGATCAGAGATGGCACCCCAGGCTTCACCGGGAATCTGGAAGTAGCTGGCATCATCCGGACTGTCCGTATCCAGACCGAGCTGTGGCGATAAGGACGTCTCACCCCAACCAGCATAAAATCCTCCTTCGGAGATCACCAAATCTGCCGAAGAAACATCCTTCTCATTCCAACCTTCAATGACACTTGAGAAGAGGAGCGTGGTCCCAATCTGACTACCAGGCATTCCACCCTCACCATCGTCAGCCCAGATATAGACCCACGTTAGGCCGCCTTCGCCAGTAGCATAGTACTTCATCGATACGAGCGTTACTGGTTCTTCCGGCACAAAATGGACTGCATAGAATCCACCGTCACCCAGAGGTGTAACGCTGCTCTCGGCGGACCCATCATCGTACCACATCTCATAGATGGATGCCGCTTCCGGCATAGCCGATACTTCATTGGAGAATTCGCTCTCCACTTCTTCCGGGGTAGAGTAGTTGTAAACTGCCGTAACCACGTAAAAGTAAGTGTTACCGTTTACCACAAACGGATCTTCAAAGGAAGGATCTGGCCACGCCTCACCATACCAGAGTGGATCGTCGTAATCGCCGCCTTCTGCATGTCGATAGATGTTGTAGACAACTTCCACATCACCACTACCGCCTACCACGGCACGGATGCCCCACTCGCCGTCAGGCAGATTGTTAGCTTCTGCCACCGACTGCCACGTCGACCAACTGCCAAAGCTGACGTAACTGTGAGAGGATGGGACAGCTGTCTCATCCAGAGGAGAATACATGATGGAGGCATCCTCGAACGTTCCTGCATCAAAGGCAATGACAAAGTCACCTTCGAACTCCCAACCGTCAGCGATCAGGTCAATGTCGTTCCACGCTCCCGTGGTCAGGGAGATGTCTTTTGAAAAAAGAGGAGTACCTTCAATAACACCTGCGAAGGCATCGAAACCGTAGACCGTAGTTTCAGTCCCTGTGTTTTGGCCATATCCATAAATGCGTGCGGTTTCTACGACTGCACCGAATGGAGCATCAAAATATTCGCCAGCCCAGAATAATCCTCCGGTAGAGTAAATTCCGTTCGTGAAATTTTCGCCACTTCCGTTATCATTATCGTAGGCGATCTCACCGCCTTCACCAGCACCTACAGGATCCCAACTGAGAGTGACGAGTGCATCAGACGCTACAGCTGTCAGGTTCTCAGGAACGGGAAGTGCTTCCGTGAAAGTCTTCTTCCAGATCCAGACATCATCAATAAATAATCCTTCACCATTGCCGCCGTCATCATCACCATCAATGATGGCCATCCACCGTATGCGAATATCAGAGCCGGCATATCCTGAAAGGTCAAGCATGACGTTACCGTTGAACGGATCACCCGGATCATATGTATCCCATCCGGCTCCGCCAGGTCGTGTAACATCACCATAATCGTAGAAAACATCAGCCCACGCCAATCCGGAGGCAGACATGACTACCTGATCGTCAGCGTTGTCGTAGATTAAATTACCTGAATCAGAGTTATCTACAGAAATATCGTCAAGGAAAAACCCGATAAGTCCCGGTTCATCTTGCGTGGCCCAAGCGGGATCGGAACCAAATGCAAATCTAAGTATCACCGATTCTCCGGCGTAGCCGTCCAGATCGAAGTTTGCGTCTTCCCATCCGTTGCCGTAACCACCCCAGCCTGGTGTAGAGCAAGACTCACCATTGTAGAACCAGCCATAGCAGCTAGAATAGGAATAGGAAGGTGAACCCATTATAAATTCCCAAGTACTCCCGCCGTCAGTCGAGATCCTGACATTGGCGGCATCCCAACCGTTAATCAGACAACCCGAGATATCCTGGGGACCGCCCTCATATATCTCGATCATATATTGCATTTTGAAGGTAAGAGTAGTGTTTCCTGATGTAGGAATTGAAATCTCGGGAGAATCGAGAAACTGCAGCCAGCCGTTGGAATATCCGTTCAATAACTCGTCACCGCACCACCAAGAGTTCCCCTCAAAAGCGTTAAAGTTGGATGTGTGCCAAGGTGTTGTACTCATATCCGCCACGTCAACACTGTAGTAATCTTCAAGGGAGTTGTCACCGTCACCATCAAAATCGGGGAAATTACACCAGAGATCAAAGGAAAAATGGATGCTTTCGTTCTCTTCCGCATCTATCTCTGGTAAAGTGACCACTGGAGTAATGAGAGACGAGACAGTAGCGTAGTTATCATCGTCTATATTAAAGCTGTGCGTAGGGCTGCTGGAACTCTCTTCCGTCAGTTCCCAGCCAGTCTCGAATGACCATCCTGAAGTTCCTGACTCCAGATCATCAAAGAAGGCCGTAGTTGTGTCTCTGTCAGAACTTCGGTTCGAAGTAGTGATACCCTGCCAGCCAGAATCCCTGTCAGCCTGTAAAACGAGTGACTCTTGTCTAATAACGCTACGTTTTTCAGCACTCACTGTTACAAACACCAGCGAAATCGCAGTCAGAAAAATTAATGCCTTTGTCATTCTTTTCATTATTACACCTCTTTAGTTGTGTTAATGGTTGGTTTTTAAGTTAACTCTTTTGTGAATAAATCTTGTTCTTAAAATAACTTACCTCTCTTTTGGGACAAGATGCTATGATTTTAGTCACATTCTTATCGAACAATAGCGAATTTCCCCACATGCTGCAGATCATCCGCTTCTACGATGTAAATATAGAGTCCGGGTGCAACCTCAGGCCCATCCTGATTGCGGCCAGTTCTCAGATTCCACCATAGATTTCCTTCATAAGGATCACTATACTCAAGACTCGTAACCAACTCACCTGTGATAGTATAGATTAGAATTCTGCATTCGTTAGGTAGACGGCTAAAACGGAGAAGGCGACTGCCTACTTTCTCGTTATATGCTGAATGGACAATATAAGGGTTCGGAACCACTCTAATAAGATCGAGATCATCTTTCGTCACTTCATGGGATTTACCAAATTCGCTCATATCCACAACCCACGCATCACCATCTGTGAAAAATTTCTTCATTTTCACGATGAGATATTCACCATCTGACCAAGGGTAATACGGTTTCCATGGACTGTCATTCACACCATCACCATCATTATCAATAAAACTGTATGGCTCCACGCCGGAGTTGGCTTCTATCGCTTCCCACGCCATAATACGCTGCTGGACCATATCTCCCTCAATATAGTTATCTGAAGTTGACCAGTCTTTTAATCCAGGTAACAATACTTCTAAATCAAAATCAGTTTTAAGAGTGAACGTAGACACAGGTGTTAAGACACTATCTATTACAAGTGTATCTCCTTGAAAAACCAGTGGTTCATTTCGTGTCCATTCACAGTCTCCAAATCCCTCAGCAGATAAGGGAGGAGGGAACGAGTAACCCTGATCCAAGTGCTTTAATACTACTTGGCGTCCGGTTGTTATGTTACTTACTCTCATTGGAACACGAGAGAAAAAAGAACTGCAAAATTGTGATGATGTGGAATCCGTGGGAGCAGAAAACAGCTCTATCTTGTAATCAAAGTTCAATCGACGATTAAATGAAGCAGAATTAAAATAAGTTAAAACTCCTTTCATCGCATCAATTGTTGAACTGTCAGCAGACCAAATAACCGTATCCACAAGTGCTGACTGGTCCTCCGGGATAAAGTCCTGGATATTATCGAACCTGAAACGGATACCATCCAAAATATCACTATCCCGGTTTACTTCGGTGATGGAACGATATTTTGGTATAAATATTTCTGAGCCGATTTCTGTCGCACCCGGCAGATCAAGAAGTGAATCTATCTGGAAATCCGAAAGAGTATCAGTGCCAAAAGAATAGTCAAAATCAGTCGGACTCTGGCTTGCACTGTCCGTTATTTCGTACACATATACCACCGGATCTTCACACGCCATCCCTTCGCCTGCTGTACTTCCCAAATCAGCCTGAATTTCAAACCGAAAAATTGAACTTGAAAGGCTGTCTCTGTCAACAATGATATAAGAAATACCTCCTGTCCCTATTGTACTTTCCTGGCGAATAAAGAAAGATTCTATCTCTTCTTCAGAGGGGAATGATACATTGCTCGCATAGTAGCCGGGAATTACTGTTACGAAATTTAAGTCATCCTGACTCGACCCCATTGAGCATTCAAGGCTGGGGTATCCAAGAGTGGGATTGGGTTTACCATTCAATGAATCAGGTCCGACAAAATGATCAGGATTGGAGGGTGACCATGTTGTATCTGCTATCCATGTGGAATCCCCTGCATCCCAGACAAACTCCACATCAAAAGTCCTCAATCCCATATCGTATGAGACGACAGAATACGTATACTGAACACCATCCGTTACATGCGAATCGACATAAGTATACTCCAATCCAATGTTTTCACCCAAACTAAATCTCGGATTAACCGGATCAGGTCCTGAAATCTCAATTCCCCGTTTGGGATCATTATTTCCGCAATCCGATCCGTAAAGGCAAAAATCCTCGTCCTCTTCTTCAGTGAGATCAAACTGAGCATAGGGTTTCCACCCCACAAAATTTCCCTCATAGTCATAGAGCCTTTGATTAGGACCTCCCCAGGTCTCTCCAAAATCTGTACTCCTGTAGATTCTGTAGCCCTCAAAATCTGCATAACCTGTCACCGAATCTATGGATGCTTCCGCTACATTATCCCACGCAAGAAAAACACGATGGTGACGAGTTGTAGCAAATAATCTTGGAGTATCAGGCGGAGAAAATCCCTCCTCCGCCAAAACTATAGAAATCATACCTATCATGCACATTAATGAGGAATGAATTCTGTTGCGAAAAGTGCTCAACATAAATTCTTTCTTATTAACTGTTTAAAACTCCAGACCGATGCTGACCTGATGCATCAGTTTAAGGATATTATAGTTTATGAATGCATAGTCCACTTTTGCTGACATACTGCCCATTTTGAAGAAAAGCCCACCTCCAGCGGCAAAACCTGCCGTATCGTGTCCTATGTTTGTCCCTGCTCTTAGAAATGCCAATTCACGGAATGCATATTCTATACCTGCGTTTCCATGAACAGTATAGTCTGTGGGATTGGTACCATCCATGGCAAATGATAGACGGTGAGTAGAACTCTTGAGTGTGGCATTCTCCGAGGGACCAATAATATCCTTCTGTATACCGAGACGAAACATAAGTGGTAAAGGAAAACTCTCAGTGACTTTATTGAGCCGTCCATCTACATCTAGACTGTCCGCCACAGGAACTTGTAATCCTTCACCTCCATATTGAACTTCAGGACCAAAATTCGAAACACTCATACCCAATACGATTCCAAAAATACCCGTATCAAAATTAGATCCCATATCAAAAGCCACCGATTGCATATTAGTCGTGTAAATCTCATCACGAATGTAGTTTAATGTGACACCGACTTTTAACCTGTCAGTCATCCTGCGGGCATAAGCCAGTTTAAATGACATGGAAATCACATGATAATCTTCATTTGTTCCGTTGGAGAACTCCTCAGTTGTAACACCAATAGGGCCAGAATCGAGATAAAAAATGTTAATGCCGAAAAAGTCGCTGGCCGATAAGCGGGTACCATATGAGATAACATTGAATGTTATATCTGCCACATAATTAGTGCGAGATACATAAACTTCAGAACCTTCCAGATAAGCGATAGCAGCTGGATTGTATGGAATAGCACTCACTCCTTGCCCTGCTGCAACAAAGGTCCCGCCCATTCCTGCTGCCCGGGTACTTGTCCCCAACTTAAGCCAGTTGGCTGCTGAGGTAGCTACCTTTGTTACTACATCAGGAATGTCCCTGTACTGGGCATGGAGCATTCCTATTAAGACCACACTTAAAACTGATAATTGATAGATTTTTTTCATCTTACCACCGCAAATTTCCCTATGTGAGTTTGACTCCCGGACTCAACAGAGAAGATATAGAGTCCCGGACTGATTTCCTGATTATTTACTGTTCTCATATCCCAAACATAATTCCCATCATCGAGGTCTGAGTGTTCGAGAGTCGTTACTCTCTCTCCAGTAACAGTAAATACTGTGATTGTACATTCTTCAGGCAGATTTGTAAAGCGAATCTGCCGAAGATATTGTGACTCCAAATAATCAGATCGCTGGATATACGGATTGGGGACAACCTTAATTAGACTTAAATCATCCTGTGGAGGAGATCCCGGATGTACCCTTACAAAGTTTGCGTCGAGGACGGTTGTTCCTTTGGAGTTTTCAATGTATTCATAACCGTTAGGAGCAGACCAGTTATCAGGATTAGCATAACCTGGAATCGTGTCCGGTAAAAATCCGCCGCTTCCGTCAGGAATCCAATCCACTACAAAAGGAGCTTCAACACCCATGTCGTATGCTGTCACAGAATAAGTGTATTGCATGCCGTCAACTACATTGGAATCCACAAAAGCGTAATTGTATTCTCTACCATCAATTTCAATGGGCTGAGAGAGGCGGATATCATCAAAACCGGTATCGCTCCCCAGACTAAACCAAGGAGTATGAGGGTCAGGACCGCTGATGCTTCTGCCCCGGTTCTCTCCGGCGTCACACTCATCATTCTCATAAATACATAATACCGAGTCTTCCGCAGCTGTCAAGTCAAATTGAGCGTACGGTCTCCAGCCAACAAGTACATCTCCGTCATCGTAAATTCGTTTGTCGTTGGAACCCCATGTATTACCGCCATCAATACTTCGGTAAATCTTATACCCTTCGAAGTCGGCGTAGCTCGTGACCACATCCTTCGAACTTTCAGCAGTATCATCCCAATAGAGGGTTACCTTTCCGTGATCGACAACAGCGTGAACTGTAGGCCTGGTAGGAGGCGTATATCCTTGATAGTGGGAATTGTACATGATCTGGGCAAATGTTGCATTCTTGACAAGATCATCGTAATCCTCACCAAAGATAACGCAAAATGAGAAAGGCGCTTCCTCACCCAAAGCCAAATCAAAAGGTCCGCAACTCATTATCAATACACAGTCCAATCCTTCATCACCGCTTAAGAACGCATCTTCTCGCTCCAACCCTTCTAATGAATCAAAGTGAGGATTCAATTCTGACCCTAAATCAGTATCAGGATTTTTTGTATGGAAGAACCAGGCGTGTTCATTTTCACTAAGATTTACGGTATCACCTAGCATAATTTTCAGCAATATTTCTTCCCTATTCCTCGCTTGAGGTTTACCTAAGTCCCCGGCACAGCAATTGCTGTCACCCTCCCTGCTTACAACGCCGGGTCTGTTGTACCAGTCAAACCAATGCCAATCGGTCATCTTCAGTGGCTCTCCGGGGTAGATGTCTGGGAACCCATCCAAATCCAAATCCACTTCATCGGTTGCAAGAGGCGAATCGAGAAGTTGCGTGGCTACAATACCCAAATTAGTAGCAGGACCACTGATACCGTCATAATCATAGATGAGTGCCATACTTATTCGAAGTACTTCGCCACCTACTTCCGGGCAGCCATTTGGGAAAAGCTCTTCTGCAACTGAACCAGGTGTAATATTTGAGCAGTCAATATATTCCATAAAATCATCAGCATTAGTATGGATAGCACCGTTATATCCATTGATATCTCCCATAGCGGCATCAGCATCCATATAGAAACCAAGCGTAATTTCCTTGTAATCAAAACCCCGACCTCGGTTTAGCTTAGTACCGTCAGGCATGATCATCCCTTCCCCGCTGAGCTGCATCCCATCATCATCTAAAATGGGAACATGATTCCCGCTGATATCCCTCTCAAAAGCGAACCAATCACCACTTTCATTTCTGACTCTTACAGTTACAAACATGATATCCTCAGCGTAGGATACGCCGTAAGAATGTGCTTCTGCCATCACCCGAATACCTAGAGGATATCCTGTCTGCTCATACTCGTCATTGGTGTCCACCATGTTGGCTCTATGAGCCCATCGATCATCAAATTCCATATAGACGTCAGTATCAGAGATGAACCTGCCCGGAACCACCTTCCAGCAATCCGGGTCCTTCCGTGATCCGCTACAACCTGGAAGACTTTCATCATAGTCTTCAGCCCACCACCCCGGCCAGAACGGCTCATACTCTCCTGTTTCGTTGCTGAAAGCAGTAGGCCATGTTTGGGAATAACTGCTGTGAGCCAATAGCGGATAAGTATCTCCTGCATCTGTGAAAGGAGTATCGCTGAAGATATCTCCAGCAGTTACATCAGTACTGTGAGTGTTAATTCGGGCGTTAGTGGAAGCTTGCCATTCAGCATTTGTTGTTGGATTCCAACGGGTAAACCACGATTCCGATACCGCTGCACCATAATAAAAATAGACATCATCAGCTGTCCATTCTTCCTTATCAACACCATATTCGTAAACATCAAACTCGTCAGTGCGCTCCTTCAGTTTTGGCCGTAGAGCCCAGGGACGTATCAACCCGACTCTTGTTGAGGACTTATCAGGAGTCACATCACCCTCAACACTAAGGAAGATTGTCCCTAAATCACTGTCAATACCCCATTGATAAGGACCATCAATATCGTCGATTGAAGCCTTCTTTACTAAGCTATCGGGACTCCAGATACCACCATCATTCTCAGCTTCGAACACTACACCTACAAAGTTAGTATCCCCATCCTCGAACCAAGCCTGATAAGCTTCGGTAGATGCCCAAGAACTCCAAACAATTATCCCGCCACTCTGTTCAACTGGACCGGGTGCCCACGAGAATCTTGAAGAGTAAGCTTGACCTTGAACCCCAGCAAGGAAACTCACTGCGGGCAAATAGGAATAGTCTCCCCACAATCCAGAAGGGTGTTCATCCCAATTGACGAAATTTCCATAGTTGGAGACTGCATTCTTTACTTTTCCCTGAAGGAGAAACCCTTTAGCTCGATCGTTCATAGGATTGGTGGGAAAAGGATAGTCGCCGATTTTCAATGCAGGACTCGGACCATAATATCCCATTGGTTCACCCGACAGTTTTGGCCCCTTCCGGTCGTCAGCAGACAGGAGAACCCCTATAACCATTATGATTCCTGTGATCCGTCTCATCACTTTATTATTCAAATACAATCCTAACAAAAAAGTTAATCTGCCGGGGTGAGGAGAAATACCAAGGCTGATCGAAGAATGAATTGGAGAGATACGCCTTTACACCGGCCCCATTGGGGTCTGTCCCGGGAAGACCAACAAAATTCGTGTAGAATGCACCTGGATCATCGGGTTTGCCAGTAAGTGGCCATATATCAACCGAATTCCGAATATCGAAAAGATTGAATACATTCAAACCCAGCATAATATTTTGCCTGCCATACTTTACCCCCTTTGAAAAGGATAAATTAAAGTTTAAGTAATCAGGAGACCGTTTGGAGTATTGATTCTTGATATCCAGCGATGGTGCCCTATCACCTTGCTTATAAATATAGGGTGTGTAAGGATATCCTGACTGGTAGAATCCGGTAAGTCCTGCTCGGACCCCGAAGGGGAGGAATGTGTAGAGTGATAATGTCAAATCGTGGGTTCGATCATAAGGCATCAAAAACTCTTGTGAAGGAGCATCAACGAAGACAGTACCTTCAGCGGACCAATCGTGAGCCTTATTGGCTTTGGCAATTGATAGCGTGTACTGGAGCATTCCGCTTAATCCTCTCCCCCGACGTTCTAATGTAAAATCTATACCTTTTGCCCCTCCATAATCGCCGTTATCAAACACCTGATATTCATAAACTCCCGAACGGCTGTTCTTAAACGTCAGCCACTGATCAATATCCTTAACCCACGCTGCCAAGCTGTAACGCCAATGTCTGCTCACTTGTGCATTGTAACCAAGAGCATACGACTGTGTTCTCTGAGCTCCCATGGTGGCGTTACCAATAGTTCCTCCGCTTTCCTGGAACAGTTCTTCGGGATCTTCCAGCCGGTTGGTATTGAGATATACATTCATGTACACTGGAGTCTGATAATAAATACCGTAATTAAAAGTGAAGGTAGACCGGTCAGTAATGATGTGACTGATTCCAATCCGGGGACTAATTTTATAGAACCATTGAGCATCGGTGAAGAGAACTTCCTGACGTGCCAGTCCGGCGAATTCGCTTACCTCCTCGCCATCATCCCAGATCCCATTCTCATTCACATCAGAATAATACCATGGCTTACCGGGTGATAATTCTCCCAATGAATCCGCCCAAACCTGTGTCCTGTAGTTTACACCATCAAGTCTTACACCGGCATTTATAACCATCCATGGGACTTCGAAAGTACTCTGAATATAGGTAGAAAGCTCTACCGGCTCACGGTAATCATCCCACTTTCCATTCTTGTTAGCATCTGTATATTCCTCGCCATCATCCCACCGGCCGTTCCCTTCTCCCGGATCAGCAGTTTCATATTCCACATCTGTAGGAAGAAGTCCATCAGGACCGGTGTCTTCCCAGTATTCAGAAAATGTCTGAATGAAAGAACCCGTACCTAGCCAAGGCCGTATCACCTCGTAAAAGTTCAGCCTGTGTGACTTGAAATCAACACCCGTACGCAGTTTGAATTCGTTGGAAATCTGAGAGGTAAAGTCAAGACGAAACTCATGAGTAACAGCCTTTGATGTGGCGTAGAAGCGATCATGTCCGCCAAAAACACGACCTTCAAACCAACCGTACCCGCCAGAAGCAGAAGGCATGTAATAATTGTAATCTGACGGATCACCTGAATAGAATATTAAAGAGGATATAGAATCAGGATATTGTTCTGCATACGGATCCTGGTAATAATTGTAAAAAATGTGGTTGTCATCATAAAATACGTTATAGTCTTCATACATTTCAGGAGCCAGCCAATACGAGCCATCCCTGAATTGCAAAGCCTCTACCAGTTCAGGTCCATCCCATTGACTATTTCCATTTAAGTCTTCCCAAGGCTCACCTGAGTCCCAAATGCCGTTCCCGTTTTGGTCAGTAAAATCTTCAGCGGTTTCCCAATTATAAACTCCCGGTTCAGCTCCAAATGACCATCCGCTCCTATTGTCCAGCATAGTATAAAAGAGCGTATCACCGTTTTCTGAGGTTGAGTATGGGATAACATCCGGATCATAAGGATTTGACATACTCCTGTCAGAACCCGCAGGATGCCGCCATTCATACCAGTCAGGATATCCATCGTTATCGCTATCCTGCCAGCGGACGCCCTGGAACTGCTCTTGTGTGAAACGGGCAACACGAATAGTATAAAAAATCCTACTGGTTAGGGAGTGATTTATTTCTAGCGCAATTCTTTCTGTATTCCGAAAGAGTTCATTCTGACCTTCATCCCAGAATAGGTATTGGGGACTGAAACCTTTTCGATGTGCATCTACATTCCAGTAAGAGAGGTTTAACCTTAATTTCGGGGTAAAATTGTAAGAAAGTTTTCCGAAAATATCCGAAGTCTTATCATGACCAAAACCGCGGAAACCCGCCACCTGATCCCAAGGCTGTACCAAGTTATTTCGGTTTTCATTTACAGTCTTCAGATAATCAGGGTCATTTACATCGGGTGGGTCAAGGTAGTGCTCTTGTCCCGGTAGAAGTTTGTAAACGATATCATCGAATTCATAGACTCTATAAGAATCGTGAGTGGTGAACTGCCCGGAGAACCAATACTTTAATTTTTTTAAGAAAGGGACTGTACCACCAAAACCAATATTATAATCATTGTAACCTCTAAGGTCGTCGTAATCAGATCCCATAAGAGCGCCAATGGTACTGGTCTCGTATTTAAATTGGTATTTGAAAGAACCACCGCCCGAATTGGTATGCATGTTTGAAACTGCTGACATGGCATCACCATATTCAGCGCTAAAACCACCGGGTTGCCAATCAAATTCCTTCACAGCAAAAAGATTTAGCCTGGTACCGTTTCCGATGCCGCCGTAAATGGGATTCCGGATGTAAAGTCCGTCAATCATATATGCAATCTCACCCGAGCGACCCCCGCGAACGTGAATCTCTTCTAATCCACGTTCTTCATGATCAGGGATACCTTCCCTACGGCTCTCTACCTTAATAACTCCCGACTGAAGCGTATACAATTCGTTTATATCTCGCATGGGTAAGGAAGCAATTGCCTCGCTATCTACCGTCACTCTCTTGGATGTAGATGTCTTTTCCACCATGGGCCGTTCAGCCAATACAGTCACCTCTTCACCCACTTGAGACTCAATAGGTAGCTTAAAGTTCAGCCATACAGATTGATCCATCTGAACAACTACGCCTGATAAAATCTGTTTCTGATAGCCCATCATCATAACTGTAACGTCATACTTCCCCACCGGTATGTTCAGGATGATGTAATCTCCGTTCAAATCCGCCACGGCGCCAATTGAGAGCTCTTTAATCAATACCTGGGCACCGGGTAGTGCAATACCCTCTTCGTCAGCAACCCTACCACGAATAGTTCCATCCGTTCCGGCAAACAGTTGTGTTCCCAAAATCAAGAGTATGGCAAAAGTCGTGATCGATTTTCTCAGCTTATTCATCTTACTCATTTCTGGGTAGTTCCACTCGCTGGAATCCTGAGTTTCTGTGGAAAATGTAGGGATCATTGCCAAATGACGGAAGGAGTTCAAATTGATCTAATTTCACTGTCTCAGACTGACCTGCCATTCTAAAAGTAGACCCTATGCCGGACGTAGTTGCTTTGCCTAGCTCCCAGCGAGAAATAGCAGTCCACTCCTCTGTTGTCCCTGCAAGTTCACTCCACCGCACCAGTAGTTCATCTCTTACAATTCCCAGATTCTCAGCCAACCAGGTTTCATTTCGCTCACCGTATTCTACACCACTTCCTATCATAGTCATAGTCAATGTGCGAGTAACTTTGAAACTGCTGGTAATGGTGGTATCTGCACCTGGACAGTCATCTATTGTAGCCGCGGACCAATTGGCATCTTGATAGCAAATCACAGTTCCGTCTTCTTCATATCCGCGGATCTTTTTGGCCGGAACTGTGATAGTATCCAATCCCACCTCAAAACGCTTCTCTATTTTGTAGATGGCGACTTCTGTTGTGTCGTAATACTCCTCTTCAACAATCTCGCCATCTCGAAGTTCTCCGCTGGGGGTGTAATAAAGTATCTCTTCATCAAAAACATTCCTGTGCCAAAATCCACTCTCCAAATCCGAATCACTCCAGTAAAAACCGTACGGTTCAAAATAACTGGGTTGAGCAATTTTATAGACATTATCATCCGTTCGGAACATGTGATAGTCATATTCGTCACCATCATCCCAAACAGACTTGCTGATAAAGTACTCTCCGTCAGCTGTTCCGGTGGACAAATGAGCGATGATTTCGTTGGTGTAGAGGACTACCTGAGAATCTATATCGGCGGCTTCAACCGTTTTATCATCTACAAAGATAAACTGTTCTATAAGATCGTGATAAGTGATCCCCCATCGAGTCACCAGCGAATCACCTACCTCTACAGTCTCCAGTATTTCTGGATTAACGGGGTCAGCCCAGGAGATAAGCAAAGTGCTGGGTGAATTATTTATTGCAAATAGTCCTTCACTCACATTCCAAATGCTGTCACCGTTATCATCTCGAAAAGACTCTTCTTCATCCATTTGTCCATTTCCTACGTCGGTGAATGGCTCACCATCATCATAAATTCCATTTCCGTTTGAGTCAGTAAAAACTTCCGCGTCATCCCATGCCTGATTGCAGTTGCGATCTTCATAAGGCTCACTTAAATCATACTCATCATCACTATCCAAATCCAGGTAAACTTCAGCTGGATCCCATATGCCATTGCCTAAGTCCTCACTACCTTCAGCTGGATCCCATATGCCATTGTCGTTGCAGTCCGTGTTGATGCGGAACATGAGCGAATCATCACCCAGTTGAGTCCTGTCGTCGAATGTAAATGTATGAGAAAAACTCAACGGTAACTCAGCAGAGTAATAATAGGTTGTATCTGTCCACTCTTCAGAATCTACAAACATAATTCCCCCGCTAATGAGTGGAGTATCCACAGTAGCAGCATAGGTTATAATATCCATGGTATCCTGATAGACAACCGTTTGAGACTCCTGCACCTCATCTGAGTTTACAGGTCGGTATCGCTGCAGATCTACCTGTGGTTCTGTGTCCCACTCCATTCGAACCAGGTTACGGAATCGCTCGGATAATATGGTAACAGAATCTTCCAGCACTTGCCCCTCAATTGTGAGAGAGTCAATTAATTGGCGTTGTGTCGCTTCAGAATTATTTGATGTAATCTCAACCAAATAATCCGGGAAAGTCTGAAGAGTCAGCACTGGAGGAACATTACCATAGAGGGAAATGTACTCGTTATAAGTAAAACTGATACGGTTATTTGAGCGAGTAAACCTGTAAAATTCAGCCGACAGGTCTTCACCAAAGTTGTAGAAGTAGTCGCTAACGTCGCCTGTTGTGCCATTGCCGATCTGACTTTCACCCAACGTGTTTTCGAGGGAAATATCTTCGGTAGTTTCCTCGAGAACCTCTTCACAAGAAGTAACAATAAAAAATATAGATAGTACAGCTAGGGTGGTAATAAGTTTCATTTTGTCAAGCATTTTAGAAATTTCTTAGCAAATCACATATTGTGGTTAGTAATAATGTTTTTAAACCTTCCCTCTTTCCATGAAATTCTTTTGAGTAACTTCTCCATAGTCTTACTCTTATTCCATTTATTTCCATTTATAAAGCACGAAGTGGCAGACTCCCGTCCGCCACTTCATCCTTAATCATCATTCTGATTTCTCGTAAAATCAGATTATTATTTCAGGAGTACCATCTTGCGCGTTTCACTTCTGCTGTCGGTTGACAAACGGTAGAAATAGATGCCAGCTCCCTGTTCACTGCCTTTCCAAACAACATCATGATTGCCTGCATCCATCTCTTTGTTAACCAATGTCTGTACTTTCCGACCTAGCAGATCGAATACTTCCAGCCGTACATCCGCGGTTCTATCCAAACTGTAGCTGATGACAGTCTGCGGGTTGAACGGGTTCGGGAAGTTTTGCGAAAGTTCAAACCTGACAGGTAGATTTTCACCACTTTCTATGCTGACTTCACCCCAATTTAAATTAGCAAACCAGAGTCGTTGCTTGAAGTCTTCCGGGGAGGCAGCAGGTGTAACAGTTTCTACCTCGTAGTCGGGCGCCATATAGACGATATAGCACTCCTCATCAGTAGCTCGGGGGGCCAGATGGGGGTGAATTTCATCTACATCCAGATTTACAGTGTTCGTTATGTTCATGGGATCTGTCCACGTTGCTCCACCGTCCTCAGACCTGACAGCAAAAACATCGAAATTGAACCTGTTTGCAGAAGTGTCGGAATACGCCTCCCATGTAGAGTACATGATATCCGAATTTTCTATACTAATTGCTGATGACGGGAAAATACGGAAGTAGTTAGAAGAAGCATATCCATACATGTATGTGATATCCATAGGTCCCATGTAGCTGGCCTCCCAACCCATGGGGTCGTTCACCGGGTCGTCATTCCACATGTGATACATTCCGCACCCTTCAATCCAGTAGATGAATCCTCCACCAGAAGGAATAACGGGAGCAAAGATGTGGAGCGTTCCATCTGAATCTACTTTAAGTTCAAAGTCGTAAGGTATGTAGGCTTCCGTAATCTCTGTTGAGTCTGTATCGGAGGCGACATAGTACTCCGGAAACAGATCGTTATCATCAAAGTAGGTGTTGAGCCATTCAGATGGAATGTAGTAGAACGGCGTTCCGTTATGTCCTGTCTCACTCCAGGTAGCGCCGTTATCTTCAGTCTTCCGGAGCATGAACGTGTGGGCAGTATCAGCAGGAGTCTCACCTTCCGTGACGACACCGTCGAAATAACTGATCACTGCCGAGTATCCCACCCCATCCTCATTGATATCTATGATAGCAGAGCTGGTATAAGAACCGGTTCCAGTCTCCGCTTCAAATTCTTCACCGGTGTAGAGCTCTACTGCATCATTGAATGCGAAATAACCGGCCTGATGGAAATTAGATCGGTAAATATATCTTACTGAAGCAAGGGAATTCGATGAACTGCCGCTCCAGCCTGAATAGGTAACATTGAGTACAGGAGTGCCTGAAGCATCATTAGTAATTACGGGACAGGCTACCCAGTTGTCCGCAGGGTCACAAGGTGTGGATTGGCAGCCGTTGTTGATATCTAGCGGAGGGGAAAAGTAGGAACCACCCCCATAGTAGAACTGATCCCATGTATAAAGAGGCCGGCCGCCATAGTCCCCGCCACCGGAACCAGTGGTGTATTCATTCCATACCAGATACGGATAATCAGATCCACCTACAGCGCTGGGATAACGGGCCAGAGTTTCTCCAGGAGAACTGAGATTCAATCCAGAGTAGATATCCCAAGTTCCTTCAACGCCGTTAGATGAGAAAGAGGCACCTAACTGACCAGAAACTGTTTCGTTAGCAATGTACCACTGGCGGAAGCACCAGGTAAACCCATAATTGGGCTCCCAATGCAGTGGATTAGTTGCACCCAATAGCATGCCATATCCGTTTCGCGAAGAGTCAACCAAGGCGGATGAAATATCCAAATCCCTTGAATTGGGATAATTAATTGCTGATGGTCTTGGTAACTGGTTAACGTTGTACTCAATTGCATCACCTTCAATAGGAAAAACATATGTGCTCTTCAGTGCTTTGTCGCTATGTTTCAGAGCTTTAGGTGCATCTGCTGAGGTAATTGAAATGAAAAGTGTGAATGCCAGTAAACCTATAACTGTCTTTTTCATCTTTCTACTCCTTTTTTTGCTGTGGAGATAACATTATCATAATATGTCATTTAGTTTAGCTGAACTTCCTCAAATTTGCAAGAGAGGTTTTTATTACAATGTGAGGTGTATCACCTCTTCTGTAAAATATAATCGATTAGACCGTAGGCTTTCGCTTCATCAGTAGTCATATAAAAATCCCGGTCGGCATCTTTTTCTATTTTCCTTAGCGTTTGGCCAGTTTGATCAGCCATAATTTTATTCAATCGTTTTTTAAGTGAGACAATCTGCTCTGCCTGAATAGCAATATCACTGGCTGCGCCTTGAGTTCCTCCCCACGGCTGGTGAATCATTACTCGGGCATTGGGTAGTGCAGATCGCTTTCCCTTCGTCCCCGCTGCCAGTAGAACTGCTGCCATACTCGCTGCCTGCCCCATGCAGATTGTAGATATATCAGGTTTTATGTAATTCATAGTGTCAAAGATTCCCAATCCTGCAGTCACGGAACCTCCGGGAGAATTGATGTAGAGCGAAATATCTTTATCTGCACTTTCAGCTTCTAGAAAAAGAAATTGTGCAATCACCAGGCTGGCAACATTGTCATCAATAGGATGCCCCAGGAAAACGATTCTCTCTTTTAATAGACGAGAATAAATATCATAGGCCCGTTCCATCCGGCCTGACTGTTCTACCACCATTGGGATTATTTGTGATTTTGTCATAACGTCAAATCCTCATATGAGCTAACTGTTTTATTAACCTTGTTTACGGAGTTCACTGGTTTGAATCTCTACTTCATCAATCTTGGCATAAGATTTCAGCAGTGCAAAGAGTTTTTTCTCAATCAGTTCAGAGAGCAGACTATCCCGATTACTGGGTTTCTTGTAAAATCGCTCTATCTCTTTAGACTGACCACTCCCACTTACTGACTCGACGATTGAGGAAACTTCGTCCTTTAGTTCTTCATCGCTCACCTCAATGGCTTCAGTAACTATGAGAGCTTTACGGATCAAATACCATTTAACACTTCGTTCAGTAGAGGACCGCATCTCACTCCGATACTTATCTTCATCCAGAGTTTCACCATTGCGGCTGCGAATATCCTCTACAAGATTGTCTAGATAATTGTCTATCATGGAAGGAGGAACCTCCAAGCTAGTCTGTTCCACAAACCATGAAATGATATTTTTCCGGAGTTGAGTCTCAGAATCATTCTCCAACCGTTTGCTAATACCCTTGGCAATGTTATTTCTTAAATCTTCTTCTGTTTCCGCCTCAGGGTCCATTTTTTTTATAAACTCTTCATCCACCTCAGGAAGAATCTCTTGCTGTACATTCTTAACAGTAAGCTCATAGGCTGTAGAACCACTTTCTGTTGGAATTGAAATTCGTACTGTATCATCTGCGCTTAAACCGGTAAGCAGGTTCAAATTATCACC
>JYMV01018750.1_pt1 | contig 20556 bp, 19 predicted proteins | sample 338911 | NCBI WGS metagenome assembly JYMV01 (sample SAMN03354496, study PRJNA234377) | hydrothermal vent metagenome | biome: Deep sea; feature: Hydrothermal plumes at the Eastern Lau Spreading Center, Western Pacific Ocean; material: Seawater | place: Tonga | collected 2009 | depth 2000 m m
CATGCCGGTAGGGGTTGCATGTGCAATGATATCGAAACCGATGGGGTCGGAATTTCTTACGACCGATACACCGTCATAATCGCTTGCCAAGAGGTTCGAGAGCTTATCGGACCGTGTCGGTTCAATATCATAAATGTTAAGTTCAGCGACCCCCTCATCAAGTAACGCGAGGCCGATCGCGGAACCTGCTCCGCCTGCTCCGATCATGGCATGGAGACATGACAGACGGACTTGGTTTTTGTAATGCAATTCGTGAAGCAGGTAGCGTTATAGACGGGCAACGGGCTTTATTAATCGGAGCAGGCGGAGCAGGTTCCGCGATCGGCCTCGCGTTACTTGATGAGGGGGTCGCGGAACTTAACATTTATGATATTGATCCAACACGGTCCGATAAGCTCTCGAGCCTCTTGGCAAGCGATTATGACGGTGTATCGGTCGTAAGCAATTCCGACCCCATCGGTTTCGATATCATTGCACATGCAACCCCTACCGGCATGAAATCGAAAGATCCCCTGCCGCTCGATGTCGGTCAATTGGCAAACGACATGCATGTGGGCGATGTCGTAACTGAACCGGAAATATCACCGCTGATTAAAGCAGCCAAAGAACGCGGTTGCCGAACCAATACAGGCATTGAAATGTTCGACGGTCACCGCGAAATAATTGTCGATTTTCTACTCCACCAAGAAAAGCGGTAGATCTGACAATTAAAGAATGGGAGACACCCTATGTTAACCAACGCCGATGCCTTCTTAGCCATATGGCATGATTTAGAATCGACCGGAAAATCAGAGTGGGAACGCTGGCATACATATGAGCATATGCCGGAAAGGGTTGGAATTCCTGGTTTCCTCGCGGGAAGGCGTTATATGAACGACGATGATCCGGAACAGTGTTGTTTCACGATGTACGAAGGGTCTGACCTCTCGGTTTTTGAATCCACGGCATACTTGGAACGCCTCAACAATCCGACGCCCTGGACTCGAGAAAATGCACCCACGTTCCGGAATTTTACTCGGGGCGCGTGCCATCGCGTCACACGTGCCGGATCCCAGCACGGCTACGGAGGTGTTATACTAACAGTACGTATTCTCCGTGGTCCGAAGTTTGCCGAAAATACAAAACAACTTTCCACACTGAACAAATTAACTACCTCAATATGTGACTTAGAAGGAGTGACAGCAGCAACAATTGGGCTCTGCGACGCCGAGATCACAACTACCGAAACAACCGAGCGGAGCCTGAGAAAAAAGACTACCGAATCTACGCTCGATGGGGTCCTGATTGTTGAAGGATACAATGTGAGCACAATCAAAACACAGGGACCGAACATCGAAAAATTGGTCGCAATGTCCGACGTAGATCTGACACCGCTACCCCATCAAATATATGTACTTTCATACATGCTCAGGGGTTAACTAAGGTTCCGGTGGCCCTATAAATTCTTGATTCAAGACACCGTTATCAAAAATTCCACTCGCGCGACGGTTCAATCTACTCTTGGCATCTCGCAAAACGGTGGCCAATCCGGCCCAGAAGAAACTGCATATCCTGCACAATTGAGAGAACTGAGCTGTATCTAGCTGTCACTGATCGCCAATCGTGTAACATCGTTGTCACGGTGGTTGAGATTTGGATGAGCAATCAGTACTGCCTGTTGTTCTCTCTCAAAGATGGCGCGCATGCCATTAACATAATGATGACAATTGAGACAGTTCAGTTTTCTATTTCCGGCACATCTACCCAACGCCGTTCTAATGAACTTTGATACGCAAGTTCTGCCAATTGCACCCCTTTGGCGCCCTCGCGAAGGTCCCAACGAAACGGAGTGTCTTCTGTGACATGCCGGAGAAATAACTCCCATTGTGCCTTAAACGCGTTTTCGTAATCGGCATTATCAAGCACCTCCTGCCAATCAGCCAAGTAATCCATAGTTTGCGGTAGATCAGGATTCCACACGGGCGTTGGTGTATTGATTCGGGATTGAGTCCAACACCGACGGAGTCCTGCGACCGCACTTCCGTCAGTACCATCAACCTGGATCGTCAATAAATCATCACGCCGCACTCTAACTGCCCAGGAACTATTGAAGTGAGCAATCCCGCCATTGCCCAACTCGAATGTCGCGTAGGCCGCGTCTTCTGCATCCGATTCATAACGCTCCCCCGCCTCGTCCCACCGCTCGTCTATATGCACTACGCCGCGACAGCTGACGGCTTTTACACCGCCAAATAAATTGTCGAGCAAGTACCGCCAGTGAGTCAACATATCAAGGATGATGCCACCGCCCTGACCCCGGCGATAGTTCCACGAAGGCCGTTGTGCTGGTTCACCAGCTCCATCAAACACCCAATACCCGAACTCACCACGCACCGATAGCAATCGGCCGAAGAAGCCAGAATCAAATAAATATTTTAGCTTTAACAAACCAGGCAACCATAGTTTGTCTTGTACTACGCCATGCTTAATATCAGCGGCTTTAGCACCACGATAAAGATTAACTGCATCAACAAAGTTTGTAGCTGTCGGTTTCTCACAATATATGTGTTTCCCAGCAGCGATAGCTCGACGCACGAAATTTACGCGCAGGTCTGTACTAACGGCATCGAAAAAAATCGGCAACTTGTCATCCCTGAGCATTTCCTCAACATCCGTACTCCATCGTGCGATCCCGTGCTCTTTTGCAAGCGAACGCAGTTTTCCCGAATCGCGACCAACTAGTACTGGTTCCGGGATTACACAAGTGCCATTACCGAGGATCAGACCACCCTCATCACGGATCGCAAGAATAGACCTCAAAAGGTGCTGTTTGGCACCCATCCGGCCTGTAACCCCGTTCATTATTATGCCAATCTGTTTCTCTGCCATGGCCGTAAGTTATCTTATTTAAATGACATACGGAATCGAGGTAATCTGTGGCCGTTGTTGGATGTTTGCCGAGAACTAGGTTATTTCGTGCTTTGAACCGTTTCCATCACAAAGGTAGATGTCCACCTCAAAGACCCTTGCAGTAGGAAGGAAACAACATGTTGCGTCTGATTAGAACAACCGGACCTATCGTCACCATTTTAGCTGCACTTAGCATAGCGCAAGCAGCCGAGGTAAAAATCGGAACGCTGTATCCCATCACTGGAGGTGGCGCAATCTATGGATCTCCGGCGATGATCGGACACCGAATGGCAATCGATGAATTGAACTCTCAAGGAGGAATTCTCGGCATGCAGGTGGTGAGTGTGGAACGTGACACGAAATTAAATCCCGCCACCGCGGCTGCGGCAGCAAAAGAAATGATCACGAAAGACGGCGTAAACGTGATCATTGGCGGTTTAAGTTCGGCGGTCGGTCTCGCCATTTCGGAGGTCGCCAAACAGGAAAAGGTCATCTATATCGCAACCATTCCCAAGACCATCCAAATGACAACTAACAGAAGACACGATTATGTTTTTCGTACAGCGTCACACACTGATTTCGAAGGGGACGCAATAGCGCAAATTGCAAAGCAACTGGGTGCCCAAAAGATTTGCGATATCCAGCTTGATTATGCGTATGGCCATGATTTAGCTGATGGAATCGAGAGGGGCTTGAAGCGTCATCTGCCGGACGCAAAGAAGGTTTTAGACCTTCGACCAAAATTGAGAGCGACTGACTACAACGTTTTTATTACCCAAATCATGGGAGCTGGATGTGATGTAGTGACAAGCGGCCTGTGGGGACCCCACTTTGTGGATTTCGCAAAACAGGCGTCTCCTTTCGGCCTGTTCCAACAGATCAAGTACATTACTGGCGGGGAGATAGGCAGCCAGGAGATTGCGGGTGCGATGGGTGAAGACTACCCAGACAACGTGTGGGCCAATTCCTACGAGTTGTGGTATCACCACTCGACCCAAGAACACAAAAATTTTCAGGAAGCACTAGCCAAGCGCCTGGACACCATTGAAACCCCCATGTGGCCGGTATTAGCATTGATCGGCGTGCGTATGTATGGCGCTGCAGCAGAAAAAGCTGGATCCCTGGATGCGGCCAGCATATCCGATGCTCTTAAAGGCATGTCGATCGATACACCAGTTGGACCGCGCACCATCGATCCGGAAACGCACCAGGCGGATACTGGCCAGTTTTGGGGACCCATGGTGAAAAAGGAAGGTGTCCCCTACCGCGTGATGGATCCCATTACCTATATTCCCGCAAAAATCATCGAATAGTCCGTTTATTGTCGAACTACGGAGAAAATCTCAGTTAGCCAGCGTCGGTGACAGGGTGCTTGTGCCGAGCTGAGATCAATCAATGTCATGGAATCGCTGCTGGAATTTATTCGCATCGATATGGGAAGCCCAGGGTTAGCAACTCTTGTGAGCAATCCCAAATTTGCTTTTATCCAGCTCCTGAACTCCGTGTCCATGGGCATGAATTTTTTTATTATTGCGGCGGGATTATCACTCATCTTCGGGGTGCTGAAAGTTATTAACTTTGCACACGGCGCCTTTTACATGTTTGGTGCCTATATTGCTTATTCAGTTACCGAGACGATGGGACTTAGTTTTTTTTGGGGCGTAATTGGCTCCGCCGTTGGTCTGGTTTTGCTCTCAGTGGTCATTGAACGCAGCCTATTCCGGTTCGTTTATGACAAAGAACACTTGATGCAACTTTTACTGACATTTGCCTTGGTACTGATCCTAGGAGATGTAGCAAAAATAATTTGGGGTACCGACCAGTACAGTGTGTCATATCCAGCGAGTCTGTCTGGAGCAACAAACCTAGGAATAGCGTACTACCCGTCCTATCGCCTGCTACTTTGCATTCTGGGACCAGTCATTTTCCTAGCCTTGTGGCTCTTCATCGAACGCACTCGCTGGGGCCGGATCACAAAAGCGGCCACTCAGAATCGTGAAATGCTGGCGGCTTTGGGTATCAACGTCCCAATCATCTACACTGGTGTGTTTGTAGCGGGCTCAGCACTGGCTGGTATTGGGGGTGCTCTAGCCTCACCATTTAACAGCCCAACTCCCGGCATGGACGCCATCATCATCGTGGAGTGTTTCGTGATCGTCATTATCGGCGGCTTAGGCTCATTGTGGGGAACCTTCGTTGGGGCGTTGATTTATGGCTTCGTGTTCAACTTTGGCTCGGTGATAGTACCCAACGGTCAAGACATATTCGCCTTTCTGATTCTGCTGGTAGTATTGCTTATCCGGCCATGGGGTCTTTTTGGGCGCCCGGAGACGGAAGGGCAGTAGGACTCATGACCGATGCAATGACTCGATCGGCTATGGCCGGCTGTCTGATATCCTTAGCCCTCCTGATATCCGTACCGCTGTTTCAATCGGCCTACTTAATTGATGTTGTTACAGAGATTCTGATTTACGCGCTGTTCGCTCTCAGCCTAAACGTTATCATCGGCTATTCAGGCAATGTTTCCTTTGGTCACGCCGCGTATTTTGCGATTGGCGGTTATACCAACGCTATTTTGCTAACAAGCCACGGATGGGCTTTGGTGCCATCTTTCGTAACCAGCATTCTCGTCACAATGATAGCTGCAGGCTTTGTCGCTTATTTTTGTACGCGGCTCACCAACATTTACTTTGCAATGTTAACGCTCGCTTTTTCAATGTTGGTCTGGGCCATTGCATTTAAATGGCGCTCAGTAACGGGAGGAGACGATGGATTCGTCGGCATCCGTGTCCCAGAGATTATCAACAATCGAGCTCACTTCTACTACTTCACCTTAATCATGGTAACGGCAGCGACCACCCTACTATGGTTTATATGCCACTCGGCGTTTGGGCGGACCCTGGTGGCAGTGCGTGAAAACGCTACTCGGGCTGGATTTGTTGGCGTCAACACCCGTCTCATGCGCTGGTGGGCCTTCGTTGTCGCTGGTACCTTTGCCGGCATAGCTGGGGCCATCTTCGGTATGTTCCACCGCGGTATGTACGTGGAATCAGCATTCTGGACTCAATCGGCAACGGTTCTGATCATGACCCTATTGGGTGGCATGTTTTCTTTTTTCGGTCCGGCAATCGGCGCCGCCACACTTTTTATCCTGGAACGAATAACCAACGAATACACCGAGTATTGGCCAACGGTTTTAGGCTGCATTCTTCTGGTAATATTGCTATTCCTGCCAGATGGCCTAGCCGGGCTGGCTCGCAAAGTGCGTAGTTATGTTGCGGGAAGCAATTAGAAATGTTGGAAACGCACGACCTGCACAAACACTTTGACGGGTTTAAAGCAATCACTGCGATCAATTTTAAACTCATTGAGGGGGAACGACATGCCATCATTGGTCCAAATGGTGCCGGCAAAACGACGTTCTTCAATCTCATCACCGGACACCTGCAACCCAGTGCAGGCGAAGTTCGCTATAAAGGAGACCTGATTAGTGGTCTACCCCCATACAGAATCGTAAAGCTTGGCCTCGCCCGCTCTTTCCAACGCATCAACATTTATCCGCGAATGACCGTGTTCCAGAATGTCCAAGTGGCGTTAATTGCTCAGAACAATCAACATCTCCATTTTTTCACCCGAGCTCACAATTTATACAAGGAAGAAACAGAGGACCTTCTTGAACTCGTTGATCTTTTGGGAGAGATACAGGACATCGCTGGTGAACTGGCGTACGGAAAACAAAAACAGCTGGAATTGGCCATTTCACTTGCCGCCAACCCCCGAGTATTGCTGCTTGATGAACCCACCGCCGGCATGTCGCCCAGTGAGACAGCGGAATCGATCAGGCTAATCAACGACATCACGCAAAGCCGCTCCTTGACCCTTTTGTTTACTGAACATGACATGAGCGTCGTTTTTAGTATTGCCGATCGAATCAGCGTACTTCATCACGGGGAAATTTTAGCCTCCGGCGCGCCCGATGAGGTACGTAAAGATGTAGAAGTTAGAAGGGTCTATCTAGGTGAAGAGGTGGGTCATGCCTCAGCTTGAGGTTAAAGGAATTCACGCTTCGTATGGCCTGAGCCATGTTTTATTTGGCGTTTCATTTAACGTTGAGGCAGGACAGTGCGTTTCCTTGATCGGCAGAAATGGCGTAGGCAAGACAACCACAATGCGATCCATCATCGGCCTGACACCCGCCCATATAGGAAATATTGTATTCGAAGGCACGGACATCACCCACCTTCCCACACATAAAATCGCAAAACTTGGCATCGCGTTTGTGCCGGAAGAACGGCATATCTTTCCAGAGCTTTCCGTATGGGAGAATCTTGATATAGCCCGACGTCGACCAAGGAACGGTGGTCCGGCTTGGAGCGAAGAAGAGGTCTACGAGTTATTTCCGGACCTGAAGGAAATACGAAACCGACTGGGGGGTGTTTTGTCGGGCGGCCAACAACAAATGCTAACTGTAGCACGAAGTCTGATGGGTAACCCAAGGTTGTTGATTTTAGATGAACCCTCCGAGGGCCTTGCCCCAAAATTGGTTGAAACACTTCGTGATCGAGTAGCACTTCTCAAAGATGGAGGGATGTCGATCGTATTAGCGGAGCAAAATCTTAAGTTTGTTCTATCGCTGAGCGATCACTGCCACATTATGGAAAAAGGTGAGATCAAGTTTTCAGGAACTCCTGAAGACCTTCGTGAAAATGCTCAAGTAAAAGAGAAATACTTAACTCTATGAATATGCCCCAACGTCAACAATTGTTCCCGAGATATTCTTCAGATCTTACCAACCCCGCATTCGCTTCCACCTGTACCAACGGAATGTTCCCGGATATTATCCCAAGCCAAGCTGAGATTGACCAACGAATAACAGGCATGTTGTTACAATCTCCCATAGACACCCATTGAACAGCGGAGCAGTAGATGGATTTCGGCATGCAGTTCTTCCCCTGCGTGGGGCCCGAGACCAAACCGGCTGATCAATATTTTCAAGAGTGCCTGTCGTTGGTTAGCCTGGCTGATGAACTTGGGTACAGCCACATCCGGATCGTCGAACATTATTTTCATCCGTACGGTGGGTACAGCCCTAATCCTATCGTATTCCTGTCTGCAGCATCCCAGCACACGAAAAAAGCGCGTCTTATTACAGGTGCCATCCTCCCGATTTTCAACAACCCGCTCAAGCTTGCGGGAGAAATAGGCATGTTAGACGCCATATCCGGTGGGCGCCTGGAGGTTGGTTTTGCGCGGGCTTTTCTCCCCCATGAGTTCAGTCGGTTTGGCGTTTCGCTCGACCAGAGCAAGCGTCGTTTTGTTGAAGGCATGGAGCAGATCCGTGCATTACTCGAAAATGACGTGCACGCCGCCGAAGGAGAATTTCATCAGTTCCCACCTACGACTTCACTACCGAGGCCCACTCAGCGCCCGCGCCCTCCGTTCTGGATCGCTGCCTTCGCTACACCTGAATCATTCGTTGCCGCAGGTGCAGCTGGTCACTCGGTCATGGCGATCCCTTTGTCCGGGGGGCGCATGGCAGAGCTCATTAGTCTATATAGAGATGCATGGCGGGCGGGCGGACACCCAGGAAACGGCCGTGTTATGTTGGCATTTCATATGTTCTGCTGGCCGAATGAAGCAGGAGCCATTGAACATTCCCGTGAGCGAGTTAACAGTTACCTACGCTCACTTGCTGATGCGGCCTCCGACTGGATTGGTGGCGCGACATCTGCCGACTACCCCGGATACGACAAAATAATGGCGGGTCTGGCTGAGGAAACGTTTGAAAGCCAGGTAAGCAAGGGCGCTGCATGGATCGGAACGCCAGAACAGATTTGTGCGCAGATTACCGATTACCAAAAATTAGTCGGCAATTTTGAGATAGCTTCATTGCAGGTTAATTTCCACGATATGCCACTTGAGATGGCAGTATCTTCGGTACGACTTTTTGCCAGTGAGGTGATGCCAAATTTCTAAAATGATCGGCGTGCGAAACATCGCCCCGAGCCTCTACCACACCCCTGAAACGGAGCTTGCGCCTACCACGAAACAATAATTGGTCTGGTTCCTCAGCAAGCTTTAGTACTAAGTCGTATCGAACCCGCGTCCGGCCAGGTTTCATCTTAATCATGACAGAATCAGACGTGCTACGCGTGACAACTCCATCCCATATAACGTGTCGACCGGCACAAAGCTCATCGAATACTTCGACAGCCTCCTCTGGCGTATTCAAAACGCGTGCTTCCGCTGCACTCCCGCCAGAAGTCCCTCCAAGCCAACGCGGAACCATCGAACGCTACGTACTGGCCCAGCACGTAGTAGCAACCACCCGAGGAACACATGATAGAAATTGAGACGCACTTTATTATTTCCCGTAACGTTACATCTGAAACTGGCAGGATCGCGGATGAAACTACGACGCCTAACGCATCCGCGTGTCGATATATGGGTTCCGATCAATGACACAGCCAACAGCGCTACAAACAGAATTTTTGTGCACCATGCGAATCCGGGTCGTGGACAGCCATATCATCGAAGACATACCAGGTGGCACACGTCGGCGCATTGATCTGCTTGGTGACGGCAGTATTACCGGACCTCGCCTAAACGGAAAAATTCTACCGGGCGGCGCCGACGCATTGCTCACACGGAACGATGGTAGCCTCACGCCTGATGTCCGGTTAGTCATAAAGACGCATGATGATGCATTGATCTTTGTACAGTACCGTGGCATTCGGCACGGAAAACCGGAGATTATGGATCGCATTGCCGCTGGAGAAAACGTCAGTCCAAATGAATATTACCTCCGTAACACGCCGTTTTTTGAAACTAGTTCGGGCCCATATGAGTGGCTCAACCATATCGTTTCTGTCGGAGTAGGACGAAGAGAAACAGACAGCGCAGTATACGACGTCTATGAAATTCTCTGATCTATTGTTTTGTAACCAATAGGGTATTTACAGAAACCGTCTTTCATTTTTGAGTTTCAGATTCCTGAAGGACCGGTGCTAACATATGGCCTGAGAAAAATGGGCATGACAAAGAAAGCATCACCATTGTAATGACGTAGCGTTTGAGTACTTGCTACGGTGGCGTCCACCAATCGTTCTAACCTCACATATATGATAATCATGAAACAAACTTCTGCTCGGCCTTCTGCCAATCTTTGCGCCATGTTTTTTGCAGGCATGGCTATCCTTTCCACCCTTATGGTACCTGCTACTGCACGTGCTGAAGATGAAGCCATATTGCGACTAGGCATCGTAAGTTTTCTCTCCGGCCCAGCAGCTGGACCGTTTGGGGTCCCGGCGGCAAATGCAGCAAAGATGATGGTGGGCGCACTGAACGCTGGGCGCATTCCCCAGCCGTACAATGGAATTGGAATAGCTGGCGCCCAAATCGAGATCGTTCTGGTCGATGAAGCCGGTGGTGTTACCAAACAAGTCACCGAATACCGGAATATGATTCAGCGACGTGGAGTTGACGCAGTTATTGGCTATATCTCCAGTGGAAGCTGCCTGGGGATCGCTCCAGTGGCAGAAGAAATGAAGGTACTAACCGTATTTCACACATGCGGCACGCCGCGTATCTTCGAGGAAGCTAACTATCGCTATGTGTTTCGTACTGCTTCTCATTCTGCAACGGACGGGATCGGTGCCGCACGTTACCTCGTTGACCGTTTCCCGAATTTAAAATCATACGCGGGCATCAACCAAAATTACGCTTGGGGCCACGATTCATGGCGCGATTTTGAAGGTGCGTTAAAAGTTTTGAAGCCAGACTTTGAATTTAAGACTCACCAATTACCCAAATTATTTGCTGGGCAATATAACGCGGAAATTTCAGCTCTGCTGGTAAGCCGTCCGGATGCCCTTCATTCAAGTTTGTTCGGCGGGGACTTAGAGGCCTTTATTTTCCAAGCAACCGCTCGTGGGTTGCATGAAAACACCAGACTCATCCTGACCACCGGCGAAACTATGATGTTCCAGCTCGCCAAACGGCTTCCAGATGGTTTGATTATGGGGGCGCGCGGCCCTTACGGGGTATTTGCCAGCGATACTCCCATCAACAAATGGTTCCGCAAGGAGTTCCAAGATAACTTTGGACTGCTACCAACGTATCCAGCCTATATGATGGGACAAGCTATATTGGGACTAAAAGCAGCCTACGAAGCCGTAAAAACGAAAGACGCTCTTCCTGACACTGAAGCCGTGGTTGATGCCTTCTCTTTTCTTGAATACACCGCCATCGGAACAACTGTCAAAATGGCTCTTGGCGAAGGCCATCAAGCGATAACTGGCACTGCTTACGGCATCTTTGGACATAATGAAGATACCGGCGCACCGGTTATCAACAATGTGATTTCCTATTCGGCAGAATGTGTCAATCCACCAGCGTCCACCAACACCGTCGACTGGATTGCACAAGGTATGCCTGGCGCGCAATGCGACTAACGATTTTGAGCACTAGACCACAACGTAACGCAATGCAATCAGGAGCAACGCCATGCCAAAGATGAAAGGTGGAGAACTCGTTACCGAATTCCTGATTAAAGAAAACATTCCCTATGTATTCGGCATCTGTGGGCATGGAAATGTTGGAATATTAGACGCACTACAACAGGCGCAAGATCGAATTACAATGATTTCGCCACGGCACGAACAAACTGCGGGCCATATGGCGGATGCATACTTTCGAGTCCGACATGAACCCGTTGCAACATTGACTTCATGTGGACCAGGATCCGCTAATTTAATCATGTCGTTGGCCAATGCTCTGGCCGACTCCTCAGCCTTTCTAGCAATCACCGCTAACGTACCAACCCAACAGTTTAACCGGGGTCCGTTCCAGGAACTCAACCGGCATAATCAGGCTGACTTTCCCTCCCTAGTGCGTCCGGTAGTAAAACGAAGCTTCCAAGCATACCGTGTTGAAATGTTGCCACTAATGTTGAGGCAAGCGACCACTACCATGATGTCTGGACGGCCAGGACCCGTGAATTTGGACATACCCTATAACCTATTTCAAGAAGAGGCAGATGTAGAGGTCCCAGATTCGGCTCGGGCATTGATCAGTCAACGCTCGGGTGCATCGACCGAAGATATTGCGGCAGTCGCCAAACTCCTGTCAAAGGCAGAACGTCCCCTGCTATTTATCGGTCACGGGGTAACACTTTCAGAAGCAAGCGAGGAACTGAGTACGCTGGTCCGACTACTCAACATCCCTGTAGTCAGTTCCCCAAATGGCATGGGATGCCTGGATATGCGCGCGCCCCAATCTGTCGGATTCATTGGCAGAAATGGCGCATACCCCGCCAATCAAGCCGGTCGGCACTGCGATCTTCTCTTGGCAATCGGTGCACGCTTCGACGACCGATCCGCCTCCTCATGGATCCAGGGTTATTCCTGGAACATGCCAGAAACGACGCTGATCCAAGTTGACATCGATGTCTCGGAGATAGGCCGTAATTATTCCGTCGACCTCGGGATTGTCGCAGATGCGCGCACATTCCTGCGTCAATTGCTGGGCGAATTAGACCACAAAGTAACAAACAACACTGACCACGCCACTGCCTGGCAAGCACAGATCCAGAACTGGCGCGAAGAATGGGAAAATTATACGGCACCCAATTTTGGGGTGGATTCCTCACCGATGCGCCCGGAACGAGTAGTTTCCGATGTCCGAAAGGTTCTTCCAAACGATGCAATCATCTCGCTTGATTCCGGCGTTCATCATAATTGGTTCATGCAGTTCTGGGAGGCTCGCCAACCCCAAACCATGTTGAACGCTTGGGGTTATTCGGCGATGGGTTTCGGCGTAAGCGGAATTCTTGGAGCAAAACTTGCTGCACCGGACCGCCCATGCGTTTCGATATGTGGTGATGGTGGTTTCACGATGACTCCCCATGTGCTGTGCACAGCGGTTGAATATGATATTCCGGCGGTCTGGGTCGTTTGGAATAACTTTGCCTGGGCAGCAATCCGGGACATCCAATACGGACTTTTTGAAGGGCGCGAACTCGGGACAGCGTTTTATAAAGGTGAAAATCGAGAACCCTATAATCCCGATTTTGCGGCGATGGCTCGATCTTGCGGAGTCGACGGCGCAACTATCACACACTCACGTGATCTGGCAGAAGCACTTGAGCACGCAATCAAACAGAACAAACCCTACCTATTAGATGTGCATGTAGATGCCGAGATACGTCCACCCGCAACAGGCACCTGGGAGTTACCACCAATTCCTCACAAAGAACCGGTATTTGGCAGCCCTTATCTTCAAAACAATGCATCCTAAGTGCTGAAGGAAGTAAAACAGGTGACCGATGTCTGACAAAAGCGAAAACAAAGAAGAAATTAGCAAAGCAATAATCCGCAAGGCAGTTGAAGTGATGTGGGAGGATTTGCCAGGACACTTCGACGGTGCCTTGTCAAAAATGCTGATAACCCCCTCGAATGCTCCGACTAAACATTTTGATTTTCGTCTCTCTACCTACCAACCCAAAGGCTTTGTCGCCAAACACCGTCACGAGGTCGAAGAACAGATTTACTATATGCTTGAAGGAGAAGGTTTGATGGAGCTAGATGGCGTCCGTAAAGTGGTACGCTCTGGGGCAACCATTTTCATTCCTTCCGGGGTCGAGCACGCTCTTTACAATACCGGAACCAACGACCTTACTTTCCTGGTAATCACCAGCCCCCCTCTAACTAACTGAATTTCCTGTATCCTCACCAATAGCGAACTGCCCGGAAGAAACGCCAGCAATACGCCCAAAGACAGCTCCAGAGGTCAGGCCGGTACCGCCCGGATAGTTGAAATAGAACAACCCCCCAACCAATTCACCAGCTGCATACAACCCAGCAATCGGGGCTTGTTCCATATCAAGGACATGAGCTTGGTTATCGACTCGTAACCCTCCAAAGGTGAAGGTAATGCCGCAGGTTACGGCATATGCCGAGAATGGGGGTTGATCGATTCGATTAGCCCAATTTGACTTCGGCACTGAAAGTCCGACCGTACCTCGGCCATCCTTGATGTTGGGATTAAAGTCTATCTCTGTAGACACCGCGGCATTGTATGCGTCAACAGTCATACGGGCACGTGAGGAATTCACACCATCAAGTTTTCCAACGAGATCTTCGAGATTCTCGGCGGTGACCTTGGTGACCTCACGAATTCGATACTCGTCACGTAAAAGATGAGCCACTTGAGAATCGAATATTTGCCAGGCAAATTGCCCTGGTTGCTTCAAAACCTCGCTTCCATACTTCGCGTATGTGTAGTTACGAAAGTCCGCTCCCTCATCGACAAAACGTTCTCCGTTGGCGTTGATCATAATGCCAAAGGGATAACTATGTTTCTGAAAACCATCTCCGACAGCAAGATCACCAAAGTCAGGCGCATTCCGATCCCATCCAACGGCATGGCAACCTGACCAATTCCCATACGGCATAGCACCGGCGTCAAGCGCTATTTTAATGCCACCTCCGGTATTGAAGCGACTTCCACGGACTTTCGCCAAGTCCCAACCAGGGCCTAAATATCGCGTGCGCCATTCAGTATTCGCTTCAAAACCGCCACTGGCTAAAACAACTGCATTTGCTTTAATATCGAACGTTTTTCCGTCACGGCGAACGCGAACGCCGTTTACCCCACTATTATCTTGCGTCAGTTTAACTGCACGGGTTCCATAAAATACTTCGATCCCGGCTTTTCGCGCTGCTGAAAATAGTGCATCGACTAAGCCGGGACCGCCACCCCACGCCTCAACGGTTAAACCACCCCAAAACTTGAACCGCCCATCAACCTTAAACGCTTGGCGACCGTAAATTGGAACAAATCGAACGCCCTTGTCACGCATCCACAAGAGCGTCGTCATACTCCGCTTAACCAACAGGTCAACCAGATCAGGATCGGAGCGGTATTCAGTAACACGCGCCATATCATCAAAAAATTCATCTTGGGTGTATGTGCCAAAATCAGTTGTTTCGATCTCTTGCGCCGATAAGTCTGGCATCAATGCCTTTAATTCTTCGACCCCCTCATAAGCCACCCGAACCGCACCCGCAGTGAAACGGGAATTACCTCCCCGTTCTTCCTCAGGAGCACACTCTAGAACTACTACCGATGCCCCCTGCTCGCGTGCCGCTATAGCGGCACATAATCCAGCATTACCGGCCCCGACCACGACTACCTTACGATTCGACATACACCGCCTCCGGAAAAACTGCTAACGTGATAATAGCGCTTGCACAAACGCCGCAAAGGTCATTACAAACATTCCTTAGCAAAGGCCCGCTTCATAAAAAATTAGAAAGTAAAAGCATGGCGCAGCAAGTCCACACTGATGTTTCGGGATTGGTTTGGAAAGTGCTCGTTAAACCTGGCGATCAGGTCAAGAGCGGAGACGTGTTATTCATACTCGAAGTAATGAAAACGGAGGTGCCATACGAAGCCGACATGGACGGTGAAATCACGGCAGTCCACATCACGGAAGACACAGGCATGGTCCAAGAGGACACTCTTGCTATTGAAATCTCCTAACTGAAAAAATAACCCGAGCACATCTCAAGGTCGCATCGTAAAACTGGCGGTGCCGGTTTTCCGGAGAGGTGCCGCGATGTTGGCAAACTCACACAACAATGGGCGAGTATCGCGCGGGTCAATTAGTTCTTCTACTGAATATCGCTCAGCAGTACGGAAGGGCGAACGCACTTGATTAAGCCGATATTCGATGTCTGCCAGCATTACGTCTCGATCTTCTGCCTTTTCCAAATCTGATTTGTAAGCTGCCTCAATCCCTCCTTCAAGCGGCAGCGAGCCCCAATCTCCAGAAGGCCAAGCGTATCTGTATTGAAAACGCTCTGCGTTGCTATGGCCGGCACCCGCTACCCCAAATACTTTGCGGATCAATACCGAACACCACGGAACCCGTGCCTGATAGAGTGCGGCGAGTGCCCGTGCGCCGTGCCGAATCGTTGCTGATTTTTCCGATTGCGTCCCAATCACAAAACCGGGGCAATCGACCAAATGCACCACCGGTAAATGAAACGTCTCAGCAAAATCGACAAATCGGGTCACCTTTATTGCAGCGTCGGCCGTCCAACCCCCAGCGTAAATGCGCGGATCACCTGCCATCAGTGCCACAGGCCAACCGTCTAACCGGGCCAAACCCGTAATGGCTGAGCGACCAAACAAGCGCCCTATTTCAAAAAAAGAACCTTTATCAACCACTGCCTCGACGATTGGCCGCATTTCGTAAATCTTACGACGGTCTCTTGGAACCGCCTCTATCAACCATTCCTCACGCCTGTCTTTTGAATCTGTCGGTTCGGTCCTTGGCGGCAAGTCATGCACTGACGAGGGAAGATACGACAAAAAAGACTTTGTTCGAGCAAAAGCCTCAGCCTCGGACTCAACTTCATCGTCTACCGCACCATTGCGACAGTGTATGCTACTGCCGCCCAGTTCCTCTTTAGTCACCTTCTCGCCCAGTCTTGCCACCACGGGCGGGCCAGCAACAAACATCTGAGACTGTCCTTTTACCATAAGCGCATAGTGACTGGTCGCCACCCTCGCTGCACCAAGTCCGGCTACTGGTCCGAGCGCGAGTGCAACGACGGGCACTTGACCCATATTGGCAACCACCCAGTCCCACCCTGGATTACCCGGAACATACGTATATCCGTCGGTTTCGAGTGATTTTACGGATCCGCCTCCGCCCGTGCCCTCAACTAATCTGACTACTGGTAAATTTAACTCGTAGGCCATCTGCTCGGCCGCGATTTGCTTCTCGTGAATAGTGGCGTCAGCCGCACCACCGCGAACAGTAAAATCGTCGCCTACTAAAACCACATTTCGCTCATCGATCCTCCCTCTACCAAATATACAGTTCGAAGGCCGGAAGGACTTTAACTTACCATCTGGACCATATTCCGACTTGCCGCTTATCGCCCCAATTTCGTGAAAACTATCCGGGTCTAGAATGGCATCAATACGCTCCCGGATAGTAAGTCTGCCTGCATCGTGCTGGCGTTTGATCTTTTCTGGCCCACCCATCGCGTAAGCCAGACTAATCCGCCTGTTCAGTTCATCGATTTCAGCATTCCAAGACATAATATAAATTTACGACTTTCTTGAATTCTTACTGAGCTCGTTATCTTCAAACAATTTAAATCGTGCCAAGATGGATACCATTTCCCTGATTTTTCTCATGCGACATAACTTTTCTGGCTCGTCTGATCATGGAGGACTTGTTGTTACAGATAAGATCGGTGTCATAAATCGCTTACCCCAATCTTAGCCCTTCAGACTACGCTGTCGGACTGTAATGCCGCAACTTGGTCACGGTCATAATCTATCCATTCAGAAAGAATTTCTGCCGTATGCTGACCAGCAGTGGGAATCGGATGTCGAACGGATAGATCCGTCTCAGACAATCTAGTGACAAAGCCATGCATCGGAATTTTTCCAGCCTCTGCATGTTCAATTTCAATGATCTGCCCACGATGCCGAAGTTGTGGATCAGCAATTACATCAGCGATTTCAGCCACCTTGGCGCAGGGAACGCTGAACTTAGCCATAATCTCGACAACCTCGTTTGCCGTACGAGAACACATCCATGGCTCAATCTCTTCCTCCAAGGCGTCCACATTAGCACGTCGATCCGCATTCGATGCGAACCGAGGATCCGCTTCTAGATGCGAGAGTCCGGTCGCCTCAACAAATCGAGCGAAACGTGTATCGCCTCCCGCAACGATTTGTACCCGCGCTCCTTCGGAGGTCACATACGAATTCGACGGCGCACCGAATCGATCCCTATTTCCAAATCTTTGGGCTTCCTCGCCCAATAGCTGGTATGCCGGAATTGCTGTCATCAGCATTGAAAGCGCACTATCAATAAGCGTCGCCCTAACTAATTGACCACGCCCTGTGGTGTTTCTCGCCTGAAGGGCAGCCAATATGCCAAGGACCGTATGCAACGCGGTTGCGTGATCCACTACCGTCGTACCCATTAAAGTGGGAGGACCATCGGGGGGACCCGTCATGGACATCAATCCACTTGCCGCCTGGGCTATAGCATCAAAACAAGGTCGATCTGAACTTGGTCCCTCGTGGCCATAACCTGAAATGCGTGCCATGATTAGCCGCGGGTTGAGCTCATGTAACGTCTCCCAGCCACATCCCATTTTTTCCATGACGCCAGGTCGAAAATTTTCAACTAAAATGTCTGCCTCGGCAGCTAATTCACGCAATATTTCCTGCCCACGTGGATCCCGTAGGTTGAGAGTTACACTTTTCTTGTTGCGATTGAACATCATAAAGAAAAGGCTATCACCACCGATAAGCGGTTCGATTTCGCGAGTTTCCTCTCCGGTTTTGAGCTTCTCAACCTTTATGACATCCGCACCAAGATCACCGAGCAACATCGCACAGTAGGGACCAGCGATATATCTTGAGACATCAAGTACCTTTAGTCCCTGCAGAGGTCCCGTCATAATTCCCCCAAGCCAACGTTTCGTTTATTGCTCAAATTTAAGGTCAGTCGGCGCTATCCGTTACAACCTAACCCCTTGCAGGAATTCCTCCCCGCAACAAACCCATACCAGCATCAATGGTAAAAAGCTCACCTGTGATATTTGGGGCTCCTTCCAGCAACCATACAACAGTGCTTGCAATGTCCTCAGGAGTATTGACCGCTTGAAGTGGTGTAGACGATTTTATGTGAGCAACCATTCGGTCCGTTGCCTCTTCGCCAATTGCTTTTCTATGCCACCCACTTTCAATATAGCCAGGACACACAGCATTAATTTTTATTGCAGGACCAAGAGCACGTGCCATAGCGATTGTAATCGCATTTAAAGCGCCCTTTGAACCGATATAGGCTAGGGATGAACCAATACTGTAGACGCCGGCCACGGAGGAGACATTGACGACCGCACCCTTCCCAGCAGCCTCCATATGTGGCGCAACGGCACGGATCATCTGAAACGCGCCAATGGTATTGACTGCATAAATTTCTTGAAAATCCAAGGCTGACAAGCCCTCAAGATCGTGATGTGGGCAAAATTGGGTAGTGCCGGCGTTGTTAACTAATCCATCTATATGACCCCACCGGTCTATCGCAACTTGCGCGAGCGTTCGACAATCCTCGTCTTTAGACACATCCGCCTGTTGAAGGATCACCTCAGCTCCGGATGCTTCACAAGCTTGCGCGACAGATTCGGCTTTCTCTGCGGAACGCGAGTAATTTACTACTACCCTGGATCCCCGCTCTGCCAACATACGTGCCGTCGCGGCACCCGACCCACTGGCAGAGCCAGTGACAATGACCACTCCACCATCCAAATTAATCATATCTTGTATTTCCTCTCTCTAATCCTCGGCGAACCAACAACAACCTCGTGGCAGCGAGGTTGGACCAGAATAGCCGGCGACATTTCCCGCCTGACTGACAGAAGGCCATTGCGAAATTTATTGGCACGTGAAAAACAGCTTTAGGAAGCAAAAGCTTGTCTACTTAATCGCCGCGTTAACACGCGGCATTACTTCCTCCATCATTAGCTGCATAGAACGCTTGGCTAATTCTTTATCCATCCAATCGTGGCCTGCATAAAGAAGCGTCCCAAAGTCTCCCACCAACTCTCGAAATTCCAAAAGCTGGTCCACTACCTCATTCACCGTGCCGCGGATTACTAACTGATCAACAATCGTCTCCAAATTTAACGATTCATCGGTCTGATTTTTATCAGTTTTGAACAAGTTTGCGCGTCCTCCACGCATCAGTTTCGTAAAAAGCGAACTGAAGTAAAAATAGTACGGACCATTCAGTCCTGTCGCATATGTTTCCGCCACATCACTATCATCCGCCACGAATATACTTTTTGCTACTCTCCAATTAGCCGGCTCCGCGGCGCGCCCTGCTTCCGCACATCCCTCGGCATAGTTTGGCCAATGTGACGCCACCCAAGCTGGCTGTAGAAAATTCGCCGAAATCGGCTCCCACCCGCGTGCCGCCGCCGCCTTAACACCCTTAGAAAAGGGAGCCACCGCTGTGACAATGATTGGCGGATGGGGCAATTGGTAGGGCTTACTGATTGTTCCTTGACCAATTTCAGGAATCATCGTTTGTTCAGTAGATATATCCCAGAATTCACCCTTCAAATTGTAAGGTCCGTCCGCAGCCCAAATTTTTAATACGAGATCAATACCCTCCAGAAACATGGCGGTTCTGTCGTTTTCTAAATTTCCGAATACTTCTGCATCTGACATCAGACCACCCGGGCTGACTCCAAACAAAAACCTGCCTTTTGCCATATGGTCTACCATTGCCACCTCGGCAGCGACTCTGGCTGGATGGTGATTTGGAATATTTACTGTCCCAGTTCCTAAAATTATGTCTTTAGTCTGCTCCAGAAGCCACGCAATGAAAATAAGCGAAGACGTAACATTTTCTGCTTTGTCAGTTATATGTTCGCCAAAAAAACCTTCTTTAAAGCCAAGCTGGTCCGCCAAAATCGTCATCTCAAAATCTTCGCGAAGTGTCTCAAATTGTGGGCGATGAGGCGGATGTACTGGCATTGTAAAAAAACCAAGATCCATAACGCTAACTCCAGCATAAATTTATCTGTTAATGACCGATTAACTCAGTTTTCTATACTTTCAAAT
>JYMV01041525.1_pt1 | contig 20550 bp, 8 predicted proteins | sample 338911 | NCBI WGS metagenome assembly JYMV01 (sample SAMN03354496, study PRJNA234377) | hydrothermal vent metagenome | biome: Deep sea; feature: Hydrothermal plumes at the Eastern Lau Spreading Center, Western Pacific Ocean; material: Seawater | place: Tonga | collected 2009 | depth 2000 m m
TATTGGAATTTACGTAAAGAATACGAACCTAAAGGTTTACGATGGATCGTAGATTACGATGCTAAACGTCCGCGAACTTTTTTAATCTCCAATTCCGAAAACGTTTTCTTAAACGATTTAAACATTCAGAAAGCCGGTTTTTGGACTATTCAGGTATTGTATTCGCAATACATTACGGTTGACGGCGTGACGATTAGAAATAATATTGGTGGTCACGGTCCAAGTACTGATGGTATCGATATCGATTCTTCGAAATGGATCTTAGTGCAAAATTGTGATATCGATTGTAACGACGATAATTTTTGTTTAAAAGCTGGTCGCGATTGGGATGGTCAACGAGTAGATAAACCTACAGAATATGTGGTAATTCGAGATTGTATTGCGCGTGCCGGATCTGGACTTTTTACCATTGGTAGTGAAACAGCTGGTGATGTTCGTCACGTCTATGCTTCAAATATCAAAGGTTTAGGGACTAAAAACGGATTTAACGTAAAATCTGCCATCACGCGCGGCGGAACGGTCGAAGATGTATATTTAGAAAATATAGAAATGGATAGCGTTCGTACCTTTATTGAAGTTTCGATGAATTGGAATCCGAGCTACAGTTACTCTAAATTACCGGAAGGTTATGATATCGATTCGGTACCCAAACGCTGGAAAACTCTTTTAAAAGAAGTGAAACCTAAAGAAAAAGGAATCCCAACGTTTAAAGATATTTCATTGTATAATATTGATGTGCGCGGTGCAAAACGTGCGATCAATGTAAACGGATTAGAAAATTCTTACATCACCAATTTCAATTTAAAAGATGTCCACATTCAAGCAGCTACTGCCGGACAAATTAATTACAGTAAAAATTGGACTTTAGAAAATGTAAGTCTAAAAACCGATGATAATTCTAAAGTGAAAATCGAAAATTCTCCGGGAGTACAAATCCCGGATTCGCTTTACATTCAATAACCTCAGATACTTTTTTTATGCGGAATGTTTTTAAAAACATCAGCTTACTTATATTTTTTATTTTTTCAATAGGAGTTGTTGCACAAGAAAATTATTGGCACAACAAACCCAGAAAAATTCACTATCAACCAAACGGAAAGGCATTTGAGTTGGTTAACGGCACTCGAAAATTTAATCGCGCGCTGTACGGAACCAATACAGGCTTTCGTCTAGAAGCCGGTGATTTACCAGAGTTCGCAATGTATATGCCGGGAATGGGCGGTAATTTTCAATTGGGAATAATTGCTGCGGAAAATAGCAAATGGATCACCGAAGCCGATAAGATAAAGACCTCCTATATTCCCGGAAGAATGGAATATATAATTGAAGATGAATTATTGAAAGGCGGAAAACTTCAATTACAAATCCTCGCTTTAGCCGATGCGGAAGGTTTTATATTAAAAGTAATTTCTGAAAATATTCCTACGGAAGTCAATTTGGTTTGGGTTTATGGTGGCGCTAGCGGAAAGAAATTTCACCGTGATGGCGATATTGGTGCCGATCCTGAATCTGTTTTTTACCTGCAACCCGATTATTGCGAGCATAATTCCTTTAAAATTGCTGAAAATTCATTTCACTTAGATTATGCCTGGGATAGTAAAAACAAAGAAACCCGAAAAGTAATGACGGGCGTATTTCCTGAAGCTGAAGTGAAATTAGCTGATGTAAATCATTTGGAAAATCCGCTTAAGTTATGGAATTTAACTGCGGAAGATCTACCGGTTCTGGCAGGAAAAATCACCGATTTAAAAACTGAACTTTATTGGGAAATCGGAAATCAACTTCAAGTCGAAAATAAATCACAGGCTGATCTTCAGCTAGATTTTGAAAAAGCTTTATCGAAAGCAGAAGGTTTAGCCAACAGAGTTCAACTAAAAACACCCGATCCTTATTTGAATACTTTGGGCGGAGCTTTAGCGACCGCTGCCGATGGTATTTGGGAAGATCCTGCTTTTTTGCACGGCTCTGTGGCCTGGCGAATGCACCTCAACGCTTGGCGTGGCGCTTATGTGGCCGATCCGCTGGGTTGGCACGATCGAGCAAAAACACATTTTTCAAGCTATGCGAACTCTCAGGTTTTACAACCAGAAACCGGTCCGGTAGTTCCCGATACCTCAAGACATTTCGCTCGACAAAAAGAGAAAATCGGGACTTCGATGTTTAGCCGCGGTTATATTTCCAGAAGACCTAACAACAACACCATCGCGCATCATTACGATATGAATTTGGTGTTTTTCGATCAGCTACTAAAGCATTTTCAATGGAGTGGCGATAAAGAATATATCAAAGAAATGTGGCCGACGTTAAAGCGTCATTTAGCTTGGGAAAAACGAAATTTTGATACCGATGGCGACGGACTTTATGATGCTTACGCTGCTATTTGGGCGAGCGATGCTTTGCAATATTCCGGTGGTGGCGTGGTTTACACTTCGGCGTACAATTATAGCGCTAATAAAATGGCAGCGAAACTGGCGAAAATTGTTGGTGAGAATCCACAAGCTTATGAAGAGGAAGCTGAAAAAATTATCAATGCGCTTCAGCAACAATTATGGATCAAGGAAAAAGGAATTTTTGCTGAATATAAAGATTTACTAGGCGAACAAAACCTGCACGAACAACCCGGAATTTGGAGTATTTATCATACGATCGACGAAGCTGTTCCTTCTGAAAAACAGGCGTTACAAATGCTGAATTATGTCTCGACGGAGATTCCGCATATTCCTGTAAAAGCTGAAGGTTTAGATCGAGAATTAGAACTTATTTCTACCACCAATTGGCAACCTTATACCTGGTCGGTTAACAACGTGGCTTTAGCAGAAAATCTACATATGGCTTTGGCCTATTGGGAAGGTGGTAATGCTGAAAAAGCCTACGATTTATGGCAAAGTGCTTTGGTTGAAAGTATGTATCTAGGAGCTTCTCCGGGAGGTTTCCAGCAGCTTTCTTTTTATGATGCGATTCGTGGAGAATTGTACCGCGATTTTGCTGATCCTATCGGGATGGCAGCTCGCAGTTTGGTCGAAGGTTTATTCGGGATTCATCCTGATGCTTTAGAAAATGAATTGAAAATCACTCCCGGTTTTCCTGAAGATTGGAATGAGGCCTCTTTAAAAGTTCCTAATATTTCTGTGGAATTTCAACAGAATAAAAAGTCGAAATTGTATAAAATTCAGCAAGATTTTCCGAAGGAATTAGCTTTAAAAATGGAAATCGGCATTACTTCAGAAAAAGTGGAAGAAGTGCTGGTCAACGGAAAATCAATTCCGTTAAAATGGAAAAAAGACGCCTATAATTCGCCAAAATTAATCATTGATGTTCCTTATGCTGAAAATTATACAGTTGAAATAAAGCAAAGTGGTAATAATTTGGAAAAACCTGAATTTCCTACGAAAATCGCTTCCGAAGAAACTTTAAAATTGAAGCTGAATGAGGCTAAAATTCTTTCCGTTGACGATCCGCAAGAGATCATTAATGAATACGATTTAAAATTGGGTGAATTTCAACTGAATTCTGTTACCGGAAATAAAAGCTTCTTTGTGCAATTGCAACAAGGCGAGCAAAGCTGGTGGAAAATGATTGCTGTAGAAATACTTCCTAAATTAGAGATTCTTGAGCAACAAATTTCAGGAGATGACTTGCAGCTAAGTTTACATAATAATACCTCAAAGACTATTGATGCTGAATTAATGCTGAATTCAACAAAAAAGAGTCAGGATGATATTCAGTTGAAAGATCAATCTAAAACCTTGATTGAAATTCCGTTAGCATATGCCGTTTCAGGAACAAATCAACTTCAGTTAGATTCAAAAAATGAAACTTACAACTTAGATTTTCAAAATTGGGAGGTAAAAACTTCAGCAAAATCAACATTTGAAACGGTTGATTTGAGTTCGATTTTCAATAGTGAAGTCAGCGATATTTTTACCGATCAATACCAAGAGCCGCGACCTTTACGCCCAACCTTGCAATTACCCACCACTGGAATTGGCAATTGGTGTTATCCGTGGATTGCTGAAGAAGTAAATGTCGACGATTCCGGTTTGCGTAAAAAAGCAGGTGAAAAACAACAAATTTCGACTCCGCAGGGAATTCTATTTCAAACGCCTTCCGCAGAAAATAAACAGAATATTGCTTTCGTATCGCAATGGGAAGTTTATCCCAAAGAACTTGAAATTCCGCTTTCGGGGAAAGCTTCGCACGCTTATTTAATGATGGCGGGCAGCACCAATCCAATGCAAAGCAGATTCGTAAATGGGGAAGTAATTGTGACTTATCAGGATGGTTTTACTGAAATTTTGGAACTTAAAAACCCTGAGAACTGGTGGCCGATCGAGCAGGATTATTTTGTAGACGGCTATGCGTTTACTACCGATGCGCCAAAACCACCTCGGGTTTATTTGAAAACTGGAGAAATTACTAGTGATTTTGAGGATTATTATAACATTCACGGCTATTCTAGCAAAGGAATTGATGGCGGAGCGGCCACGATTTTAGATATCCCACTTAACCCGAAAAAGAAGTTGAAAAGTCTTTCTTTTAGAGCAAAAGCAAATGATGTGGTGATTGGATTAATGAGTTTAAGTTTAAAACGAAAGTAATGAAACGAAGAACTTTTGTACAACGAAGTAGTTTGGCGGCATTAGCGAGTTGCTTGCCTTGGCAGTCGATATCGAGTTTTTGCAACGATCCTGAGTTGTCGAGTTTCGAAAAGCGATTAAGTCCGGTAGGAAGAGCTTTGGAGTTTGAAGATCAATACGTTTGGTGCAATAGCCCAATTGAAGGCCCCGACGGTAAAATTCACGTGTTTTATTCTTGTTGGCCAAAAAGCGAATCGATGAGTGGATGGACGCATAAATCGGAAATCGCTCACGCAGTAGCTAAAAAGCCGGAAGGACCTTACGAATATGTAGCAACAGTTTTGTCTCCGCGAGGTAAAGGTTTTTGGGATGCAACGACTTGCCATAACCCAAGCATTCATTTTGTAGACGGGAAATATGCGCTTTTTTTTATGGGGAATTCCAATGGTAAATTGAACACCCAACGCATTGGTTTGGCAACAGCAGATTCACTTTATGGCCCTTGGAAACGACCTGATGAACCACTTTTATTTCCTGGGAAAGCTGGAAGTTGGGACGATCATTGTACAACCAACCCTTCCTTTTTAAAATTTAAAGATAAATATTGGTTGTATTATAAATCTTTTGATTCAGAAGGTTATTTACATCCAAAATTCAGTATTCGAGGTAACCGAAAATATGGATTAGCGGTAGCCGATCGATTAGAAGGACCGTACAAAAAATATGAAAGTAACCCGGTCATAGATTTTTCAGGAATGGGAAATAACGAACAATGCGAAGATGCTTTTGTCTGGCGTGAGAAGGGTAAGTTTAAAATGCTCGCACGTGATTTAGGAACGTTTGATATCGATAATGGATTGTATATGGAATCTGAAGATGGCAAGCATTGGAGCGATCCAAAAATAGGATACCAACCTTTAGAAAAATATGTGAACCAGCCTCCTGCACCTAAGCACTTAAATAGATATGGTAGGGCAGAGCGGCCACAGATTTTATTTCAGAATGGGAAACCAACTTATCTGTTTACCGCTTCACAAGGAGGGAAATTTGAAACCGCTTCCTCGTTTATTTTTAAAATTGATTAAAACAGTTAGCAGTAAACAGTTTACAGAATTTAGTAAAAGTCACTTCGAGTGATTTTGTTGAAATGAAAGTGTAAACAAAATCGTATCGATAAGTAATGAAAAAAAGATGTTATTGAATTTCAATAGATCTAAAAATAAGAAACGAAACCTATAAGGTTTAAAAGCACAATAAATAAATCTAACTATAACTTATGAAAAAATACATCTCATTAATATGCCTAAGTTTACTGTTTTTCAGTTGCGTTGAAGAAAAGAAAAAGGAGGAAGCATTTTCGGAAAGCGGACAAACCTCTAAAATCGACCGAAATGCCGTGATCACCCGAAATAATGTACAAGTCAATCAACTAGATACCTTGGCCTCGTTAAGTGTCGGTAACGGAAGTTTTGCTTTTACCGTTGATGGTACGGGATTACAAACTTTCCCAGATATGTTTCAGTATGGCGTTCCGCTGGGAACAGAATCGGAATGGGGTTGGGATTCTTTTCCCAATTCTGGCGATTATAAGTTTGAAGAAACTTTAGAAGATTACGATCAATATGGTCGTAAGGTGAGTTATTCGGTACAAAAGAAAGGCGATCGCGCTAGAAAAGCAGTCGATTTTTTTAGATCGAATCCGCATCGTGTTCAGTTAGGAAATCTTGGTTTTGATCTACTAAAGAAAAACGGTGAAAAAGTTCAGCCGCAAAATATTACCGATATTAAGCAGGAACTAAATGTTTGGACGGGTGAAATTACCAGTACATTTAAGGTAGAAGGAATTCCGGTGGAAGTGAAAACACTTTGCCATCAAGAGGAAGACATTATTGGGGTTGAAGTGAATTCTGAATTGATTGAAAACAAACAATTAAAAATAAGGCTTCGATTGCCATATCCTACCGGCGGCTGGACCGATTTAGGTACAAAATGGGAAGCTGAAAATCTAGATTATTCAAGTGAAATTTCAGTAATTGAAAAAAATCACGCAGTAGTCACTCGTCAAATGGATTCATTAAAATACGATATTGGTCTCAATTGGGAAGGCGAAGCGAAATTCAATAAAAAAGAAAATCAATATTTTGAATTGATTCCGCAGCAAAACAAGTTTTCATTTACCTGTCAGTTCACTAACAAAGTCATCAATAAAGAAACTGATTTTGCTTCCGTAGAAAAAAGTAGTAAGAGCGGTTGGAAAGCATTTTGGAAGAGCGGCGGAATCGTCGATTTTTCTGAATGTACAGATAAGCGCGCACCGGAGTTAGAACGTCGCGTGGTGTTATCTCAATACTTGACCAAATTACAATGTACAGGAGAAATCCCGCCACAGGAAACAGGTTTAACTTACAATTCTTGGTATGGAAAACCGCATTTAGAAATGCATTGGTGGCACGGAGTTCATTTTCCGTTATGGGGAAGACCAGAGTTATTGGAAAAAAGCTTGCCATGGTATAATCGGGTCTTTAAAAAAGCGAAATATTTAGCAGAGCGACAAGGCTTTAAAGGTGCGAGATGGCAAAAAATGACTGATCCTTATGGTGATGAAGGTCCATCATCAGTGGGAGCATTTTTACTTTGGCAACAACCGCATTTTATCACGTATGCTGAATTGATGTATCGTGCAGATTCTACTTCAGCAACTTTAGAAAATTATAAAGAACGTGTGTTTGCCACAGCAGATTTTATGGCATCGTTTGCGCATTTAAATGAAGAAGGAACTTACGATTTAGGTCCGGGTGTGATTCCGGCGCAGGAACGTTTTCCGAAGATGGAAACTTTTAATCCTACTTACGAATTAGCTTATTGGAATTGGGCATTAACTACAGCGCTAGAGTGGAAAGAACGCTTGGGAGAGGAACAACCCGAAGAATGGAAAAAAGTAGCCGAAAACTTGTCACCACTTCCCGTTCAGGAAGATTATTATTTAGCTACTGAAAGTGCGACCGATTCTTACACCAATCCAGAATATTTAACCGATCATCCTTCTGTTTTAGGAACTTACGGAATGTTGCCGGTAACGCCAATGCTCAATAAAGAAATTATGGATAATACTTTTAGTAAAGTTTGGGATATCTGGACTTGGGAAGATACCTGGGGTTGGGATTTCCCTATGACAGCAATGGCTGCGGCTCGATTGGGCAAACCTGAAAAAGCAGTAGATGCACTTTTTATGGATGTACAAACCAACACCTATTTAAAAAATGGTCATAATTATCAGGAAGAACGCTTAACGCTATATATGCCAGGAAATGGCGGTTTACTTACTGCAGTAGCAATGATGTGTGCCGGTTGGGACGAAACCAATGAGAAAAATCCGGGATTTCCCAAAAATGGTAAGTGGAATGTGAAGTGGGAAGGCTTGAAGAAAATGCCTTAACAGGAATGCACAGGATACCCTTTTTGTTAAGAAAGTCTAATTTTCATTTCTATAAAATAAGATATGTTTAAAAAATCACAACGATATTTACTATTTGCTTATTTACTTTTTATCGGTGTTTTTATTTCCTGTAAAGAAAATAACAATAACGATCAACAAGAAACTTCAGAAGAAAAGAAAGATGCTATTCCTGTTTTAATGACGGGCGAAGGAGAAATGCCTTCGACTTGGATCGATAAAACCACTGGACATCAGCTTAAAAAATTAACTTCTGAAGGGAATAATCGAAGTTTTTATTTTCATAACAATCCGTTTGTAAAAGCTAAAAATGGTCAAGACTGGTTAATGGTTTTTTATAAAACTACAGAAGACGGAAATCAGCTATATTCTTTAAATTTAACCACGCAAGAACAAAAAGCCATTACGACCAAACCCGGCAAAAAACGTGGCGAGATTGTAGGAACTAAATCGAGAAAAGTATTTTATACATTAAATGATAGTGTTTTCGCAAGTCATATCGATACGCAAAAAACCGATTTTATTAAAAAACTTCCGGAAGGCGTGAGTGTTGGCACGAATACTTTAAATGCTTCGGAAGAATTGTTAGGCGGAGTCGTAGCTACGGAAGAAGAAGCTGAATTATTCAAAAACAATCCTAAAAAGTCAGATTACTTCAACTTAATCTATGAAGCACATTTGCCTCGACATTTAATGACGATCGATGTAGAAACCGGAAAACTTTCAAAACTATATCGTGAAAATGCTTGGCTTAATCACGAGCAATTTTCACCCACAGATCCTAATTTGTTAATGTATTGTCACGAAGGTCCTTGGCATAAAGTAGATCGTATTTGGACGTATAATTTATCGACTGGCGACACGACGTTAATTCATAAAAGAACGGTACACCGAGAAATTGCCGGGCACGAGTTTTTTAGTCCCGATGGAAAAACCATTTGGTTCGATTTACAAATTCCGCGTGGAGAAACATTTTACTTGGCCGGAAAAAATATTGAAACCGGAGAAGAAACCCGTTACCAATTAGAAAGAGACGAATGGTCTATTCATTATACTATTTCACCAGATATGAAAACATTTGCCGGTGATGGGGGCGATAAATCTCAAGTAGCGAACGCTGAAGACGGACAATGGATTTACCATTTTACACCTAATGGAAAAGAGTTGGATTCTGAAAAGCTTGTAAATATGAGCAAGCACGATTACGATCTAGAACCTAATGTGCACTTTTCACCTGATGGAAAATGGATTATTTTTAGAGCTAATTTTGAAGGAAGCACTCAAATTTATGCCGTAAAAATAGAAAAACACAAAGCCTAAGAATGAAGAAGTTACTTGTATTTAACTTATTAATATTAATAGGAAGCACTGCTTGCGCACAAAACTCTTTTTCGGGATTACCGGAAATGACCAATACACAAAAACCGTGGACCAGATGGTGGTGGATGGGAAATGCGGTCGATAAAGAAAACCTGCGTGAAAATTTAATTCAATTAAGTGAAGCCGGTATTGGCGGGGTAGAAATTACTCCAATCTATGGGGTGAAAGGCGAAGAAGAAAATTTTATCGATTACTTATCTCCTAAATATATGGAGATGCTGGATTACACTTTGCAAACGGCAGATAGTTTAGGTATGCAGGTCGATATGGTTTTAGGAACCGGTTGGCCTTATGGCGGTCCGCAAGTTTCTCAAGAAGATGCTGCCACTAAACTTATTATTCGAAAATATGAATTAAAGAAAAATGAGCGCATTAAAGAGAAAATTAAACCGAATGAAAAAGAGGATTATGCAAAACTAAAATATGTAGTGGCTTACGGTCATCAAGGAACTTATATCGACTTAACCGATGAGTTAAATAGAGACGAGCTGAACTGGAAAGCCAAAAAAGAGCATTTTACACTTTATGCAGTATTTGTAGGGAAAACCGGTCAAAAAGTAAAGCGTGCCGCTCCGGGAGGCAAAGGTTTTACCTTAGATCATTATTCTAACAAAGCATTTGAAAATTATGTAAAACCATTTGATGAGGTTTTACCTCCGTTTAAAAATAGAATTCGCGCGATTTTTAATGATAGTTACGAAGTTTACGGCAGTAATTTTACTCCGGAGTTTTTTGAAAAGTTTGAAGAATATCGTGGTTATGATCTCAAAAAACACTTACCGGAACTTTTTAGTCAAATGGATACCGAACTTGCAAATCGTGTAAAAGGAGATTACCGAGAGACTTTATCAGATCTATTGTTGAATGATTTTAATAAACCGTGGACAAATTGGGCCAACGATTATGGTTTTAAAACCAAACTGCAAGCGCACGGTTCCCCGGGAAACTTAATCGATCTGTACGCTTCTGCCGATATTCCTGAATGTGAAACTTTTGGTTCCATGCCTTTTGATATTCCCGGTTTACGCAGAAAAGCTGAAAATATTAGAAATGGCGATGCCGATCCTGTAATGTTGAAGTTTTCTTCTTCCGCAGGACATATTGCCGGCCGACCTTTAATTTCTTCAGAAAGTTTTACGTGGTTGCGCGATCATTTTAAAACCGCTTTATCGCAAACCAAACCAGAAGCGGAAGAATTATTACTGAATGGCGTAAACCATATGTTTTTTCACGGTACAACCTATTCGCCTAAAAGAGCTGCTTGGCCGGGTTGGAAGTTTTACGCTTCTGTAAATATGAGTCCGAACAACACCATATGGGAAGACGCTCCGGAAATGTTTTCGTATTTAGCTAACTCGCAGCAAATTTTACAAGCGGGAAAGCCCGATAACGAAACTTTAGTGTATTGGCCAATTTACGATGTGTATAACAGTCAGTTAAAAAATAAATTGTTTTTTCAGTTTAAAATCCATTCGTTAGAAGAATGGTTGCACGGCACTTCTTTTTACGAAATTAGTACCGATTTAATGAAGAAAGGCTACGGTGTAGATTTTATTTCTGATGCTTTTATTGATAAAGCGAAGGTGGAAAACGGAGAACTGCAATTGCCGGGTGGTAACTTTAAAGCTCTGGTCGTTCCTGAAGCAAAATATATTCCGTTAGAAACACTGAAAAAATTACTTCAGCTTAAAAAAGAAGGAGCTAACATTATCTTTAAAGCCTTACCTAAAAGTGTTCCCGGTTTTAAAGACTTCCGCAGTAAAGAAAAAGAATTGGTTAACTTATTAAAGTCAAATCAAATAAAACCACAACAAAATATCGATGAAGCTTTACAAAAGGCAAACGTAATGCCCGAAAGTTTTGTGAATACCGGTTTAAAATATATTCGAAGAGAATTAAACGGTGAGAAACTTTATTTTTTAGTAAATCATACTGCTGAAAAAGTAGATAAATTTATTCCTATCCAGCACCCAACTAACCAAGTTACTTTATTTGATGCACTAAGAAATACTAAGGGAAAGGCTCAAATTCAACAAGAAGGAAAAGTGACAAAAGTTTGGGTTCAGTTAGAACCGGGTGAAAGCATTTTCTTAAAAACAAGCGTTGAAAATGATATTGAAGATTGGTTGTATGTGGAAGAAGAAGCAAAAGCTTTTGAACTTACCGGAACTTGGAAAGTAGACTTTTTAAGAGGTGGTCCAAAATTACCCGCTTCTGCAACAATAAAAACTTTAAATTCTTGGACAAGCTTAGGAACCGATGCTGAAAATTTCTCGGGAACGGCAAGTTATGAGCTTGAATTTGATTCGCCTAAATCAAACGTAAATCTTTGGAAATTAGATTTAGGAGAAGTTCGTGAAAGTGCTAAAGTTTGGTTGAACGGAGAATATGTAGGGAGTAGCTGGTCAATTCCGCATCATTTAATTTTAAAGAATCTGAAAAAGAAAAATAATACACTTCGTATTGAAGTGACTAATTTACCGGCCAATAGAATTCGGGCCAAAGAGAATCGTGGAGAAGAATGGAAAATTTTCTATGAGATCAATATGGTGAATAAAGATTATGCAGCATTTGATGCCACAAAATGGGAAGTAACTCCATCTGGGTTAGTGAATCCTGTAAAATTAATTCCGCTTAAAAAGAAATAATTTATATAAAATGAAGAGATTATATTTTGCTTTTGTATTGCTATTTGTTTCAACGATATCGATTGCGCAATCTACTGTTGATAGAAAACAAGTTTTAGAAGAAATGATGTTGGCCAACCAATATTTTATGGATAAATGGCCAGATACCGGGAAAACCATTATTACCAATAAAGAACGGCCAAGTAATATCTGGACGCGTGCGGTTTATTATGAAGGTTTAATGGCTTTGCATGAAATTTATCCTAAAGAAGAGTTTTACCAATATGCCTTAGATTGGGCAAATTCTCACGAATGGGGATTTAGAAGTGGTAACACAACCAGAAATGCCGATAATTATTGCGCGGCGCAAACTTATATCGATTTGTACAATTTACAGCCTAACGCTGAAAAGTTAAAGAACACTCGTGCGTGTATGCAAAAGTTTTTATACACGCCACAAAACGATGATTGGGATTGGATCGATGCCATACAAATGGGAATGCCGGTATTTGCAAAAATGGGTGTATTAGATAATGACGAACGTTATTTTGAGAAAATGTACCAGATGTATATGGCTACAAGAAATGTAATAGGAGATAACGGACTTTATAATGAAGAGGACGGACTTTGGTGGAGAGATGCAGATTTCGACCCACCTTACAAAGAACCTAATGGGGAAGATGCTTATTGGAGTCGTGGTAACGGTTGGGTAATTGGAGCCTTAGCAAAAACCTTAGCGATTATTCCGGAAGATGCTCCGCATCGCGAGCAATATATCGACGATTTAAAAGAAATGGCAGCTGCTTTAAAAAAAGTACAACGTAAAGATGGTTTCTGGAATGTGAGTTTACATGATAAAAAACATTTTGGCGGAAAGGAATTATCGGGAACCGCATTGTTCGTTTACGGAATGGCATACGGTGTTAATAACGGTTTTCTAGATCGAGATGAATATTTACCGGTTATTCTAAAAGCTTGGAATGCGATGGTGAAAGAAGGTTTACACGATAATGGCTTTTTGGGTTATTTACAATCTACCGGAAAAGAGCCAAAAGACGGTCAGCCACTTTCTTATGATAAAATACCAGACTTTGAAGATTATGGTTTAGGTTGCTTTTTGCTAGCAGGAAGCGAAGTATATCGATTAGAATTTTAAAAATTTTTATTTGATTTTTTAGATTTGGTTTGAAGCCCTGTTTTTCTACGAAGAGAACAGGGCTTTTTTGTATAAAAAAACCTTCAGTTCAATAGAACTGAAGGTTTAAATTTTTTAAAAATTAAAGACTTTTACTCTACTATCAATTTTTCAGTTTTTATAGCATTTTCTTTTTTAAACTGAAGAAGATAAATTCCTGAAGCTAAAGAAATCTCAAGTTGATTTTGTCCTTCTTGTAAAGTTTTAGAGAAAACTTCTTTTCCGGTTAAATCGACAATACGAACTTCTTCTAGTAACTGCTCGTTATTAATAAAAAGTTGCTGTTGAACCGGATTAGGGTAAAATGAGATCTGTTCAAATTCTTGTTCATTTACAGCTAAGCTTTCGCAGCCCACAGGATCGTAAAGTACTTCCCCTAAACTATTATCATCAGCTTGATGAAAAATAACACTTTCGGCATCGGCTAAAGTATTTGCTTGACCTTCGATCCAGCAGTTGTGTAATGCCGTAATGGTGTTTGGAGTGTTATTGTATAAAGCGTAAGTATTTCCGCTGTTACCATTGTTGGCAAAAACATTTCCGCCGGGATTGTCTTCATTATCTCCTAAATTGACAGATGCTTCACCAATAACCGTAATTCCCCATAAATTTCCGCGAATTTCATTGTTGGTCGCCACAACTTCTTGCGTGTTAGAAGATGAATTCAAAGAAATACCGCTTCCGCCAAGGTTTGGGGCTCCTTGTGTGTCGTTATTTTCGATCACATTATTTCGAATGTATGCGAAAGAATTTCCGCCAACTACAGTAATTCCGTAGCGATTATTGGTAATCGTATTATTATCGATAATACTTCTTATTTCACCGCCGGTTAAATTGGCAACTGCAATCCCGCCAACTAGATCGAGTGTAGGATCTCCAATAATGGTGTTTTGCGTAATTTTTAGAGTATCAATTCCCGATGGTCCCATATTAATTTGTGGTCGGTTTTGATTACTTTGTCCGTTACCTTCTAAATAATTCCCGTTAATAATTACTGAAACCTCTTGATTAGCTCCGGAAGCAACTGCCGGTAAATCGTTTTCTAAAAAGGTGTTGTTTTCGATAATTGGCGAGCCGTAAGAAACAGAAACTACCGCTCCGGTAGCTGCTCCAATCACATTATACGCTAAATAACTATTGGTAAGCGAAAAGTTTGGCGTAAGCACTCGCAAACCACCACCATTTTTAATGACGGTATTGTTAATGCTAATTTGAGAATCATTTTCAAATCTAAATCCTTCGTAAGGCGTTAAACTATCGGTTGCAGTGATCACCATTTCGCCACTAGACGGATTACTGTTGAAGCTACCATAAACTTGAATAAGAACATCTTGGTTTACATATAAAGAATCTGCAGCATCAAACGTAAAAGAATCGTTTTCGGAAATAATTAAATCTTCTGTAAGCGTATAGCTTGTACCATTAAATGTAAGCGGAGAAGCAGTTGTATTTAACAAATCTTGCATTGTCCAATTCACTCCGGTGTCTGGAGTAGTGAATTGTGCTTTTGTGCCCAAAAAGCATAAAAATGCCAATAGGCTGAGGGAAATTTTTTTCATAAGGTTATTTATTGGATTATAGTAATTACTAGATAAATATAAGCCTTTGGTATTGAAAATAGAAAAGTCTAGAAATAAAAAAAGCTTCTCTTTAAGAGAAGCTTTTTAAGGTGCGGGCGGGGAGACTCGAACTCCCACACCTCGCGGCACTAGATCCTAAGTCTAGCGTATATTGCACCAAAGAAACACAAAAACACTCATTTTCAATGAGTTAATTTTTTTTTCATTTTCTTTAAAGTCATTTAATATCAGTTGATTTCAGCATTTGTTGTACCTATGTTGTACCTAAAAAGCCCAATAAATTCGTATCTTTATAGAAAGTGTACAACAAAAATTGAGCAAAAAACGTAATGTTGTACCTATGTTGTACCTGATTTGGCTTTCGTACTCAAAACAGGTCAATTATGTCATCAAATGCAAAAATAGTTCTACGCAAAAAACCGAATAGCAAAGGTCAATATCCATTAGCTATTCGAATTACAAAAAACCGTCGTTCCACTTATCAATATGTTGGTCATTATATTGATATAGAGGAATGGGACGAGAAAAATATTCGAGTAAAAAAATCAAATCCAAATGCCGATAGCCTAAACAAGTTGCTATCACAACAACTTTCTGATGCCAATAAGGCGCTTATTGATTTACAGGCCCAATATAAAGATGCTTCGGCAAACCAGATTAAAAAAGAAATTTATGCCTCAGGGAATTCCTCAACTTTCTTTGAATTGGCAGAAGAACATCTGGACGAACTGGAAGTTGCAGAAAAGTTAAACCGTCTATCTACGGACAGCGCATTGATTAGTTATATTGTAAAATATCACAAATCTAAACAGCTTTCATTTCAAGAAATTGATGAACGATTTCTTAAAAAATTGATGATATACCTCAAGGTTAAGCACCACCTTGCTGAGACTTCAATAATGAATATACTTGTCCTAATCCGCTTATTATTCAATAGAGCTATAAAGCTAAAAATAGTCAGTAGGGAACTATATCCTTTCGGTGGTGACAAAATTAAAATCAAGTTTCCTGAGACTACAAAAATAGGGTTGAATATTATTGAAGTAAGAGCTATTGAAGCTTTAGACAATCTAACCTACAATGAAATTCATACAAGAAATGTTTGGTTATTTAGCTTCAATTTTGCAGGAATGCGGGTTACAGATGTACTCTGGACAAAGTGGTCAGACATATACGACAATAGGCTTCATTATAGAATGAATAAAAACTCAAAACTACTGTCCTTAAAAATTCCAGATAAGGTTCTAAGTATTTTGGATTTCTACAAAGATGATAAAAGACACGCCACAGATTTTGTTTTCCCTGAATTGAAAAAGGCCAATCTGGATAATGCAAAAGACATTTATAATAAAAGAAAAACGGCAACCAAAAAATTCAACGATAACTTAAAATCCATTGCCAAAAAAGCTAAAATAGACAAGAAGATTACAATGCACATTGCTAGACATACATTTGGGAATATATCGGAAGATAAAATCCCAATTAATATGCTCCAAAAATTATATAGACATTCATCGATTACCACTACTATAAATTACCAATCTAACTTTATGCATAGGGATGCCGATAATGCTTTGGATAGCGTCATTAATTTTTGATTTCTGAAATTCTAAATCATCTTTGCACAACCTGTGCATCGCAATTTTATTATCTTTGCAGAGTGAAAATTTTAACTATCATATTATCCGTTTACTTTTTGGTACTCAATGTTGTGCCCTGTGATGACGGTGAAGTTAGTTTATACGATTTTCAAAATGACTTACAAATACAGTTAGATCATAATTCAGATAATACCGAACAGCCGGTATGCATCAATTTTTGCCTTTGTAGCTGTTGTCACGTAAATGTTGTAAATGTCGATGTAGTTCCGTTTGTTATGCCATCTTTTGTTATTTCTTCTGAAATATTCTTCCATTCTGATGGTTTTGGAAAAGATCTTCCCCTCTCCCTTTTGCAGCCTCCACAGGTTTAATTCAGTTTTTATAGGATAGCTATATCCTCCTTAGACCTTTTTAGGTCAATCTTAATTTGATACGATTTTGTATATAGCAAATTTGTACCAAAAAGTTTCAATGAATTAAACCCTTCTTTTTTATGATTAATAAAATCATTTCATTTTCAATCAACAATAAATTTATTGTTGGTCTATTGATGGTAGCCCTGATTGGCACGGGCATTTGGTCAATGGCCACCATTAATCTGGGATCGGTTCCAGATATTACGAACAATCAAGTACAAGTCATAACTACAGCACCCAACTTGGGCACTGAAGACATAGAACAATTTGTTACCTATCCTGTGGAACTGGCAATGGCAAACCTTCCAGATGTTGTCGAGCTACGTTCGGTTTCTCGCTTTGGTCTTTCAGTGGTTACTATTGTCTTTAAGGACGAAGCGGGCACCTACCTTCCCCGTCAACTGGTACAGGAAAAACTAGCTGAAGTCAGTGAAGAGATACCCGAAGGTTTTGGATCGCCTTTTATGGCTCCTATCACTACAGGATTGGGCGAAATTTTTCAGTATACCTTAAAAGTAAAAGAAGGATATGAGGATAAGTATGATGCAATGGAGTTGCGTACTATCCAAGATTGGATTGTTAAACGTCAAATGGCATTGGTGCCTGGCGTTGTAGAGGTCAATGCTTTCGGTGGATATGTGAAACAATACGAAATAGCGCTTAGCCCAGATAAGCTCAAAAGTTTTGGTATTACGATGGGACAGGTTTTCGAAGCCCTCAAAATGAACAATGCGAATACAGGTGGTGCTTACATTGAAAAAAACCATCAAGCCAATTTTATTAGGGGTGAAGGTCTGGCGCGTAGCCTCGAAGATTTAGAAAACACAGTCGTCACTACAGAAAATGGCACACCAGTTCTTGTAAGGGATGTTGCTGAAAAAGTAGGCTATGGAAACCAGATTAGGTACGGGGCCTTTACCCAAGATGGAAAGGAAACCGTTGGAGGACAAATCCTTATGCTTAAGGGGCAAAGCGCCAATAACGTAATAGACAATGTACAAAGCCGAATAAAGGAAATTCAAAAATCCCTTCCTGAGGGTGTATATATTGAACCCTTTTTAAGCAGGAGCGAGCTTATTGGTAGAACGACAAGCACAGTAGAAAAGAATTTGATCGAAGGCTCACTTATCGTAATATTCGTACTCGTTATCCTTTTGGGAAGCTTGCGCGGAGGATTGATTACCGCATCGGTAATTCCATTATCCCTTTTGTTCGCATTTATTTTGATGAAACAATTTGGAGTGTGGGCAAACCTAATGTCGCTTGGTGCAATTGATTTTGGGATTATAGTAGATGGTGCAGTAATCATTGTAGAAGGAATGGTTTTTCATATTCATCAACGGATGAAAAAATCAACTAAAGTCATTGAGCAGGCTGAAATGGATGAGATTGCCTATGAATCTGCAAGTACAATGATGAACTCCGCATTCTTTGGCCAATTAATAATCCTTATTGTATTTACACCAATTTTATTCCTAACGGGCGTTGAAGGCAAAATGTTCCGTCCAATGGCATTTACCTTTGGTTTCGCCGTTCTTGGAGCCATTATCCTTTGCCTTACCTACGTCCCAATGATTTCCGCACTATTCCTTAAGCCTGCAAGAAATCCAGATAACTGGTTCGCAAAGTTTGAAAATAAGATTGACAGGTTTAGTGATCGTATTATGGCGGGTCTTAATAAGGTATATAGACCCCTACTTTCATTCGCCCTCAGATTTAAAGCCGGCGTAATCATAAGTGCTGTTGCTTTATTATTGATTGCGGGTTTTATATTCAGTAATATGGGTGGTGAATTCATCCCGAAATTTGATGAGGGCGATATCGCAATGCAAGCTCTGATTAAACCAGGTAGCAGTCTTACAGAATCTATAGAAGCATCAAAAAAGCTACAGAATATCATTAAAAAATTTCCCGAAGTAAAAACAATGATTTCCAGAATTGGTGTGGCAGAAATACCCACCGATCCAATGCCTATGGATATTGCCGATAGTTATATCATACTTGAAAAAGACAAAAGCAAGTGGACGAGTGCAGACACTAAGGAAGAACTTATCGAAAAAATTCAAGAGAGTATTTCTGTGATTCCAGGTGTGAACTTTGTATTCACACAACCCGTAGAACTTCGTTTTAACGAACTGCTCACAGGTGTACGAGAAGATGTGGCAATAAAGCTTTATGGAGAAAATTTGGACGTACTGTCGGAGAAGGCCAACGAAATGGCTTCAATTATAAAAACTGTCCCAGGAGCCGGTGATGTTCGAGCGGAGGCAACCAGTGGCCTTCCCCAGATGACCGTGGAATATAACAGAGCTAAAATGGCTCAATACGGAGTGACAATTGACAAGTTGAACGATTATGTAAGCGCATCATTTGCCGGGGAAAAGGCAAGTGTTGTTTTTGAAGGAGAAAAAAGATTTGATGTTGTCATTCGTCTTGCGGAGTCATTCCGTCAAGACATTAATAGTCTAAAGAATCTATATATCGACCTTCCCAACGGGGCACAAGTACCTCTTAAAGAAGTGGCCGATATTAGTTATAAACCCGGACCAATGCAGATATCCAGGGACAATACCTATCGTCGTATCTCGGTTGGGGTTAATGTTCGTGGTCGTGATGTAAAATCAATGGTTGAAGAGATTCAGACAAAATTAGATGCTCAATTAAATCTTCCTCCCGGTTATTATATTACCTATGGAGGTTCTTTTGAGAATCTGCAACGGGCTTCAGACCGTCTAATGATTGTGGTGCCAATAGCACTTTTCTTAATCTTCATTTTGCTCTATTTCGCACTTAACTCATTTTCACAATCGGTAATGATATATATGGCAGTGCCTTTGGCGGCCATTGGCGGTGTTTTTGCACTTTGGATAAGGGGTATGCCATTCAGTATTTCCGCTGGGGTCGGTTTTATCGTGCTCTTTGGGGTTGCGGTATTAAATGGGCTTGTGCTTATCAATAAATTCAATGAACTAAAAGAAAGTGGTATGACAAATATAAAAGATAGAATTTATGAAGCCACCCACGAACGGCTACGTCCCATACTCTTAACAGCAACTGCCGCCATTATGGGCTTTATACCAATGGCAGTGTCCACATCGGGAGGTGCAGAAGTCCAGCGACCGCTGGCAACGGTAGTAATCGGTGGACTGATAACGGCCACTTTCTTGACATTGGTCGTTGTTCCAGTACTATATAATTGGCTGGAAGCACGCAAAGAACGTAAAGGCAATGGTGGCGATATAAGTTACGTCAAGAAAAGTGCAACCGTGGTTGTGGTATTATTAAGTTTAGGAGGGTTCTTGACCCCAACTTCCGCAAGTGCTCAGGACGGCCAGATGAGCCAGGTGCTCACATTGGAGGAAGCCATCGCTCTGGCCAAGGAAAATTACCCTTCCCTTAAAGAAAGTCAAGCCTTTATTGAGCGTGAACAGGCGATGAAAGGCACTAGCTTCGACTTGGGAAACACGAGGGTTTTTACGGGAAAGGAAGAAATAGGCAATGACCTGCCAGGCATACAGACCACTATTGGTATACAACAAGGAAATATTGATTTGCTTTCAGGTTTTTCAAAATCCAAGTTCTATAAGGAACGTGTTAAACTGGGCGAAACGTTCTACGCGGTCAACGAACAGCAATTGATTCGCAATGTGATGCAGGCTTATGACCGCATCAATTACAACAAGGCGCAATTGCGTTTTGCGGAACAGTTGGACAGTGTTT
>JYMV01020876.1_pt1 | contig 20547 bp, 18 predicted proteins | sample 338911 | NCBI WGS metagenome assembly JYMV01 (sample SAMN03354496, study PRJNA234377) | hydrothermal vent metagenome | biome: Deep sea; feature: Hydrothermal plumes at the Eastern Lau Spreading Center, Western Pacific Ocean; material: Seawater | place: Tonga | collected 2009 | depth 2000 m m
CCGCCGCCCACATGGGGGCCGGCCACGACACGCTGGTTGTCTTCAAGGATGGCCTTGATCTCTCGTCCCAGCCAACCAGCGACATTAAATTCCGGAACAAAAATCTTCTTGGCGTTGCGTGTCGCCGCCTTGATCTCTGCTGTCGGGAACGGCCGCAGCGTCTTGATCTTGACTAATCCAACATCGAGGCCCTCGTCTTTCATGAGGGCAATCGCCTCTCGTGACTGCGAAATAGCCGTCCCTGACGAGACGAGTAAGATTTCCGCGTCCCCATTCTCGACATCAATCAATCCGCCAAGAAGTGCTTCGGTGTGTTTTCGGGACCGTTCAACGGCCGCTCGCACTTCTTGCTGCCATGACGCATGGGTCGCATAGCTAATGTAATTGCTCTTCATCACAAAAGGATCGCGCATCATGCGCACTGGCGGACATTCCATGTCCATACAGGGAACTGGTGATCGGTACGGATCGTAGCGCGGAAGGCACATATCGTCTGGGGTCATCAAGACAACGTCCTTGGTATGGGTCACAAAGAAGCCATCACACGCGACCGCGATAGGCAGATGGACATCCGGTTGCTCCGCGACGATAAAGCCCTTCAGGATAAAGTCAAAGAGATCTTGTGCGGTTTCGGCGTGCCACAGCAGGCACCCGGTTTCAAGCATGTAATACAGTTCAAGGGTGTCAGGCTGGATGCTCAGCGGAGAATTGATCCCGCGGCAGGTAATACATACCTGAATGGGCAACCGTGACCCTGCCCACATGGGGAAATTTTCCATGGCACGAAGCGTCCCCGGCCCAGCCGTGGTGGTAAAAACACGGGACCCACCAAACGACCCCCCTGCGCATATTGACATCACGTCGAATTCATTGGCTCCCCGGGAGTAGATGTCGACATATCCCTCCGCAAACAACTCGCCAATGAGCGCAGCCGCTTCACTCTGCGGGGTGATGGGATAGGCGATCGACATATCGCAACTGGAGCGCTTGATGGCTTCCTTGATAATCTCACTTCCCGTCAAGAAGTGAGATTCCCTTGGGGCTTCAAAAAAAAGGTGATTTGGATCGGTGTACACCTGTCCCTTCTTGTTCTTGGTGCCTATGAGTGGTGTGTTTGCCATATCCTCTTCCTCCTTCGTGTGAGGCTATACCGTTCCCTTTAGTTTTTTTATCCAACTAGCGAAGTTCATGATTTTTTCGGGTGAGGCATCTCGAAATGAAAGGTTCGCATCTTCATGGCCCGCCTGCGCACACATGGCGATGGTAAAACAGTTCGTTCCACCACGAATAATCTTCAGCGACAAGTTGGCCTGGTGGCAATGGACACCAACGAACATGCATGCGTCAATTTTATTATGCCAGATGGTGAGGTTGGGATGGTTCGGGTTGATTTCGACTTCGGGGTTAATTTTGGGATACTTGGGACGGTAATCCGCCATGGGAATGAGCATCGGTTGCGCCCCATTGGATACTGATTCCTTAACCGTATCATAGAGGTATTGGATTGCCGTGGCTTTCCTCGCTGCTTTTTCGTTCCAATTCCACAATACTAGGGGTCCTGGAAAAATGGTCGGAACCTTGGCGGACAGAAAGACCTGGGCAGCACGCTCCATAGCCTCTTCTTCAGGCACGATTCTCCCTTCGATGTGCCCTTGACCGGGATCAGGAAGTCTGATGCCCATTGAAGCTGCAGACGGCGGAAGAAACGCCTCAGGGCCGGGTAAAACACGATACGGTTTCATACAGCCTAGAGTTTACCTCCCTCTTCTATATAATGGCAACAAAGAAAAAGACCCACTCCTACGCGTAAAGAGACTAGGCCCTTTTGGTCCTATTCCTACCCATGTGCTCAGACATGGCGAAAGAGCCGGAATAGGGGAAACTCTCAGTCATATTATGAAGCGAGGCTCCCACCTGTCAATGGTTCCGATGCCGGTCAGGTTGCACATCTTCGCTACCCTCAAATGCCCTGTTGGACTTGTTTTCTAGACATGAATGTCGTACACTCGCCAACTTAAAGGGCAGTTGCCCTTTTTTTTTGTAGCAATACGAATGCCCCAGAGCCAAGGGCGAATGTTGGGTGTTTATTCGGACGCCTGATGGTTGGTGTGGGCATTCAAAGTTGTTAATATGTAAGGGGAATTTTAACACGCTGGAAAACTGATGAGTCGAGAACTAATTACGGTTATTGAGCAGATCGGAAGGGAAAAGGGGATCGATAGCGGCCAGATTATCTCCGCTGTCGAATCCGCGCTGGTAAGCGCCGCCAAAAAGCGGTATGGATTGGCGGAGAATATTCATGTCACCATTGATCGGACCACAGGCAACATCGAGGTCATCTCTCTCAAAACCATCGTCGATCAGGTCGTGAATCCACGGTCTGAAATTCTTCTTGATGAAGCGAAAAAAGTCGATAGTGAAGCCGAAATGGGCGATGAAATCGGATCTCTCATTGAAATTGGAGACTTTGGACGTATCGCAGCGCAAACCGCTAAGCAGATCATTTTCCAGAAAGTCCGCGAGGCTGAATGGGAGATTATCCAACGCGACTATTCAGCTCGGCAGGGAGGCCTCGTCAACGGGATCATTCTCGGCCAAGACCGAAGAAACTACGTCGTCGATCTCGGCAAAACTGAGGCCATACTGCCACTATCAGAGCAAATCCCACGCGAGACCTATCGGCGCGGAGACCGCATCAAGGCATACTTATATCAGGTCAAGCGAACTCCCAAGGATGTTCAAGTCATTCTGTCACGAGCCCACACGAACTTCGTGGCTAAGTTATTTGCACTGGAAGTCCCGGAAGTATCGGAGAAAATTGTCGAGATCAAGGGGCTGGTACGCGAAGCCGGTGATCGGACCAAAATCGCTGTCATATCCCACGACCGCGCGGTCGATCCTGTCGGTGCCTGTGTGGGTGTCAAGGGCTCTCGGGTTCAAGCCATTGTACGCGAACTCAGAGGGGAGAAAATTGATATCATCACCTGGACCTCTGATCCTCGAATTTTCATTGCTGAAGCCCTCAATCCAACCTCAATCGAGAAGGTCGGGATCGACGAGGAAAAGAAATCTGCACTGGTTGTCGTCTCCGACCAGCAACTGTCGCTCGCGATCGGAAAAAACGGGCAAAACGTCCGATTGGCTGCCAAACTGACGGGATGGAAAATCGATATCATTGGCTTGAGCGAATATGAACAAGAAAAGCTTGAGAGAGAGCAAACGCTCAGTGGCGCGGCCGTTGCGGAGGGAACAATCTCTGACGCTGATGCACCCGATGGCGTAACAGCGACATCCGATGTTGAGAACCATTCCGATGCCGTTGATGCCGCTGGGGAGAAACTCGTCACAACGCCGCCATCGCATGAATCGACAGAATCTCTAGGAATTACCGATAGAGATCAAACCACAGGAACATAATATTCTCGGCTAATACGGAATTGCCTAATGCGTGTATTTGAACTTGCGAAACAGGTCGGCAAACCCAGCTACTACAACTGAGCAAAATGGGTCTGGTCGGCCTTACTCACATGAGTTCCATCGATGAGGCCACCACCCAACAAATCCTGAAAAAGAAATCGTCCGCGTCTCCCACCCCGTCGCGGACGCGGCGTCCCAAACTAAAAGCCGTACCCCAAGTTGAGCCAGAACAGAAGAAAAATCTCATCCTCCTCAAGCGACGGAAGGTTGAAGACCCCCCAACAACGACCGCTCAAACCGTACATCCTCCATCGTCGGAATCTGAGCCAATAACACCGTCGCTGCAAGAAATCCAGCCGCCTCTTGGTGCGGCACCCGACCAGCCAGAGCCCTCAGAAATCATAAATGCACAGATGACGTCAGCCCCCGAGCACGTGGCAGAAACACCACTCACGACACCCCTTATACCTGAAGATGTCGCGCCACCTAAGGCCCCAGACCTTTCCCCCACACCTTCGACTACGCTAACTCCTTCCATCCTGGCAGAACACACCTCCGACACCCTCCATACCAGTGAAACCCATATCTCCACGCCACCACCACAGGCGATGATCGACACTCCAGCTTCCTCGGCAAAAAAGGCGCCAGAACCCGGGGCCAAACTCAAAGGTGATGTTCGCGAAGATGCCACTCGATGGAAAGACCTTCGCGCTCTGCCCTCTCTGCGTCGTGAAGAGCGCACTCGACCTACCTCGTCGCCCACACACTCAACAGATGTCACGCGGCCCAGAAAAAAGACCATCAAAATCCCAGACGGTCTCAGCGTCAAGAGTTTTGCCGAAGCCATTGGGTACAAGCCGACTGATGTGATTCGAAAACTCATGGCATCTGGAGTCATGTTGACATTGAATCAACCGATCGATCCCGACGCCGCGATTCTTATCGCTGATTCCTTCGGACTCAAGGTGGAAGTCACGACAGAACAACCGCCAGAGGAACTGCTCCAGGATCCAGAAGATGCTCCGGAAAACCTGCTCCCTCGCCCGCCCGTTGTCACCATCATGGGACACGTGGACCATGGCAAGACATCGTTGCTTGACGTCATACGAAAGACCAAAGTGACGGACAACGAAGCGGGAGGAATTACCCAACATATCGGTGCCTACACAACGAAACTTGGGGATAAACCGCTCTGCTTCTTGGACACCCCGGGCCACGAAGCATTTACAGCAATACGTGCCCGCGGATCCAAGATCGCTGATCTGGTCCTCCTTATCGTCGCCGCCGATGATGGGGTGATGTCTCAGACACTTGAAGCAATCAACCATACGAAAGCTGCGGATATTCCTATCATTGTTGTCATTAATAAAATGGATCAGCCAGATGCCAACCCCGAACGCATCAAAAGCGTTCTGGCAGAACACGGGCTGATTCCTGAAAGCTGGGGAGGACAAACGATCTACGCGGAGGTATCGGCAAAGCAGGGAACAGGAATTGAGAACCTGTTGGAACTCATCCTATTACAGGCTGAGGTCTTGGAACTCAAGGCGAATCCCAAGCGCTTGGCGAAAGGCGTGGTGATCGAGGCGAGACTTGATCGAGGACGAGGCCCAATCGCAACTGTCCTCGTTCAGACGGGTACGTTGAAAGTCGGGGACGCGTTCCTCGTCGGTGCCCACAGTGGACGTGTCCGTGCTCTGCTCAATGACGAAGGCCACAAGGTGACCGCGGTCACCTCCTCCATGCCAGTGGAAGTCATTGGTATTCCGATGGTGCCTCAGTCTGGTGACGTGTTTCTCGCGGTCAAAGATGAGCGAGTCGCACGCGAAATTGCGAAGCGACGACAAGAAAAACTCCGCACTCAAGAGCTCGGTCGGTCGAAACGGCTTACCCTCGACGACCTTTATACGAATATCCAGGCCGGAGACATGAAAGACTTGAACCTCGTGATTAAAGCTGACGTACAGGGGACCACGGAGGCTCTTGCAGAAGCCTTAGGGAAAATTGAGACCCCCACTGTCCGGCTCAACATCATCCACAACGGCATCGGTGGAATTACCGAGACAGATGTCTTGTTAGCCTCCGCATCACGTGCCATTGTCATCGGCTTCAATATACGACCAGAGCCCAAAGCGGCAAAGGTCGCCGAACGCGAGGGCATTGATGTCAGACTGTATAGCATTATCTACGATGCCATCAACGACGTGAAAGCCGCAATGGAAGGCTTGCTCGCACCCGTTCTCAAAGAGCGTGTGATGGGTCGAGCCGAGGTTCGACAGATCTTCTCAGTACCCAAAGCCGGAACAGTGGCGGGGTCATACGTCACTGAGGGGCTCATTTCTCGTGCTTCAGAGGGCATTCGTGTCATCCGAGACAGTGTTGTCGTTTATCAAGGCACCATCGGATCATTGAGGAGATTCAAAGATGACGTCCGCGAAGCCACCATGGGATATGAATGCGGGATCGGGGTACAGAATTTCAACGACATCAAGATCGGGGATGTGCTCGAAGCCTTTCAGATGGAGGAAGATACAACGAGGCGGGCCTAACAGGTCCATACTGTTCACTGCGCTGTATCCCTTCCAGCCCATATGGTCGTTGCAGTTTACACGATTGTCCTTATCATTCCTGAGAGTCATTCGCTCAAAGATAAGCGCCGAATCCTGATGCAATTGCGTGACAAAATTACCAAAAAGTTTAACGTGTCCATGGCCGAGCTCGACCACCACGAGCTGTGGCAGAAGGCGACATTGGGCATCGCCTGTCTGGCCAATGAACAACGGCATGTGAATCAGGTCATGGACCAAGTGATGAACGCCATCTATCAACTGCCTCGTATCGAAGTCGTCGACTGTCGCAAAGAATTTCTGTAGCAGCAGGATGAAACTCGTACCAGAATCTCAGCGTGTGTCTCGCGTTGGCGAAGCCATGAAGGCAGAAATCGCCGACATCCTGAATAAAAAGGTGAAAGATCCACGCATCGGGTTTGCCACCATCACCGGCATCACGGTGACGCGTGACTTTCGTCATGCGTGGGTCCGAATCACCGTTCTCGAAGGAAAAACAACCGAGCAGGAAACCCTGCTTGGTCTGGAACGAGCGTCAGGATTCATTCGTTCTGAACTTGGACGCCGCCTCAGATTACGGCGGATACCAGATCTCACGTTCCAGTGCGATAGCCAGATGGAAAAAACCCAGCAGGTGCTCGCACTTCTGGAAACGCTGAACTCCCCATAAATGGACGGCATCCTCAACATTGATAAGCCGCCTGGCTGGACGTCCCATGATATCGTCGCGAAGCTTCGAAGGCTGCTCAACATCCGGAAAATCGGCCACACGGGGACGTTAGACCCCGCAGCCACCGGAGTATTACTTATTTGCATAGGAAAAGCCACGCGAGTCGCAGAATATCTTGTTGAGCGTGAGAAAGAATATCGTGCGGTGCTTCGTCTTGGAGAAGCGACGGACACCCAAGACGGAACCGGCCAGGTCATCGAACGACATGACGCCGGCGGCATTACGGAAACACGACTACGAGCCGTGATACAGCAGTTTACTGGAAATATCCTTCAAGTACCTCCAATGTATTCAGCCATTAAGATCAATGGCGTGGCTCTGTATAAGCTTGCTCGCGCCGGCCAGACGATTCCACGCTCAGCGCGCGCCATCCATGTCAGCCACATTGGAATCGGCGACATACGGGGTAGAGACGTGACGCTTGATGTGACCTGTTCAAAAGGTACTTATATTCGAACACTTTGCCACGATGTCGGTGCAGCCTTAGGGGTCGGTGGGCATTTGCATCAACTCACTCGTCTCAGAGTTGGCTCATTTCTGCGCGCCCATGCACTCACCATCGAAACCGTCGAGCAACTTCATCGAGAACAGCGGCTCGAATCCTCGCTCTATCATGCAGATGACGTGTTACATGACTTCCCCGCCGTAGATGTGATTGAGCCAACGGTCACACGGGTACGACACGGTGGCGGAGTTCGAGCCGAAGAAGTCACGGCGATACTTGGTGCAGGAACATCAGGAATGCTCGTGCGAATCCGTGAGTTCCAACGAGGGCTGCTTGCTCTGGGGCGCCTCTCATACCCGATCGGTGAACTCGGACGACCCGGAGATACTCGCCTGGCCGTCTCGATTGAAAAAGTTCTTGTTTAGTGAGGCAATGAGAATGATCAATATGTTCTTTAAATTTCAACGGTGAATTATCACATGTGGAGGAGTTATGGCTATCAAGAACCCGGCAAAAAAACAAATTATTCAGGATTATCGCCAGCACGCAACTGACACAGGATCTTCAGAAGTGCAGATCGCGGTTCTGACCAATAGAATCACGTATTTGACTGAGCATTTTCGATCCCATAAGAAAGATCATCATTCACGTCGCGGTCTCCTCCTAATGGTGAGTCGACGACGGAAACTCCTCGATTATCTTCGCAGAGGAGGAGAAGATAAGTATCGAGATCTGATCCAGAAGCTTGGAATCCGGAAATAGTCAACGCAGGTGGCGGGAGAGGGAAGAACGACATGAAACAGAGAGTTGAACTCGAAGTGGCCGGACGGCCACTTATACTTGAATCGGGATGGATCGCAAAGCAAGCACATGGGTCAGTGTGGGCACGATACGGAGATACCGTTGTGCTCGCAGTCGCAACCGCGGCAAAATCTCCAAAACCAGGACTTGATTTTTTCCCATTGACCGTAGAATACCAAGAAAAGTCATATGCTGCCGGAAAGTTTCCTGGAGGGTTTTTTAAACGTGAAGGGCGACCTTCTGAAAAAGCCACGTTGACCAGTCGACTCATCGACCGCCCACTTCGCCCGCTGTTCCCCAAGGCCTTTAACTGTGAAACTCAGGTCATAGCAACGGTGCTCTCCGTTGATGAGTCCGGTGCCTCGGATGTCCTCGCGATGACAGCAGCATCGGCGGCCGTGACGATCTCCGACATCCCATTTGGTGGACCGATCGCTGGAATTCGGATTGGGCGGGTGAATGACGCCTTCGTCGTCAACCCTGACCTCGCAGCGCTCGAAGAAAGCACCCTCAACCTCATCGTTGCGGGAACCGCCGATGCGGTGATGATGGTTGAAGCTGGAAGCGCTGGCTTGCCGGAAGACACCATGCTTGAAGCCATTGCGTTGGCGCACGAAGAAATCAAAAAGATTGTGAGTGGAATTCTTGAACTTCAGTCACTGGTGGGCCGGCCAAAACGCGTCGTCGTGGAAGAAACGATCGATTCAGCGCTGCAAAGCAGCGTTGAAGGCGCCGCCCTTGAACCCATGAGAAAAGCACTCACGACGGCGAACAAGGCCGATCGGGAGCTTGAATTACATACCCTGACACAAGAGATCGTCGAGCAGTTTGGCCATTCCGAGTCTGATCCAGATCCCGCACGCCAAAAACAGATCAAGAACATTTTCCACGACATGGAATCCCGGGAGGTCAGACTCAAGGTACTCGACAAGGGTATTCGCATCGATGGCCGTGGGGTCACGGACATTCGTCCGATTACATGCGAAACCGGGGTTCTTCCTCGAACTCATGGCTCGGCGATTTTCACCAGAGGGGAAACCCAAGCCCTTGCGGTCATTACTCTCGGAACGAAACTGGATCAACAGAGGATGGATGCCCTGGAGGGCGAAGGATACCGAACGTTCCTCTTACATTATAATTTCCCCCCCTATAGCGTGGGGGAAGTTAAACCACTCCGTTCGCCTGGTCGACGCGAAATCGGACACGGTGCCTTGGCCGAGCGTGCGCTGATTCCCGTCATCCCATCGCAGGAAGAGTTCCCCTATACGATTCGTCTCGTATCCGAGATTTTCGAGTCGAACGGATCATCGTCCATGGCAACCGTTTGCGGAGGATCGATGGCCATGATGGAGACAGGGGTTCCCATCAAGGAGCACGTCGCTGGAATCGCCATGGGTCTGATTAAGGAAGGACAACGCATTGCGATCCTTTCCGACATTGTGGGCGCGGAAGATCATCTCGGAGACATGGATTTCAAAGTGTGCGGAACGGCATCAGTCATCACCGCCCTTCAGATGGATATCAAGGTCGGAGGTGTCTCGATGGATGAGATGCGGCAAGCGTTAGAACAAGCCAAGACTGGACGCCTTACCATCCTTGAAAAAATGCGCGAGGCTATTTCTCAGCCGAACGCGAATCTCTCAATCTATGCCCCGCGAATCTTTACCCTCAAAATAAAACCAGACAAGATCAGCAGTGTCATCGGCCCAGGAGGCAAGGTCATTCGCAACATTGTCGCCGAGACAAACGTCAAAATCGATGTAGACAACTCTGGCCTTATCACCATTGCCTCAGTCGATGAGGCATCCGCAGAAAAAGCACTGGCGATGGTCAACGCGCTGACCGAAGAGGTTGAGATTGGAAAGCTCTATTTCGGAAAAGTGAAGAAAATAATGGAATTTGGCGCGTTTGTCGAGATTCTTCCAAATGTTGATGGGCTCGTTCATATCTCACAACTCGCGCCTCACCGCGTCAACACCGTTGCTGACGAAGTCGCGGAAGGCGACCAATTCATGGTGAAGGTGCTGGACATCGACAAGCAAGGCAAAATCAGGCTAAGCCGCAAAGAAGCGATGACTCCCGAGGAAGTCGCAAAAGCCGCGGAAGCCAATGCATAGTGCCACCATGCGATCCTTGCGATGACGCGACGGACAGGACGCCAACAGAACCCTCACTACCATCGAGTGACGCTGAACAACGGTATTCGCGTCGTCAGCGAACGCATTCCCTCGCTGCGATCCGTTTCACTCGGCGTCTGGGTTGACGTCGGCTCCCGAGATGAGCTGCAAGGGGAAGATGGCATCTCACACTTCCTTGAACACATGTTTTTTAAAGGAACTGCGCGGCGGTCAGCCGACACGATCTCGCGCGAGATCGACCAGATGGGTGGCGAACTCAATGCATTCACATCTCGAGAGACGACGACCTTTTACCTCAACGTGCTCGACGACGACCTCATCAAAGCCATTGCACTTCTCAGCGACCTCTTTCAACATTCAACCTTCGCTCCGCGCGAAATCGCGAAGGAGAAAAAGGTCATTCTCGAGGAAATGCGTATGGTCCAGGATGATCCAGAGGATTACGTCCATGATCTTCATACCTCCAATGTCTTACAACGCCATCCGCTCGGGCGACCGATCCTCGGAAGTGAGAATACGATTACGCATCTTCGACGGTCGGACCTTCTCGATTATCGGAAGCGCCATTACCATCCAGAAAAAATCGTGATTGCTGTTGCCGGCCACTTTGACCACCACATACTCATCGATACACTATCCAAAGCATTCGGACGACTTCAGGCAACAGCCCCCCCTCTCAATGGCCGATCTCGGCCAACCATCACACCCGGAGTGATCGTTCGTAAAAAACGCCTCGCACAAGCACATCTCTGTTTGGGGATCAAGGGACTTCCTCGCAATCATCAAGACCGATATGCCCTTTGCCTCTTGAACGCGATGCTCGGTGGCAGCGTCAGTTCTCGTCTGTTTCGTGAGATTCGGGAAAAACGAGGCCTTGCATACTCGATTTATTCTTGCCTTTCGAACTTTGAAGACGTCGGCATGCTCACGATATATGCCGCCACTCGCGCAGCCGAAACGGCCCGCGTTATGACACTGATTATGAAAGAACTTCGAAAGTTCCATGCCGGTGCGCTTGAGACCAACGAACTGCGGCGCGCCAAATGTCACATCAAAGGCACCCTCGTCCTCGGCCTTGAGAGCCCCAGCAGCCGCATGACTAAATTGGCCAAGGATGAAATGTATTCCCGCCGCGATGTGCCATTGCAGGAGATCATGACTGCGATTGATCGCGTCACACCATTTGATATTAAACGATTGGGCCACGAACTCGTTGACAAGCAATTTCAAACTATGACTGCACTCGGGCCACTTTCACGCCAGACGCTACAAGGAATTCTCTAACACCCCAGTCAACAACATCGATTCATCCAATTGCGATGCATCCACTGTAATCGCACCTTTCCCCTATTGACAACTTCACGATGGCCGGTTATTCTTCGCCACAGTTGCTCACGGCACACGATAAAATTCACCATCGCGGGGGGAGTTACGCCATGTCAAAGCCGATGACCAAATCTGCCACTGTCGAACATCTTGCCAACAAATCCGGTCTTACAAAAAAAGCTACCTCCGAGCTTCTCGATGAGTTTGCTAAGCTTGCATGCCGAGAAGCCAAGAACACCTTTACCCTTCCCGGACTCGGAAAACTTGTCCTGGTAAATCGCAAAGCGCGGAAGGGACGCAATCCACAAACAGGTGAGATGATAAAAATCCCCGCCAAACGTGTCGTCAAATTCAGAGTCGCGAAGGCATGTAAGGACTCAGTTATCGGCAAAAAGAAATAACCGACACACGAATTCCGTTAGCCACCTATCAGCCTTGCCTTGGTTTCCCAGGCAAGCCGCGCGTTACCGTCAGGATGGTGAAACCGACTGATGTCCGAACAGTCATCCATCACCATCAAAGGCGCTCGCGAGCATAATCTCAAAAATATTGACGTCGTTCTTCCCCGTGATCGCCTAGTGGTGATCACGGGTCCGAGCGGTTCTGGGAAGTCCTCCCTCGCCTTCGACACCATCTATGCCGAAGGGCAACGCCGCTACGTCGAATCGCTCTCAGCCTACGCCAGACAATTCCTCGAGCAAATGGACAAGCCCGATGTCGATGGCATTGAAGGCCTCTCTCCGGCAATTTCCATTGAACAGAAAACGGCATCGCGGAATCCACGATCCACTGTCGGCACCGTCACCGAGATTTATGATTATCTTCGCCTGCTCTTCGCCCGTGTTGGGCATCCGTTCTGTTTCCGATGTGGTCAGGAGATTACCGCGCAAACCGTGCAACAAATGGTTGATTCGGTCATGGCCTTACCACACGACTCAAACTCAAAATGTCTGGTACTTGCTCCCATTGTGCGAAGACGGAAGGGAGAATATCGGAAGGAACTTATCGAGATGCGACGGCAGGGATTTGTTCGCGTGAGAATCGATGGCGTATTACACGATCTCAGCAATGACATCGCACTTGATAAGAAGCGCATGCACACCATCGAAGTGGTGGTTGATCGTCTCGTCCTAAAATCCGATCAGGCTGATCGCCTTCGCCATCGTCTTGCTGATTCAATGGAAATTGCAAAAAACCTCACTGGAGGCCTGGTCGGAATCCACCTCGACAACGCCACTGATTTTCTCTTTAGTGAGGCACTCGCCTGCGTCAAGTGCAACGTCAGCTACCCAGAACTTAGCCCGCGCTTCTTCTCATTTAACAGTCCCTATGGAGCCTGTCCTGCTTGTGATGGCCTCGGACTTTCCCCGACAAGCGCGGTCAAGGCTGAGTTGCCTGATGATCTAGGTGCACCTGATGGCCGCCGATACGACGAGTTCCTTCAGTGCCAAACCTGTACTGGAAGACGATTAAGGCCCGAAAGCCTCGCGATTCGTATTGGAAACCTTAACATCGCTGAGGTGTGCCGCTTCTCTGTACGCGATGCTGAAGAATATTTTCAGCGACTTAATCTCACCGAACGAGAAACCGTTATTGCCCGCAATATATTGAAGGAGATCCGTGAGCGCCTGGGGTTCCTTATCAATGTCGGCCTTGACTATCTCACACTTGACCGAGCAGCGGCCACACTCTCCGGCGGAGAAGGCCAGCGAATCAGGCTGGCAACCCAAATTGGATCACGCTTGGTTGGAGTCCTGTATATTCTCGACGAACCAAGTATCGGGCTTCATCATCGGGACAATCGCCGACTGCTTGCGACGCTCAGGGAACTCCAGAAATTGGGTAATACTGTCGTCGTCGTGGAACATGACGCCGACACCATCCGAACCGCTGACTACGTGTTGGACATGGGTCCAGGGGCTGGAGTGCACGGTGGCACTATCGTTGCCAGCGGTACTCCGTTCGAGATCATGGACAATACCTCGTCACTTACCGGACGCTACCTTTCTGGAACTCATACTGTTTCTCTCCCTCTTCGTCAGAGACATGCAACTCGATATTTGACGGTAGAAGGCGCCTTCACCCATAACCTGAAAGATGTCACCGCGCGCATCCCGCTCGGGCTGTTCACGTGTGTCACGGGAGTATCTGGATCGGGAAAGAGTTCGCTTATTTTCGATGTTCTCTACCGCTCCATTATCCAAACTCTGTATCGGCGAAACGGAAAACGAAGGGTCTTGAAATCAGCGAGAAAGCCCCAGCGTCTCTCCGGTTGCCGTGCTCTCACAGGCATAGAACACATCGACAAGGTCATCAATATTACCCAAGACCCGATCGGTCGGACGCCGCGATCCAACCCAGCGACGTACACTGGACTGTTTACCTATATTCGAGAATTTTTCGCGCAACTTCCTGATTCGAGAATACGCGGCTACCGTGCAGGACGGTACAGCTTTAACGTTAAGGGAGGCCGCTGTGAAGCATGCCATGGCGACGGCCTGCTTAAAATCGAGATGCATTTTCTTCCAGATCTTTTTGTGAAATGTGAAATTTGCGACGGGCGCCGCTATAACCGAGAGACGCTGGATGTGCGGCATCAGGGACGTAATATCGCCGACGTGCTTAACCTAACAGTGGATGAGGGGATCGAAGCCTTTCAGCATCTCCCGCTTATCCGTCGGAAACTAGAAACGTTACGTGATGTCGGACTTGGATATATGCGGCTCGGACAATCAGCAACGACCCTGTCGGGAGGAGAGGCTCAGCGGGTCAAGCTGTCCAGAGAACTGTCGAAACGATCGACCGGACGCACTCTCTATATTCTCGACGAGCCAACGACGGGCCTGCATTTTGTTGATATTCAAAAACTGCTTGACGTACTGGATCGGCTTGTTTCGGAAGGAAATAGTGTGGTCGTGATCGAGCATAACCTTGATATTATCAGGCATGCTGACTACATTATTGACCTGGGGCCGGAGGGGGGCGATCGGGGAGGGGAAATCATCGCCACTGGGAGCCCAGAAGAGATAACGGCAATTCAACACTCCCACACCGGTCGCGCACTGTTGGAAGCCAGCATGGGTACACACCCGCGCCGATTCACCACGGAACCGGCTCGACATCAGCGTTCTATGTCATGGGCTTAACTCTCTTCACCTACAGTGACATGGTCTCTAAGTTTTTCTAACGTCTCCTTCCCGATACCTTTGACGTTCAGCAGATCCTCTACTGTATTAAACGCCCGCTCGTTTTCCCTATATTCTACAATTCGCTCAGCAATCACCTTGCCAATCCCCGGAACCGTCTTCAGTTCATTCACTGTAGCAGTGTTGACATTGACATTGTGGTCTGCATGAGCTACAGCTGCACTCATGACCATTACAACACTCACAAGTCCAATAAATATGACGCTGCCTACGAATAATTTCACTCTCTGCCTCATCAATTCCTCCTCTATAAAACAGATTGAATGAACACTAAAACTATCTCTGGATTTTCGATCATCGGTTCCACACAGCAGCACTGATTTTCCTCATGCTTCGGAATTCTTCGCCGATGGGACGGGAGGAGAAAGTGGCGGATCCGCCGGTCGATACGTGGGGACGACTTTCTTGAGTGCGTCAATCACGCCTCGAGTGTCCCCGACTCCCGCACGCTTTTCTAATTCTTCCACCGTCTTGGACAAAAACGCCGGTTCCGGGACATAACTGGAGCGAATCCTAAACACGCGCTCAACCGACGAAGGCTCGAGCGTCTCGTTCGTATCGATTAATTCTTCCTGCAATTTCTCCCCGGGACGTCTCCCCACAAAGGTGACTGAGATTTCCTCCTCGGGGACAAACCCGGACAAACGAATCATATTCCGTGCTAAGTCGACAACCTTAATCGATTCACCCATTTCGAGCACAAAGAGTTCACCTCCCTTGGCTAGTGCTGCGGCATACAACACCAGCTGAACCGCCTCAGGAATCAGCATAAAGTATCGCCGCATCTCCGGATGCGTCACCGTCACCGGGCCTCCCGCCTTGATTTGCTCCAAAAAACGCGGGATCACGCTGCCGGCGCTTCCCAACACATTTCCAAACCGTACTCCGGTGAACGCATGCCCATTGCTGGAATGCACTCCCTGCATTAATAACTCTGCTACCCTCTTCGTGGCCCCCATAACACTGGACGGGCTCACCGCTTTATCTGTTGAGATAAGGATAAAACGTCGCACACCATGGCGTTGCGCTGCCTTTGCCATGACTTGCGTTCCAATAACGTTATTCTTTACCGCTTCGCAAGGATTCAACTCCATCAGTGGAACATGTTTATGTGCCGCGGCATGGAAAATTACCTCCGGCTGATGCTCAGCCAGAACGTCATCAACACGCTGCCCGTCGGTCACATCCCCAATCACCGCGTGTACGGGCCATGCATTGTTCGCAGCGGACAACTCACTCGCGACCGTATACAACCCATATTCATATCGTTCGTATAAGATGAGCGCCGATGGGTGGAACGAAATGATCTGCCGACATAACTCGGCACCAATAGAACCGCCGGCACCGGTCACCATAATTCGTTTGCCTTGGATCAGGTGTTTGATCGGTTCGGGATCAAGTCCTACGGGTGCACGCTCCAGCAGGTCATTGATGGAAAGGCTTCGCACCTGACTCATGTTGACGTCACTTTTAGATAGATCGCGAACATTTGGCAGTGTCTGAATCGGAATCTTGAATGGCGCTAAGATCTGGACGATTTCCCGAATTGGGCCTGGTTTCACTGAAGGAATGGCGATGAGAACGGCATTAGGGCGGGTATCTTCCAGGACCTTGGCAAGGGCACCACGCGTTCCCAGTACCTTGACTCCGTGGATGTGTTGACCAATCTTTGCTGGATTATCGTCGAGAAACCCAACCGGCTCGAACTCGTAGAACGGATTGTTTTGCATGTCACGCACAATCCGCTCGCCTGCACCACCAGCACCATAAATCAAGATTCGTTTCCCTGGCTTCAAACGACCCACGTCTCGATAAATACGGCGTGCCATCCGACTTCCGCCTAGCAAGATGATCAGCACAATCGCATCGATGAGGAAAATCGAACTGGGATACGTATCCTCGCCCAATCCCCAATAGACCACCATGTAGAAAACGATTGTGCTGACAACGACGGCACCGATGATATTGCGAAGATCATAGATACCGGCGTACCGCCACAACCCTTCATAGAGCCGAAATGGGATAAAGGCCAGCCCTCGGATAACCACCAACCATGGCACCATATCGACAAAACGGCCCAACAGGACATCAGGTATGACCGGCCCAAATATCAGCCAGAAGGCGAGAAAGTTGGCTAGGACAATCAAGCCCACATGCAAAAGAACAACGAGCGGGCGGCGAAAGTCCAAAATTAATTGCTTCATAACGAGGCCAAAATTATGCGAAATCCATTCGTTCTACCCGCGCACCTTTCATTCCAACTATCGTGTCGCAGGCCAATCATACCGCAACGGTCACTAATTTGACACTTTTCTTGAAACTTCCCGCTCCACCATTCGCACCCAGACCATCAGGCCCGCATAAAGCATCCCCCAGACACATAGCAGAATAAGCCGTGCGCCATCGCCCAAAAACGCATACAGAATCGCGCCACACCCACAGACACACATCAGCACATACTCCGCCCATACCGTCTTTTTGTACCCCCATCCGGATAGAACCAACCGTTGGTAATAATGCTCTCGATGTGGCAACCATATTTTCTTCCCTTCAAACAAGCGACGGAAGAGTGTAGCGGTCGCGTCCATGATGAATGGAGAGAAAATAAGAATCGGGACCCACACATCAAATACTCCGGCGCAAATCCCAACGACAGAAAGTGCTCCCGCGAGGAATCCAAGTGAGATACTGCCAACATCGCCCATAAAAATCTTGGCTGGAGGCATGTTATACACAAGGAATCCACAAGCCGCAGCCGAAATGAACAGCGCGAGCATCGCAAGAGTTTCACTCCCACCAATCCAGGCACTGCAACTGAGAAAGCCAAATCCAAAAACCGTCATTCCACCGGCAAATCCGTCCATCCCGTCCATAAAATTGTACAAATTCACAATCCATATAATAAACAAAGTCGTCAGAAGTGCCGCAGTATCTCCTGGTACCCACGTTCCAATGAGTGGAATTGTAATGGCATCGATCTTGGCACCCGCAACGAAAACCACGCTGCCTGCCACCACAGCATGCACTCCGAACCGAATACCAGGTGGCACACCCACCCGGTCATCCGCAAACGACACCGCAGCAATGCACAGGGTTAGGAGAAGAATCCACCGGATCTGCTGCATCTGTAAGGGATCGGAATGTGCCCAGAGGCCGTCATGCAACCACCCAGAGACATGACCAGCATAGGTCAACAGAAGTCCGGCGAAGAGACTCCCCAATACCGCAATGCCCCCGGTTCGAGGCGTAGGATGGCTATGTAAAGAGCGTTCGTTGGGATAATCAAGAAAGTAAAGGCGGGAACTGGGTGAGGAGAGGTGGCGGGTCAGCCAGGAAGACAGCACGAGGAGGAACGCAGCAACAACAAAACTCTCAAGGTTCACACCGATGCCTTTCGATACCACTGAATGAGCTCGGGAAGAGCTTCGTGAAATGTCACGGAAGGGCGATACCCCAGCTCCCGTGAGATGGATTCAGAGCTATACCAGGCCGAACCGATCAATTTGTCCAAAGCTTTGGAGTCAAACATAAATCGCTGTCTCCGAACTCGGCCTATCACGTCGCCCACATACCCAAGCACCTTCAACACGCCGATCGGAACATGCCACTGAGGGACGCGCTTTCCAAGGCTCCCACAAATCCATTCATATATTTCGCGCGTCGAATACGGCTCGTGATCCGTCACGATATAGCATCGCCCGTTTGCCTGTACTTTGGTCGCTGCCAGGATCGCCGCATCCACCACGTTGGACACATGAACCATACTGCGACGATTCTTGATGTCAGGAAGAGGAGGAAAGAGTCCACGATCAATTGCGGCTATCATGCGAAACAGATTACCCTTGTTTCCCGATCCATACACCAAAGGAAGACGCAAACACACCGCATGTAATCCGGTGCGTTTCCCATAATCGAGAACCAACTCCTCAGCGGCGAGCTTTGACTTTCCATATCGCGTTACCGGTCGGGCCTCGGAAATTTCACTCAGACACTCCAGTGTGTCTTCGCCTATGGCTTTGACACTACTAAAAAACACGAACCGTTGGACGCCGTATCTAGCCGAGGCCTCGAGAACATTCCGCGTGCCCTCCACATTGACTTTATAGTAGGTGTTGTCCAGGTCTTCCATTTCGGACATCTCATGGACTTTTCCTGCCAAATGAAACACCGTGTCATTGTCTGCCATGGCGTTGTTGATGCTGTAGGGATCTTGAAGGTCTCCGACGACGATCTTGACGGTCTGTGGCCATGTCACTAGCGATGAGCCATCACGAACAAACGCCCGCACTTCACATCCTATCTGAAGAAGACTCTCAACGAGCCTTCTCCCGATAAACCCTGACGCGCCAGTGACCAAGACCCTCATGCCAACTCCCTTTGCTGCACCATACAATCAAGAATGTTTCTTGCCATCGCTCTCATGATCGCCGCACGCGAAAATTTCTGAACGAATTCATCGCGAGGACTATCCTTCATTTCGAGTTGATCAAATGCCTGAATCGCTTCTTGCACATCACCGGGATGGAACACGACGGAGTTACTGACCTGTCCATTAATGAATTCCGCTGCGTAACCAGAAACACCAGCCCAAATGGGTTTTCCGAGCGCGGCATACTCGAATATTTTCGACGGCAAAACCCTCTTGAATGCCTCGTAGTCGTTCAGGTGCAAGAACAACACATCCGCGCGCAAATACTCTTTGATCAGTTCTGCGCGAGGCATAGACGCTACCAGTTCAACATTATCTACACCAGACTCGTCCAGCGCCGCTTCCAATTGTGCCCTGCGCCCTCCATCGCCAATCAGCTTGAAAATCGCACGTCCCTGCAAATTTCGGGCAACGGCGGGAATGATCTTGTGCAACCCCTGTCCCTCACCCATATTGCCAGCGTAAAGCACGCGAACACAACCCTTCTGAGGGCTATTATTATATCCAGTTGCGCTTCCCCGCAGCATGAACTCTTCATCAATGCCATTCGTGAACAACGAAAATGACTGCTCTGGATAACGCGCTTTGAAGTAAGATTCAAAACCCTTCGAGACGAGATTGACATGCATGGCACGACGTATCGTCCACCACTCAGTGGCTAAAAAGACGGGCTTCACTACAAATGCCAGGGCCCTCGGTAGCACATCCGTGATCGTGTCAACGAAGATGTCCCGAATATCGAGATACAACATAAAATTTCCGCGCTTGGCAACCCAGGCCCCCAACACCGCAGTCAGTAGACGGGAGGATGTCGCATAAACCAATGTGTACTGCTTGCCCTTAACTAGGTTGGATGCTTCCCATGCAAAGTGGACGAAAGCCCTTGCCTGATCCAACATGCCGCTCTTGTGCGGTGGCAGTTGAATCCTTCGAACGTTAAGCCGCTCGGCACTCTCCCATTCCAGCGCTTGAACATTGAAGTCGCTGTATCGGTTTGGGAGGGTCGTGATGACGTCAACCTTGACCTCAGACGATTCCATGCAGAGTAGCGCCTCAACCAGTGCGGTCGTGCGAAACGCGCCCGCAGACAAGTCTGGGCGATAGTAAAACGTTAATACAAGAATGCGGTGTTCTTCCATCACCAACGCAAACGCGTCACAACCGACCCGCCACGAAACGATGCCGTCACCGTCTTGTTTTCAAGTGTTTTCCCAAATTCCGGATGCCATGTCGAATCAGCCATCCGAAGTTTGGACAACGGATCAGTTGAAACCCGGATGTGAGCGCGTCCATTTCCTTCCAATACGACACCCTCACCTGATCGTTCATCTACGCGAGGAACTACGTCAGGATGGAGATGCAGATACAAACTTGCTGTCTCGAACCGACCCTCCACCCTATCCTCGACATCCAGTCCTTCCGAACGCAAAACCCCCCTCCGCCGATGGACCACGCGGCCCGGCAGCCTCTTGTAGCCATCATGCGCCG
>JYMV01023036.1_pt1 | contig 20547 bp, 19 predicted proteins | sample 338911 | NCBI WGS metagenome assembly JYMV01 (sample SAMN03354496, study PRJNA234377) | hydrothermal vent metagenome | biome: Deep sea; feature: Hydrothermal plumes at the Eastern Lau Spreading Center, Western Pacific Ocean; material: Seawater | place: Tonga | collected 2009 | depth 2000 m m
CGGAATTGTTATCAATGACTTAATTGATATGGGGCAATCGTCAAACAGGCGGAAAGTTGAAAAACGATTCCAAGAAAACTTAGAGAGAGATCGCGCACGTTCAACTGTTTTGCCAATTAGCAGATTTGGGTTGATGGAAATGACTCGACAGCGAATTCGTCCAAGTGTTCTTGACAGCCATTATGCTGCTTGTTCCCAATGTGATGGGAGAGGTAACGTTAAAACTACCGAAGAAGTTGCAGCAGATGCAACACGGCATTGCGGTTGGTTATTGCATCATGAGAATGTACGCAGGGTCGAATTGACATGTTCCGCATCTGTTGGAACGTTTCTGCTTTCGAACAAGCGGGGCGAATTAGACGCGTATGAACAGCGTTCTAAGAAGCGAATTGTTGTACGAATTAGCGAGGAACTAGCAAAAGACCGCCTCATTTATTATGCCTACGACGCACGCGGCGCGGACATTGAATTGGAAACGCTCGTTGCATCTAAGCCGCTTTCAATTGCAGCACTAATAAAAGCTGATAATTCCTATGTTGCTGACGAGGAAAATTCTGAAGAGAAAACTGGCAGGCGAAGGTCCCGCCGTAGAGGCAAAAAGAATCTTCCTCTCGCAGAGGCGGCATCTATTTCTGCTGGTGCTGATCTTCAAGAAGAGTTGGATTCACTTGATAAGGTTAAGCCAGAAGTCAAACAAGGCAAGAAACAGCAACTAAGAAAAGGCGTGAAAAAAGAAGAAACGCCAGCAGATTCTGCGATGCGAGTTTTTCAATTCGCGAGGAGTATCGGCAAATCAAGCAAGGAAGTTCTTGAGCAGTGTAAGCAAGAAGGATTCGCCGTTCGTAATCACATGTCTACGATGACTTCTGAAATCATTACTAAACTTAAAGAAGGTTTCGAAGAACTCGTTGAAAAGAAAAAGCCACGGCGAAGAAGACGTCGAAAAAACAATAGAACGAAAAAATCAAGTGACGCAGTGGCAACAACCACAACTACTGAAACGGCTCCAGTTGATACTAATAAGACTGCAACTGAGAATAAGGAAGTTAAGAAAAAATCAAAGAAGAGTAGGTCGCGGTACACTTCAAATCGCTCGAGAAAAAAAGCCAATGCAGCAGATGCAAAAGAAACTGTAGAGACAAAAGTTGAAGTTGTTGAGCCCAAAAAGAAGGCGCGCAAAACGCTCTATGGAGGCCGAAGGCGATCTGTAACAACTGATGAAGTTCAAGCAAGTAGAGACAGTAGAGCATGAGTCAGCGGATTTTTATTCTTGGTTCAACTGGCTCTATTGGATGTAGTACTGTTGAAACTATATTGCATTTAAGAGCCAAAGATGGTGAAGGAAGTTGGCCGGTTGTTGGTTTAGCAGCGGGCAAAAACCACGCTTTGTTGCATGAACAAGCACTAACTCTTGGAGTCAATTCTGTATCACACTGTTCAAACACATCGCTAGGTATTGCGAATGAGTATGACTCTGCAGTACAGTTGATTCAAGAACAAGCTCAATCAGGTGATTTGGTTGTTGCAGCAATTGTAGGTTTTGCTGGAATTGCTCCAGTCCTTGCAGCGATTGAATGTGGTTGTTCTATTGCACTTGCTAATAAAGAGTCACTGGTTTCTGGCGGTCAGGTTGTACTAGACGCTGTTGCAAAAGCAGGCGTTTCATTATTACCAGTTGACAGTGAGCACTCCGCAATTTTCCAAGTGTTGGCTGGAAATTCTGCCAAAGAAGTTAAAAAAATAGTTCTCACCGCAAGCGGTGGGTCACTTCGCGGGTTTACTAAGGATGAAGTTGCAATTGCTACTGTCTCCCAAGTGTTGAACCATCCGACTTGGAATATGGGAGCAAAGGTTACAGTAGACTCTGCTTCTCTGATGAACAAAGCGTTAGAGCTAATCGAAGCGCATTGGCTGTTTGGAGTTGACGCAAGCAAACTTGAGGCAATAATTCACCCACAATCGATTGTCCACGGCATGGTTGAATTTTGTGATGGGTCTGTTATTGCGCAACTTTCACCTCCGGATATGCGCTTGCCTATACAATTTGCACTGACGTGGCCAGAACGAGTTTCTGGATGTAGTAACGTCCTAAATTGGAGTACGTTGAGCTCATTGGAATTTGAGCCAATTGATAGTTCGATTTTTCCAGCCATTGCGATTGCCTACGATGTGATTAATCGGGGAGGCACATCGGGAGCGGTCCTGAATGCAGCGAATGAAATTGTTGTTGGAGCTTTTCTTGAACAAGGATTGCCATTTGGGTCGATGATTGGTATCGTTTCTGAGACTTTAGATAAAATAGAAATAGTAGATGATGCTGTAATGGATGCAGTTATCGAAGCAGACACCGAAGCAAGGTCATTAACTAGACAAATCATTGCTTCACGCAAGGTACACTCGTAAAGGATTAGAATGAGTTTTGATTCAATATTTAATATGCTCTTGATTGTTTTGGGTTTTGGATTGCTAATTGGAATTCATGAATGGGGACATTTTATTGCTGCTAAGTGGTCTGGAATTAGAACAAACGCTTTTGCAATAGGAATGGGACCACAGGTCTTTTCATATCGAAAAGGAATCGGGCTCTGTTATAAATCGACAACACCAAAAGTAGTTGCTAAGTTCGGCAAAGACGCGTCTGAAATGACTGACAGCGAACTAAAAGAGCACGGTCTCTCAGAAACGGAATATTCGTTGCGATTACTTCCAATTGGTGGCTTTGTAAGCATGCTTGGTCAAGAAGATGGTAAGCCGGATTCAGTTTCTGTCGATCCAAGAAGTTACAACAAATGCCCAATCGGTAAACGGATGGTTGTTGTTTCAGCAGGGGTAGTCATGAATTTGCTTTTCGCTGGGTTTCTCTTTTTAATTTGCTTTCAGATTGGAGTTAATTTTGAAGCACCGATTCTTGGTTTAATAGTTCCTGGTTCACCTGCGAGTGAAGCGATTGCGCTAGATGAAGGATCTCATTTGCAACCAGGTGATACGGTAATATCTGTTGACGGTAAACCAGCTAGAACATTTACGGATGTTCAAATTGCAAGCGCAATGGCTAAGCCCGGAGTACCAGTCGAGCTTGTCATTAAAAGAGATGGACTTGAAGAACTTCTTTCCTATTCAATTTCTCCAACTAGTGTGACCCAGGAAGGCTTGCTCGAATTAGGTTTGTATCCTGCCTCCTCCTTGAAACTTCGCACTGGAGAATCGGGCGAAAGTGTACTAGCAGCAATTCACTCTACTGAAACGCTAACTGGTATTCGTGCAGGTATGCGATTGACAACGGCTAATGGCGAACCAGTTGACGTGTGGTCGCAATTTAATACACTTGTTCAGGAATGCGACGGAAAGCCAGTGCAAACTGAATGGGCTGGTTTAACTGGTACGTTGAACGTTGAAATTCCAGTAAAGCCAAATTTATCTGTACTTAGAATGGTTGATGTTCCTGCGTCTGCACCTCAAAATTATGACCAAGGATTGCTTGGTCTGAGCCCGTTATCAGAAATTGGTTTGATACTTTCAGATAGCCCTAATAATTCTATTTTTCAAATTGGCGATATTGTCTTAAAAGTTGCTTCACTTGAAGCTCCAAGAATGGGGCAACTGCGCAATTTGCTGGCTCGCACGCCAGATGGAAAAGTATCTTTTACTGTTTTGCGAGATTCCAAAGAAGTAGAACTGCAAGCATTAATTCGAAATGGGTTGCTTGGTGTACTTTTGGAGAACGCTCTTGATGTGCCGAGAATTGCTCAGCCAATTTCACATGCCATAGTCAACAATAAAGAAGTGACAACACCTATTGCAAATGTGCAACTAGTTGCTGGCTCAGAAATAATTTCCATTCAGGGAAGACCTGTCTCAAATTGGGAAGAAATTAGAAATGCTTTTATCGCAAGTGGTAATTCTGTAGAAGTGGAATTGCGAAGTTCTCTTTATGGAAATGCAACGACTAAAATTGCTATTGCCATTTCCGACAAAGAACACGATGCTTTGTCGGCGTTAGGTTGGTATTCACCTCTACCGATGCAGATGTTTGACCCAATTTATGTGACCCGAAGCAGCGATGGTAACCCCATCAAAGCGTTAACCATGGGATTTGATGAAACGATAAATATGGTGACGATGACGTACCTCACCATTGACCGTCTCTTACGCAGAACAGTCGGTGTCGATCAGTTGCGAGGTCCAATTGGTATTGTGCATGTTGGCGCGAAAATTGCAAATAGAGGACTTAGTTATCTATTATTTTTCCTTGCAATTATCAGTGTAAATTTAGCGGTATTGAATTTCTTGCCACTGCCAATTGTCGATGGCGGTTTATTTTTGTATCTCATATACGAGAAATTATTTAAAAAGCCACCATCAATAGGATTTCAAAATGCCGCAGCAGTCTTTGGACTAGGTTTGATTGCAATGCTCTTCGTAGTAACGTTTTACAACGATATTATGCGCCTTGTTTGATATAACTCCGATTTCGATGTGACGTTCATTTCTCGGAAAAGCCAATTATGGCTTTTGCAGTCATTTTTAAATCTATTTGTAAATGCCTGTTGCTTACCGTCTTATTTGACTTGTAGTGAAATCTAGGGAACTAATTCCGGTTATGCGGGTTACGAAACCGCTAAAACCGATTATTGATGTCATGCGGTAGGTTTATGCTGCCGAAATTGCTTTTAGGCACTAAAGGCAAGGATGCATATGAATTTATACCAATCTCTGAAAACCAAGACAAGACGAACCATAATGATAGTTGAAAGTGACAACGCGCTTGCACAGCGTCTCGTTGCATCGTTAGTAACAATCGCAGACTCAAGTGATGGCGAACCGAATCGATTTCAAAGTGCAAATTTGGAATGTCAGGTTTTCGCTTCCCAGCGAGAATTCTTTGAATCTGATCCCGCGATTTGGGATGTAGTTGTTTGCGCTTCGCAACTTGGAGATTCATCTGGTTTTGATATTCTTTCCTTTGTGCAAGGTTTAAGGCCCGATGTGCCTGTAATTTTAACTGGATTGCCAGATGAAGCAGGCGCAGCAGTCGAAGCTATCAAGGCAGGAGCTGCAGATTATTTAATGCTTACAGGGCATGAGATGATTACACTTCCAGTCACAGTGCAAAAATGTTTAGCGTTACAAGTTATCCGTTCTGAGAACGATGATTTGCATGCGGATTTAAGCCAATCGCTTTCGGAGTTAGCCGTTGCTAATCGTGAATTGCAACAAATGATTCAGAGACTTGAAGTTGCTGCGCGAACCGATGACTTAACAAAGTTGAGTAATCGACGTTGGCTGAACTTAATGTTAGAAAGTAAGTGGGAAGAGGCATCACGAAATGGAATCCCTCTAGCGTTTTTAATGATTGACCTTGACGGGTTTAAACCATTCAACGACAGTTTTGGACATCAAAAAGGTGACGAAGTGTTACGTCTTGCAGCAAGAGTTCTCGAAGCGAATTGCCGCTCAATAGATGTATCGGCGCGTTTTGGCGGTGATGAATTTTGCGTATTGATGCCGCATGCAGAGCCAGATTCAGCGATACGTGTTGCACATAGAATTGCTGCTGCATTTGATGAAGCAATGTCAGCAATAGTTGAAAGCGATTCTTTTGTATCAATGTCGATTGGCGTTTCGCATTTACAAATTAACCAACCAGTAAGTGCTGACGAATTGGTATTGTTTGCAGATGAAGCAATGTATAAAGCAAAAAGTATATCGAGCAAACGTGTTGTGATGTCCGAAGCATCCCGACGAAAAATTGCGTAACTATATTCGTCGTTTCATCGCTCGGTCCATATCGCGTTTTGCAACTTTCTTTGCGAGGTCTTGTCGCTTATCCGCTTTGCGCTTGCCTGAAGCTAAACCGATCAAAACTTTCGCTTTATTATTTGAAAAATAAATCTTTAATGGGACGAGGGTATTGCCCTGTGAATTGGTGAATGTAGCTAGTTTGACAATTTCTCTTTTGTGTGCGAGTAATACTCTAGTTCTCGTCGGTTCATGTTGTTGCGTTGGGCCTGCATCGGAATATTCTGCAATATGTACACCGTGCATGGACAGGCCCACAGGGCGCACCGAAGAACGAATCCAGCCCTCAGCTAGACTCGCTTGCCCTTTACGGAGAGACTTAACCTCCGTCCCTCTCAGGACGATGCCAACTTCAAGCGTGTCTTCAATGTGATAATCATGCCGCACTTTGCGGTTTTCAATGACTGGCGAGTGGTTGGTTTTCTTCTTTCCCATGGTAAAAATAGGATTCTAGAGTATTAAATAGGTGTTTGTTGCGTAACTTCACTTGTTTTGAGTAGCATTTAGATTAAAAACTTGTAAAGTATGAGTTAGGAGACTGAACAATGGAAATTATGTCAATTGCGCTTTTAAGTAGTTGCGCGTTAATGGGGCCACCCGATACGGCAAACTGGACTTTCGATATTACTTCGAGCGGGGAAAACCAATCATGGGTTGCGCCTACACCAATTAGAGCAGATGGGGTGCACTATGAACTTCTGTACACAGTCACAGGCGCAACGGTGATGGTAAGTTATATTGGAATTGATTTCGGTCCAATTGACGTTTTAGATATGATTCCACCGTATGCATTAGAAACATGGCGTACACAAAATGGGCCATGCCCACTAGACTTTGGCTGGACAACGGTCAGCGCACCTGAAGGGCAAATACCACCATCCTTGTCCTATGACTGGATGGTAGAACTGAATGCAAAAGGTCGCGCGACTTTTCGGATGGAGAATTTATATCTTGGCGAAGCAGATTATGATTTAGGTTGGCCATGGGGAAGTGTTACTGTCCAAATTCAATCCGGTACTGTTACTGCAAATGTAAAATTAGATATTGTTCAAAATCCCTGCTATGCGGATATCGACAACAGCGGGATTGTGGACGTTGTGGATCTTCTTAAACTCATTGGCGCTTGGGGCGAATGCGATGATTGTCCTATTGATCCAAATGGCGACGGCTTCGTCGATGTGACAGATTTATTGATGATTGTAGGTTCGTGGGGTACTTGCCCAATTTGAGTACCAATTCAATTCAAATTATTGATAAAAAACCATGGCAATTGCCGTGGTTTTTTAATGCGCGGAAGAGGACTCGAACCTCCATGGGATTTTACTCCCACCAGCACCTCAAGCTGGCGCGTCTGCCAATTCCGCCACCCGCGCTTGGGGATTACGATTCTACCACGACAAGAGTACTCCTGCTAGCGTAGAATCCCTAAAGATGAGCAAGAAGAGGTTAAACATAAATGAAATATTTCTCTCGATTCAAGGCGAATCGAGCAGGGTAGGTTTACGCTGTGTCTTTGTACGACTTCGTGGCTGTCCGTTGCGATGTAATTATTGCGATACCTCGTATGCCTTTTCAGAAGGCGGTGCGATGAGCATCGAGGATATTATTGAAGAAGTGAATTCGCACGATTGCCAACTTGTTGAAATCACCGGTGGTGAACCACTGATTCAGCAAAATGTTTACCCGTTGATGAAAATGTTGTGCGACCTTGGCTATGAAGTGCTCGTTGAAACGAGCGGTCAACAGAAACTGGATGCATGCGATTCCCGTGTCAAGCGAATTGTTGATATTAAAACCCCAAACAGTGGTGCAGGTGGTTCCTTTTTAGAATGCAATTTTGATCTCCTTCGACAGGCAGACGAAGTGAAATTTGTACTAACGGACAAAGAAGATTTTGATTGGGCCTGTACTATTGTGAAAAAGTTCAATTTGCTGGAACGTGTAGGCGAAGTCCATTTTTCACCCGTCATGTTTCAAGAAGCAAACAATTGCATTCAAGGTTGTGAAGCGCTTTCTCCAGAGACATTAGCGAATTGGATTCTAGAATCAGGTCTTGGGGTGCGGTTACATTTGCAACTACATAGATACATTTGGGCTCCTGATGCCAGAGGCGTGTAAAATAGAATTTATGCGATTAGAAAAAACATTTAGATTTGAAGCAGCGCACTGGTTACCAAATGTTCCTGAAGGGCATAAATGCGGGCGTATGCACGGCCATTCTTTTCGTGTGACAATTGTTGTTGAGGGCAAAGTGGATGCAGAATCGGGATGGGTGATGGACTATGGAATTATCAAAGATGCGTTTGCGCCTCTTGACGCTCAATTAGATCATTATTGCTTGAACGAAATTGAAGGGTTGGAAAATCCAACAAGTGAAATGTTGTCTCAATGGATATGGAATCAGATGAAGCCGAATCTCCCACAATTGGTTGAAATTGCAGTTGAAGAGACGTGTACTTGTCGGTGTGTGTATCGTGGGTGAGATTGAATCAGGCGTCGTCGCGTTTGACAACAACTAAATTCGTACGTTCGCCACGCCCTTGCAAAGGGTAATCTTTTCGAAGTGGAAATGCAGGAAAATCTTTCCACATCAATATGCGTCGTAAATCTGGGTGATTTCGGAAGTGAATGCCGAACATGTCAAATACTTCACGCTCTCGCCATTCTGCGCCTTCCCAAATATCAGTCGATGAATCAACATACAGAGCGGGATCATCTATGATTCCAGAAGTATCTAGCGATGGATTCAAGAATGTTTTTACTCTGATTCGGCATGCAGTTTCAGTGTTTACAAGAATCCAAACGACAGCAAATCTTCCAATAGTTGGGGCGGGGTAGCCGAGATAATCAACTGCGGTAACATCGCAAAGCAAATCGTAATTACAAGCTGGATCGTCTCGAAGAAACCGTAACAAGCGATGCGCATCACTAGGATCAGCAACAAGAGTGGTGTCGCCCCTGAATTCAGTTGCTCTTAATTTCATGTCGTCGAGTGCTTCTTTGACTCGTGAAATAGTTGGATGGTCAAGACGTGGTTTCATAACGAAGTATTGTATCGAATAAAGAGGAATTACTGTGGGCTTGAGCCCTGTAAGCCACGGATTGTAATGGTATCAATCGCAGGATCCATATTCCAGGTAACGCCTTCAGCCCGAACAGGGTACGGGCTGCCCTGTGTTAAAATCGCAACGGTCCTACCTTGGGTAGCGGATAAATCAGCAATGCCTGTGCGTAAGTTATAGTCAAATAAATCACAGTCAACGGTTCGGGATTCTGTTGCAATGTAAACAGTTCCCTTTGCAACTAACTGCTGTAGATCCATGCCTCGCATGGTCAATTCAGAAGTGCCGTCTTTATTCGTGCGAACTCGGTTTGGGTCAACGGAAATCGCTTCAATTCTGTCCGATGTAAGCATACCTATTGAACCGTCGAGACCTTTGTGTAGCATTTGAACGTTGCCATTCATCTCGATTCGATATAAATCGTCAGATAATTTTGTGGTTTTGAGTTTTTTGTCCCAAGTAAATCGAGTAGTTCCTCTTCCTGCAAGGGATGATTGATGCAGTTCTTTGCTTGGAACTCTTGGATCTCGAAGAACAAGTTCGCCGTTACCAACGGCGAGTGTTTCAAAAGTTATTGCATCGAATTCAATGTGGTTGCCACCTATGTAATACACAACTGGCGGCGCTGCCAAGTCTAGTGGTTCCCAAGAACGGTGTTCAATTTTCGCGTCGTTTTTTGCAATGACTTTCTTAAGTTGGCGCTCTTCATTTTCTGTATCAACGTGCATCTTTTCAAATTCAAGACGTAAGTCGTCACCTGTCATTTGGCTTCGTTCAATAGAAGTTCTCTGTGAACGAACATCGACACTCCCTTTTAAGTCAATTGCTCCAGCATTGTTATTGAATGTTCTGTCAAGCAACATATTCTTTTTCCAATTTGCTCGCATCGAAACATTGACGGGCTCTTTAACTCGCTGTTCTTTGTTATCTACGTCTGGTCGAGCAATACGATGGTTTGGAGAAACGTCAAGCGGGGCATCTAAAAAGAGTGCTTGTCCTGCGCCATTCCATTTTCCTTTTCCGCTTGCTCTATCGAGGGTTAATGTTGCGAAATCCCCGCGGTTCATCAACATGCGTTTGTATGCGATTAATACATTTCCCTCGAGGATGGCAATGTCTTGCGATATATCGCCTTCGAGGGAATTACAGAAGGCGCGACCACCATCGTCGAGTAAGACCTGGACATCGCCAGTAGCATTCATTTTGTCAGCTTTCGTACCCTTTAACATTGAGCCATCATCGCTGACTTCTTTAGTATTTTGAACAAATGTAACTCGCGCTTCGTCAGACCACATTGTCTGTGTGTCGCTCATCGCCTTAACTTGGCCAGTTGCAATAGCAATGCTAGGGGAGGAGCCACCATCATCATCGGGCTCAAAATGAACAGTTAATGTACTGCAAGTAACAGTTGAGCCTTCGTCTGACAAAATGACATCGCCATTGCAAACTACTTTATCAAGGGCATCATCGCCATCAGCGCCAAAGTAAAAATCAACTCCATCTTTCCAGACAAGGGAAGTACTGGTCGAAGTAGGCGCTATAGATTTCATTTGCCCGCTACCAACCGCTCCGCCTTCCCCGTCTTCTCTTGCAACCCAAAGATGTTGGGAAAGAGTTTCAAAATCATTCATTATGAGTGAACTTGGCGAACCATACAGATCAATTCGGTCGTGAGCGACTTCGTACCGAAGCATTGCTCCAGTTGCAGTCATTTCTTGAATATTGTCAATCAGTTTGACAGGTTCATTTGCTGATGCAAACAATTCAATTCGTGTGTCTTCTGGTGTTGAAGGTCGTAGTGCTTCGTCGAGCAATGGAACCATTGTGAGTCCTCCGTCGCATGTAAGGCGAACAGGGGGTTGGGTTGGTTCTTGCAATGTTGAAGCGAGTGCTGTTGCAACGATAGTAGAGTGAATTCCAAAAGGTAGCATGGCTATTGTCCTTGTCGGTTGAGTTCTTCTTACCATAGACGATGAATCGCTTTCATCAGAAAAAGCAACTGTAAGTCTATCCCCGAATGCAACTCGACCGGTTATTTGGTCGCCTTGCAAGATAGATACGTTGTCTAAAAAAGTAAGAATGTAATATTCATTTGTTGGGCCAACTGCAGCAGCATGGATGCGGTGAGATACATTGTGCTTAGTCTTCTTAATTGTCTTTTTAATCGAAGTTGATTTTGCTTCCGTTGAAATTCGAGGAGTCTGCGGCAAGGTATTTGGTTGTACTTTGTCTGGATAGAATTCTAGGAAATCTAATTCTTCAAGTCGTAAATATTCGATGCGACCAATTTTGTCATTGAATCGAACAGTAAGTTGTCTACCGGAGAGTTTTTGTGATGCGGAAACGATCCGCACTTCGCTGTCGCACGTTATCTCGCCTAAGAAGTTATCAAAACTTGCTTGGGGTGTAGTTAGAACCATTGACGGAAGAGAACTGATTCTGATGCCTTGCTGATCAAGGTCATACATTTCAACACGGACATGGCCTGCAATTTCGCCTGATTCTAAAATACGTTGAGGTGCATTTGCAATCCCTTTGTCGCCAGTAATGACAATGAGTTGGCTATCGGAAAGAAAAATCTCAACTTCGGGTTTCTTCATTTCAATCCAGCCAGAAGGAAGATCAGGGGGGTTTGGATCGAGGGATTCACATCTGTATTGCTGGGAGAGTTTACCAAATTCGTCTGTTTGTTGAACCCAGCCACCTTGCGGTAAATCGATACCAACATTCGAAGTAGAGTTAGATGTATTCGCTGTTGTCGTTGGAATTGATGACTGTAGCAAGTCAATGACATCATCGCTTTTGACACGCTCTGGTTGTTCAGGTTCATTCCCACCAATTGCAAACAGTAATGCAATTAAAAGTAAGGAGAAAAGTGAACTTACGCCAACTACGATTAGCCCGAGTTGTTTATTTGCATTTTTTTGAGGTCGATGGTTGTTCATTGCGTAGCGGGTTCTGCTTTGCTCTTTTCAACAGTTACTTCCCAAGTACCAGAAGCTCGCATTAAATATTCAATTGCTTCCCTGACAGCGCCACGCCCACCAAGTTTAGTGGTTGTAAAGTCCGCAACATCTTGAATTTCAGGTGCTGCGTCGCCAACTGCGATTGCATGTCCTACAAATTGCATTATTGGCAAGTCGCCAAGATCGTCACCAACAAAACAAGTTTGTTCCATCGTTGCACCAATTTTTGAAAGGGCTTTATGCAAATCTGCAATTTTGTCTTTTGATCCTTGGTAAACATATTTGACGCCAAGTTCTTTTGCTCGAATGGTAACGCACTCTGCGTTTCTTCCACTAATAAAAATGACGTGATTTCCTGCTTTTTGCCAAAGGGAAATTCCAAGCCCGTCGTGGACATGAAAGGTTTTTAATTCGTGCTGGAGACTTCCAGAGATAGTTATGGTTCCATCTGTCAGGACACCATCTACATCAAGCGCGAGGACTTTGATTTCTTGTGGGATTGAAGTCATACGGTTAGTTGAAGGACATCGACGGAACCGCCGCATTGGAGGTTCATGGCAATAGCTGCTTTAACGGCATCGCTTGCGAGTTCCGCAATGTCATCAGTCCTTTCATACAAAGTGTAGAGGACTCCGATAGCGTATTCGCCTCCGGAGCCAATTGCATAATATCTGTTGAGTGGGGTCACTCCAAGGTCGGATGCTACGGTGAAAATACCACCTGAATTTGCAATTAAGAAAGTTGAATCAAGGTCGCCAAATGGCGAACATGCTTGTGAAGCTTGATCATTCACAAAAGTGTAATGCTCATGGAGCGCTTTCCAAAACTCAAGAAAGAAGGTGAAAATTTTTCGTGAACTTGAAAGGTCTGGCGTTGGTCGCGTTGCTAAAAAATCATTCAAGATGTCGTCGTAAACTGCCCAGCCAGCGCCGCCGATGAGTGAGTCGCCGATTCTTCCGACTTTTGGGGTACGCGCGTTTTCTTGCGGCATGACTTCAGAGTCGCCAAAGGTCGTAAGTGTGTCCGCTGCCATTACAATTTTATTTTCTTTTCGGATTGCAACAATAACAGACATATTTACTCCGTGACTACTTTCATAGCGATTAAATCTTGAACATCAATCAATCCAATCGGGAAATTGTCGTCATCAACAATTGGAATTTCATCTACGCGATATTCTGCGACGAGTTGTTTTGCATCTCGAACTAAAGAGCTGGCAAGAAGTCTTCTTGGATTAGAAGTTGCAACATCACCGATGGTTCTTACCATGGGTGTCTTGTCATCAATTACAAGTCGTCGCAAATCACCGTCAGTAAAAATACCGGTGAGTTTTCCTGTTGTGTCGACAAGTAGAATAGCACCTGCTCTGCGTACGCCTTTTGCAGGCCGAGCCAACTGCAGTGCATCGCCAACTGTTGTGTTGTTTTGAATTACAGGGACGTTTTCGCCAACTTTGAAACGAATGATTTCAGTAATTGTCCGAAGTCCGATACCGAGCATGCCACCTGGGTGGTGTTTGTGAAATTCATCAGCCGTAAAATTTCTTCGTCGTGATAGTGCAAGGCCGAGTGCGTCACCAATTGCTAATGTTGCTGTTGTTGATGCAGTTGGTGCCAAGTTCAATGGGCATGCTTCTGAAAGTGAACCGATAGCAAGGTGCACGGTGCATAATTTTGCAAGTGGTGAATCGTCTGCTTTGGATATGCCAATGCAGGGGATGCCATCCGTTCGGAGTATAGCGGCGAGGTTTACAACCTCCTCTGTTGTTCCTGAGTAACTCATGAGAATGACAACGTCAGCTCGTCGAATGGATCCAAGGTCGCCATGCACGGCTTCGGCTGGGTGAACTACGTGAGATGGTTGTCCGATACTTGAAAACGTCGAAGAAAGTTTTGCTCCAATTAGCCCAGATTTACCCATCCCGCTAAATACAGTATGACCATCGCACTTCTCGAGGATATCGAGCGCTTTAGTCCACGCTTCAGCATGGGAATTGTCAGATGCAATCCGTTTTGAAACGGACTGCACGGCGTTTACTTCAGCAGTGAGAACATCGCAGATAAATGCATGTTCCGAAGATAAAGTTGCGTTTGAATGTGTTTGTTGTGTGCTCATGAAACTATGATGTGTATTGTACCTAACGGTTAAAGATTACGCCCTATGTCACTACCACAAGAACAGTTCAGAATTGCAATAGATGCCTTTGATGGGCCTCTTGACCTTCTTTTGTACCTTGTGAGGCGTGCTGAAGTAGATATTCATGACATCCCCATAGCTCGAATCACTGACGACTATCTTGAAGTGCTCAAAAGTGGCGCTGGAGTTGACGTTGAGATGGCTGGCGAATTCCTCGTGATGGCAGCAACTCTCATCGAAATTAAATCTCGATCGCTTGTCCCGCCTGAGCAAGTTGCAGAAGACGACGAGGAACATGGCAAAGGTGACGATGAAGAAGACCCACGTGGTGATTTGATTCGGCAGCTACTTTCATATCAGCGATTTAGAACAGCATCTGAACTCCTAGAAAACCGCAGGATTACATTTGGCTTGAAGTACGAAATTCGAATTGCTACTCCGAAAATGCCAATTGAAAATGAAGAACCCGCTCTAGAATTAGATGATGTTCATATTTTAGATTTGTCTGACGCGTATGAGCATATTGCAAGCGCAATCGATTTCACCCGTCTTGATGGTCACCATGTTGCATTTGATGATATTCCTATTGAATTATGTCAAGAAGATTTACTTAATCGGTTAGAAACTGCGAGTGATAGCAAACTTTCACTTCAATCAACATTTGCTGGGTTAACGCTTCCAGAACGTGTGGGAATGTTTTTAGCAACGCTAGAATTAGTTCGAATTCGAATCATCACCATCCAACAAGATGATGATGGCGCAGGCGAAATTATCATTATGCTTCTCAAAGGAGAAACTGGATTTGATTTTGAAATTACTTCTCGCGACGAACCGAATTCTGAAGCGCATTAAATTCTTGAAGGGTTAAGTCTCTCCATTGTCCAGGGCGAAGCCCTTTTAGTGCAACGGGACCGATATGTGTGCGACGTAATCGTTTAACGGGGTGTCCAACGATGGCAAGCATCCGACGGATTTGTCTGTTACGACCTTCAGCGAGTGTAATTTTTAAGAGGGTTCGATCACGGTCGTGTTTGACGATTTCAACACCTTTGATAGTTGCTTTTTGCCCCTTGCGTTTCGCATCATGTTTTGTATACGCATCTGCAAGGTAAATCCCTTTTTGAAGTTTTTCAATGGTTTCGTCATTGACTTTGCCTCGGACTGAAACTTCGTAGGTTTTGCTCACTTTGTGGCGTGGGTGTGTTAATTCATTTGTCAAAACATTGTCATTTGTAAGAAGCAAGAGACCTTGGCTATCCATATCTAGGCGACCGATTGGGAAAATGCGAGTACCGGAGGGGTGCCTGACAATATCGCCAATGCAAGGACGACCTTCAGGATCTGCCATCGTGCAAACAATACCTCGTGGTTTGTAATACATCACATACACATTATCTGCATGAAGATTCAGTTTGCGGTCTGCAATGGTAATTCGGTCAATAGCAGGATCAATCCATGCAGGGAGGAAGTTGATAACGACCCCATTTACCTTAACTTCGCCTGATTCAATCATTTCTTCGCATTTTCGTCTTGACGCAATTCCACCAGAAGCCATGACGCGTTGTAAGCGTTGGCCTCTGTTTGCATCTTTAAAAGGCAAAGTTGGATCATGTTCTGACGAATCGGTGTTGGTATTCCAGCCCATTTTGGCTAGTCTACCACGTTACATGCCTTTCCATACGATAATCAAGCGACTTCAAGCAGCAATTCGAAATCCAATTGGAGAGTTATCTCGATGGGAGCGTGTGATTCACTACACCTGGCAACTCGTTCGGCAGGGTGCTTCGCAGTTATCGCACGACAGAGCAAGCATGATGGCTGCTTCATTGACGTACAGAACCTTATTCGGATTGCTGCCAGTAACCGTCGTTGGAACCGCCGTTGCTCGTTCTGTTATTGGAAATGAACAATTTGAACAATATTTACACGAAGGTATTGCTGCGGTTGGGATGAACAAGTTTTCGCTTGGCACAACTGACACCGGCGTTTTAATTACGCTTGGGAGTTGGCTTTCGGGTATTGTTTCAAGTGGAATGAATATTGATATTTCCGCTTTGACGTGGATTGGTCTGTTGGTTCTTGCTTATTCTGCGATCACACTCTTGGTTGATATCGAATCTTGCTTCAATTTTATATGCCGAAGTACAAAAGGGCGGGCATGGCTAAAGCGGATTCCGCTCTACCTCTTTTTGTTTTCATTCGGCCCAGTTTTAATCGCACTCGCTCTTTGGGTTGATGCGTTGATGTATTCTCTGATTCACGCCGTTATTCCTTGGAGTTGGATGAATTGGGCATTGGATAGTATTTGGGATTTTTTCTTAGGTTGGCTATTGCTCGTGCTCTTATACCGACTTGTTCCAACGGTACGGCTACATCTGAAGGCAATTATGATTGGGGCATTTGTTGCTTCATTACTCCTACTCATTGGTAAAGAATCGCTTGGTCTTTATTTTGATCATGCAATTTCACTGAAGCAGATTTATGGTTCATTAGGACTTGTGCCAATTTTCATGTTTTGGCTCTATTTGATGTGGCTTATCATTCTTTTGGGTCTACAAGTTGCTGCAATTGTGCACAACGTAGCCGTTTCCACCTAAAAAGAGCATCAAGTTGTGTAAATACACTCATTTTTTCATCAATAACAGCCATTTCTAGATTCTTTGAAAGAATCACAGAAAATGCCGCTTTTCTACATGAACACAAAAGTGGAGCACAATTATGACCGATGAAAAAAAAATGAATGGATTCAACCAAAATAACAGCACTAACCATCGACGATCTTTGTTTGTCGATATTTCCTTTTCAAACGGAACCATGAAGGCATCCATCGTTGGTCCCCGCATTGGTGAACGAGAAGCAAGTATCGTTGCAAATGCAGTGAACGGAAAACTAAAAGAATATGGCAAGAAAGTGAACAAACTCGTTCTAGATTTCAGCGATATTCAATTTATCTCCAGCCTTGGTCTTGGAATGTGCATTGATGTTCGAAATACTGCTGAGAATTGCAACGCATCTACTTCGATTGTCGGCCTTACATGCCATTTGAAAGAACTTTTTGAGTTGATGAGGTTGGATAGATTGTTCGAAATCGTCGCAGCATCAGCTACATTTGGTTCTGCAGCCTGAACGAAATAGGCAATGAAATCAAAACTACATGCAACTCTGTCGCATCAACTCCCCCAGTTAATGCGACAGTTTGTATTATGTACATCTTATGGGCCTCGAACAAGCAATACCAGTAGACGGATACATGACCACGCAACTCAGCCGAGTGATCAATTGGGCAAGGCGTTCAAGTGTCTGGCCAATGCCTTTCGCAACAGCATGTTGCGGAATCGAACTCATGGCAACTGCTTCAAGCCGATACGACCTAGCTCGTTTTGGCGCAGAAGTATTTCGCTTCAGCCCCCGACAAGCCGACTTACTGATTGTTGCAGGACGAGTTACAACGAAAATGATGCCAGTGCTTCAACGAATTTATTTGCAAATGACAGAGCCCAAGTGGGTTGTCTCGATGGGAGCATGCGCTTCTACAGGCGGGATATTCGACACATACGCAGTAGTGCAAGGAATCGATCAATTCCTTCCAGTCGATGTCTACGTTCCTGGTTGCCCACCGCGTCCAGAAATGTTAATCGAAGGCGTGATGGCGATTCAGCAAATAATAGATCAAGACAACATACCGTACGACGGCGATGGTGTTCGCCAACCATTGCGACTCGATATTGTTACTCCATCTTCGCCAAGCGTCGATTTGACAATCAGCGGTTCGTAACTGCACAAACGCCAACACAATCTGCTACAAATTACATCGGAGGTTTACGATGTCTGTAGTTTTGTCAATCGATGAAAAAGTTTTAGTTCTAAATCGCGGCTATGCCGCGATTCGTGTCGTGCCTGCGAGAGATGCATTCACATTGCTCTGTCGTAAAGCCGCTGAAATTTTATCTATCGAAGACGGCAACTACATGACGTACGGTTTGATGGATTGGATGGATGTTGCAAAACTACAAAAAGAGTTTGAGCCAGAACAACATAGATGGCTACGCTTGCCAGCGCTTGAAATAGCGGTGCCAAAAATTATTAGGTTATTGTCATATGACAAATTTGTGAAGCCAGAAGTTCGTTTAACGAGACGAAATTTATTTTCGCGTGATAAGAATAAATGCCAATATTGTGGCACTCGATTTAGCGCTTCTGATTTGACTCTTGATCATATTATCCCGCGTGTACAGGGCGGAGGCAACTCGTGGGTTAATCTTGTGTGTGCATGTATGAAATGCAATACTCGAAAGGGCGGGCGTACTCCCAAACAAGCAAAGATGCGTTTAATTCAAAAGCCGATTAAGCCAAAACATTGTGTAGCCCGCAAATTGCGAATTGGCCCTTCGCAGTATAAATCTTGGAAGACCTTTCTTAACAATGCCTACTGGTCGATTGAATTAGAAGAAGGGTAACCAGGTATACATTTAATTTAATGGCGGAAACAACGAGTGCCTGTAAAGAGCATCGTTACATCGTTTGCGTTGCAAAGGTCAATCGTTTTTTGGTCCTTAACACTTCCGCCTGGTTGAATAATACATTTTACGCCAGCGTTAATAAGTAATTCTGGTCCATCTGGAAATGGGAAAAAAGCATCGGAACCTGCAACTGCTGAATTTGCTGTTGAAAGTTTGTCGCCAGCTCGTTGGATTGCAAGTCTTGCCGCAGAAACGCGATCAACTTGTCCCATCCCTCCTCCTATGAGCGCGTTATCATCAACAATTGAAATTGAATTAGATTTTAAATGCGCACAGGAAATCCAAGCAATTGTTGCATCGTTTAATTGTGATTCCGTTGGTGTTGGCCCTGCAACATGTTCCCAGTTTGAGCTAGTAGCAGAAATCGGAGCATTTTCTTGAAGAAGAATTCCGCCCTCAATTGATTTTAGTTGGTACCAGGATGTGTTTCTTTTTGCACTTCCAACTGCAAGAAGGCGAATATTTTTCCATCGGTTACTCAGAGTACTAATGGCATCTTCTGAAAATCTAGGGGCAACTATTACTTCTAAAAACTTCTCGCCCTGTGCAATGGTAGTTGCAATATCGACTGTCACTTCGCCAGAAACAGCAACAATCCCACCGAAAGCGGCAAGAGGGTCGCACTTCCAAGCGGAATCAATCGCATCAATTAAATGTTTGGAGACCGCCGCTCCGCAAGGATTTGCATGTTTGATAATTGCAGCTGATGGCAAGTTTGTTGCTTCGTGTAAATCTTGAACCAATTCGAGAGCTGCCGCGGCATCCATCAAATTGTTATAACTAAGTGGTTTCCCTGCAAGAATATCAGCGCTTACTACACTTGGACCAGTGTGAATAGGGTCGCGGTAGACAGCAGCCGCTTGGTCTGGATTCTCGCCGTACCGAAGTGTTTGGCTGAGGATGCTCTTGGAATTCAGAATATTTGGGAATTCGCCCTCTGCTTTGACCATCCATTGGCTGATTGTCGTGTCATAGTCAGCTGTTCTAGTAAATGCAGCACTAGCTAAATCTTCGCGAAGTTCCAATGTAGTTGTTCCGTTGTTTGCTTCTAAGTCAGCAAGAACATTGGGATATTGCCGAGGATTGGTAACTACAGTTACAAATTGATAATTTTTAGCAGCGGAGCGAATCATCGCAGGTCCGCCAATATCAATTTGCTCAATGACTTCTTCGCGGGTAACGCCATCTTTCGCAATTGTTTCTTCAAAAGGATAGAGATCAATGCAAATTAAATCGATGGGTTTAATTTTAAATTCTTCCATCGATGCAACGTGTGAAGGATTGTCTCTTACTCCAAGCAGCCCGCCATGAATAATTGGATGTAGCGTTTTGACTCTGCCGTCAAGCATCTCGGGAAAACCGGTCAATGAGTCAACGCTTGTAACAGGAATGCCCGCCTCAGAAATAACCTTTGCTGTCCCGCCAGTTGAAATTATTTCAATTTCTAAATTCGAAAGTGCTCGTGCAAAATCGACAATTCCAACTTTGTTGCTGACGGAGATTAATGCTCGTTGCAGTGGAGCGTCGTATGTCATTTATTTTTCCCTAAGGGGCAAGACGAATAATTTCGTCATCTTCGGTTAGTATGAAAAGTGCGCCATTTGTTGTGTCGCTTGCGAGTACTTGCTTGGCAGTAGGAAGTGAAACAGAAGCTGTAATAGCGCCGATGTGCGAATCTAAAATTTGCAGTTGTTTAGTGTTATTATCCCAGCAGACAAGTCTGCCTTGCGAAGTTGTTGTTATCACATTACCGTTGACATCTTCTGCAGTCCATTTTAATTTTCCAGCATACTCATTTGGGAATGTTTCATAACAAGCGAGGCCTTTTGAAGGAATTCGTTGGTAAAGAACATCTCCGTAAATAGCGGGGGAATTTTCAAGAGGTGAAGTTGTGAGAACTTTCCAACGTGGTTTACCAGTGTGTAAATCGACTGCACGGAGATATTGGTCTTGGCCTGCAATAAAAACGGATGATCTCGGAAGTGTTTCACCTTCAAGAATTGAAGGGCTGGTTTGAAAACTAACTGAGGCAGTTACAGGAGCTGTCAGTTTGAAGCCCCATTC
>JYMV01020627.1_pt1 | contig 20538 bp, 18 predicted proteins | sample 338911 | NCBI WGS metagenome assembly JYMV01 (sample SAMN03354496, study PRJNA234377) | hydrothermal vent metagenome | biome: Deep sea; feature: Hydrothermal plumes at the Eastern Lau Spreading Center, Western Pacific Ocean; material: Seawater | place: Tonga | collected 2009 | depth 2000 m m
CCCTTGATTGTAATTTTAGACGGAAAGACTTGCCTAAAACTGAATTACGCGTGGCCCCATCGCCGAGCAAACGAGCTATTTGACTACCGGAATGACCTTTTTTCCAAAGCTGTTTTAACTTTTCTTCTCTTTCAGGAGTCCAACTCATTTTTTTTCAGTTTAATTAGATCTACTATATCTTGTGTTTGCAATAAAAAACTTACCTCATGTGGATATGTTATTAACAACATCTATTTAAATGGCCATCATTTTTTTAAAGCTTTTTTAATATATAAGCATCACCATGATTGAAATTGAAAAAAAATACACAATTTACGAGAAAAGGTTTGGTTACGTTAATTGGATAGGATTTTGGACACTATATAAAAAAGAGGTGCTGAGATTTTTAAAAGTTGTTATTCAAACCATTATTTCTCCACTTGTGACTTCGCTTCTATTTTTATTTGTACTTTCTTTGGCTATTGGCAATGAAAAAGGCGAGGTATTAGGGTTTCCTTTTATAAACTTTCTAGCTCCTGGTCTTATTGCTATGCAAGTTATACAACAAGCTTTTTCTCATTCCTCATCTTCAATTATGATAGGTAAAATTCAAGGAAATATCGTAGATATTTTATATGCTCCTTTGACCGCGGGTGAAATTACTCTAGCTATAAATTTAGCTGCATGTACTAGAAGTCTTATTATTGCTTTGTTTTCTATTATCGTGTTTAGTTTTATAATTGACTTAGAATATTATAATTTTTTCTATATTTTTATTTTCACATTTTTGGGTGCTTTTATTTTAAGTTCGATCGGCATTATTATTGGTTTATGGGCTGAAAAATTTGATCATATGGCATCTGCCACGAACTTTATTATAGTGCCTCTCTCTTTTTTATCAGGCACCTTTTATTCGATTGATAGATTACCGGATGTTTTGAAAAGTGTAAGCGAAATGAACCCATTTTTCTACATCATTGATGGTTTCAGGTATGGTTTTTTAGGGATCGCTGATGGGTCGATACAATTCGGACTTTTATATCTAATTTTATTAAGTTTTATTACTTGGTTTGCTGCATATATTTTGTTCAAAAATGGTTATAAAATAAAATCTTAATTTATTTATGAGTTCTGTTCTTGGCACATATGCGAGGAAAGCTATTTCTTTTACGGAAGGAAAGGGCAGTTATCTCTTTGCTACAAATGGAGACAAATACCTTGATTTTGTTCAGGGAATTGCAACTAATGTTTTGGGACATTGTCATGAACATTTAGTAAAAACCATTCAGGAACAATCAGAAAAGTTGTGGCATGTTTCAAACGCTTTTGTTATTCCCGAGCAAGAAAGATTAGCCAAAAGACTAACAGACAATACATTTGCAGATTTTGTTTGCTTTCAAAATTCAGGAACAGAAGCAACGGAAGCAAGTATAAAGATTGCACGAAAATATTTTCATAAAATTGGAAAACCTGAAAAAAACAGAATCCTAACTTTTCAAGGGGCTTTCCATGGAAGAACTTTAGCCGCCTTATTTGCAGCAAATAATCCTAAACATACCGAGGGCTTTGGCCCAAAAGTAGATGGTTTCGATCAAGTTCCATTTGCCGACGAAAAAGCTTTAAAAAAAGCTATTAATAAAAACACAGCTGCAATTATGGTAGAAACTATTATGGGAGAAGGAGGTATTAAAGTTGTACCAGATTTTTGCATTAAGGGTTTAAGAGAGTTATGCGACGAGCGTGACATACTTTTAATCTTGGATGAAGTTCAATGTGCTTATAGAACAGGTAATTTTTTTGCATTTGAAAAATCAGGAATTAATCCAGACATCGTCCCAATTGCTAAGGGAATTGGCGGAGGTTTTCCACTAGGAGCTTGTTTGGTTAACAAAAAGGTATCAGTAGGCATGACTCCAGGCACACACGGAAGTACTTTTGGAGGCAATCCACTAGCTATGGCGGTGGGTAATGCAGTGCTTGATGTTATTTTTAAAAAAGGTTTTTTAGAGAATGTAAAAGAAAAAGGTAAATATTTTGATCAGGGTTTAAATAAAATTAAAGATAAGTACCCGAAAATTATTGGTGAAATTAGGGGGATTGGTCTAATAAAAGGATTAAGAATGTTAGTAGATAATGTTGAATTTATTAAAAAACTTATGGATCACAAAATGCTTACTATAAAAGCTGAAGAAAATGTCATAAGGCTTTTCCCTCCACTTATAGTAAATAACAATGAATTAGATGAAGCAATTGAAAAGATCGAAAAAGTTTGTAAAGAAATGAGTTAAGAATGAAAAATTTTATAAATATAGCTGATATAGATAAAAAAGATTTAAGAGAGATTATAGATAATGCAAAATCACAAAAATCAAAAAGATCTAGTTTAAATAAATCAGCCACCGATCCAGATAGTTCTTTAGCAGATAAGACATTAATTATGATTTTTGAAAAACCTTCTACAAGAACAAGACTTTCTTTTGAACTTGCAATGAAACAGTTAGGTGGAAAAATATTAGTGCTAAATCCAAAAGAAAGTCATTATGGAAGTGGAGACGAAAGCATAAATGATACAGCAAAAGTCTTGTCCCAATATGCTGATATAGTGATGATGAGAACTCATAAGCATGAACATTTTTTAGAATTTTCGAAACATTTGGATATTCCTATAATTAATGGTCTAACAAACTTAAGTCATCCGTGTCAGATTATGTCTGATATTATGACTTTTGAAGAATTAAAAGGGCCTATCGCTAACAAAAAAATTGCTTGGCTTGGAGATGGTAATAATATTGTATATTCTTTAATTGAAGCAGCAGCAAAGTTTAATTTTGAATTATCAATTGCCAGTCCAAAACAATTTAGACCAGGCAAAAAAATTGTTGAATGGGCAAAAAGAAAAAATGCAAAAATTTTGATTACAAAAGATCCTAAGGAAGCAATAAATTTGGTTGATTGCGTAATGACTGATAAGTGGATTTCAATGGGAAACGAAATAAACAAAAAGAAAAAGAAAAAATTGCTAAAACCATATCAAGTAAATAAAAAAATTATGAAATTGGCTAAAAAGGATGCAATTTTTATGCATTGCCTGCCAGCTAGCAGGGGGGAAGAAGTGACAAATGATGTAATAGACGGAAAGCAATCAGTCGTTTGGTTAGAGGCATTAAATAGAATTCATGTACAAAAAAGTATTATTCAGTGGTGTCTTAAATAATTATTTATTGTAATGGAATTGGGTTATCAGTATTTTCGTTCATGTAGAGAATTACTGCAGCTCTATCTTTTGCGTTCTTCAGTCCGGTAAAGGACATTTTAGTACCCTTTATCCAATCTTTTGGTTTTATTAAAAAGCCATCCATTTCTTCAAATGACCAAACTTTTCCATGTGCTGCCATTGCTTTTGAATATTTATAATCTGAAATAGAACCAGCTTGTCTTCCAAGCACACCCCATAGAGCTGGACCTATTTTGTTGCCACCTCCCTGGATGATGCTATGGCAAGCTGCACATTTTTTGAAAATTTTTGCTCCGTCAGCTGCGTTTGTAGAAGCAAAAAGTTCCATAATATTTCCAGATTCAGAATTTTCTGAACTTGTTTCTGAAGTTGTTGTATCAGCAACGTTAGTAACGCTTGAAACTTGATATGCAGATTTTTCTGGTTTTTCAACGTAAAATATTGAATCAGCAATTTTATTGATTCCTAAAACTAGGATTACAGCAAATACGATTGAAACAATAATTTTATTCATTTTAAAAAAACATGCAAATTTAGTACAACTTTAATCTAAGATATATCACGACTTATGTAAAAAAAATGAACTTAAATGCATTTGTTTTGCGACGGTTAGACGCATAATTTGTTATTTATGAAAAATACCGCAATAATAATACCCAGTCGTTTGGAAGCAAAAAGATTTCCAAATAAACCTTTGGCAAAAATTAATAATGTGCCAATGATCATTCATGTACTTAATAGAGCAAAAGAATCAAAAATAGGAGAAGTGTTTGTTGCAACTCCTGATGATGAAATTTTTCAAGTTGTTAAAGAAAATGGTGAGAAAGCGATTTTGACTAAACCAGATCATCCATCAGGTAGCGATCGTATTTATGAAGCATATATAAAAGAACTGGAAAATAATGTGGATTTAATTATTAATCTACAAGGTGATATGCCTAACATAAAACCCAATTCTATTTCAAAACTAGAAAAACTTATGAGAAACAATGATTGTGACATTGGAACTTTAGCTTCCTATATTGCAGACAAAAACGACATGACTGATACGAATGTTGTAAAAGTTCAAATGGATGCAATGTTGAAAGATGACGATTTTCTTAAGGCAAAAGATTTTTTTCGTATAAAACAGGATTTAAATCATGAAAAAATCTATCATCACATAGGAATTTATGCTTTTACAAATATTGCTTTAACAAAGTATGTAAAGTTTGCTAGATCTAAGTTGGAAATACAGAGAAATTTAGAACAGATGAGAGCTTTAGAAAATAATTTAATTATTAAGGTTGGATTAAGTGACTCTTTACCTCTGGGTGTTGATACAGAAGAAGATTTAGCAAAAGTGAGTAAAGAAATGAAATTGTTATGAAGAACAAAATAAAAGTAGCTTTTCAAGGTGAAAAGGGAGCATATTCTCATTTAGCGTGTTTAGAGGTTTTTCCTAATGCAGATGCAATAGCTTGTTCCACTTTTGAAGAAACTTTTCAATTGGCAAAAGACAATTCTGAATATAAAATTGTAATTCCAATAGAAAATTCTTTAGCTGGAAGAGTAGCGGATATACACTATTTAATTCCTAAATATAAACTTCAAATTCATGCAGAACATTTTCAAAAAGTTACTCATAATTTGCTTGGAATTAAAGGATCAAAAATAAAAGATATTAAAACTGTTAGAAGCCATTCACAAGCAATCGGGCAATGTAACAAGATGATTTCTGAAAATAAATTAAAACCTGTAATTTCTGCTGATACTGCTGGATCAGCAAAATTTATCTCTGAAAAAAAAGATAAAACTGATTCAGCAATTGCTTCAGAGTTAGCTGCAAAGATTTATAGTTTAGAAATACTAAAATCTAACGTTGAGGATGAGTCTGGAAATGTCACTAGGTTTTTTATTATGGGAAAAGATTCGAAGCATCCAGAACATAAAGATAAAAAGTATATTACAAGTTGTATATTTAAATTAAAAAGTATACCCGCGGCCCTTTATAAGGCTCTAGGTGGTTTTGCCACTAATGGAGTAAATTTATGTAAGCTAGAAAGTTTTTCAGTTAAAAACACATTTGATCAAGTTAACTTTTATATAGATATTGAGGGCCATATAGAGGACCCATCTTTGCAAAAAGCACTTGAGGAATTAGGATTTCATACACAAAAATTAGATATTTTAGGGGTTTACGAAGCTCATCAATTTAGACTTGAAAATAAATAAACAACCTATGCGTATGTTGTAGTTCTTATTTTGATACTGATATAATGAAGCGGGGTTGTCGGGTGGAGTTTGTAGAACAACCAGTTCAGGCTAGAAATAGAGCAGACTTAACTGCAAGTTTCAGGTCGCTCAACCCCTAAACTAGTTATGGAGAAAGTTGTACATAAAGTTTTAGCATTAAAATACAGACCAAAAAATTTTAATGAGCTAATCGGTCAAGATATTGCAGTCGAGACGATAAAAAATTCAATACTATCGAAAAATTTGCCAAATGCATACCTGCTAAGTGGAATTAGAGGTGTGGGGAAGACGACCACAGCTCGTTTAATAGCTCAAGCGATAAATTGCAAAAAAAATTTTATTCAAGGAGAAAAATGTAACCCTGGAGAATATTGCAGCTGTAAAGAAATTAATGAGTTTAAAAATTTGGACGTTATAGAAATTGATGGAGCCCAACATACCGGGGTTGATTCTACAAAAGAACTTATAGCTTCCTGTATGTATGCTCCTACTACCGTAAAATATAAAGTAATCATCGCTGATGAATTTCAAATGCTGTCTAAATCTAGTTTCGCAGCTTTATTAAAAACATTAGAAGAACCGCCGCCTCATTTAAAATTTGTGTTTTGTACTACTGAGGTGAAAAAAATACCAATCACCATTATTTCAAGATGTCAAAGATTTGATTTGCATAGAGTGTCCATAAAAGATTTATTGGAAAATCTTAACAAAATCTCAAAGATCGAAAATGGCAAAATATCTGAGGAGGCATTGATATTAATTGCAAAAGCTGCCGAGGGTTCAGTTAGAGATTCACTGTCTCTTTTAGATAGAGCGCTTGTTAGTCAAGATATTGAAGAAAAAGAGATTGACGAAACTTATATAAGAAAAATGCTTGGTTTAGCGGATAAATCAAAGCTTTTACGTCTATTGAATTTTATTTTTCAAGGAAATCAAAAAGAATCCTTAGAAAGTTTAAGAGAATTGATAAACGAGGGCGTAGAACCGTCTAACTTTTTAAATGATCTTTTAGAGATAATATATTTTATACAACAAAAAAAAAATATTGGAAATTTAGATTCAGATTTATCTATATCAGAGTCAGAGCAAGAAGCTGTTAATTTAATGTCAAACAATGTTAGTACGTCTACTCTAATAGTTTTTTGGCAACTTATTCTAAAAGTTTTGGAGGAGCTATCAATTGTTTCTAGTCCAATTTTATCATTAGAAATGCTAGTGGTCAGATTAGTTCATTTAGAAGGGATGCCTTCTTACGAAGATGTATTAGAATCATTAAAAAAAAATAATTCAAGCCAAGCAGAAGTAAATAGCAATGTAACAATTGATCGAGAAAATGATAAAAAAATTTTTTCAAACGAAACAGATGAAATTGCTAATATTTCTAAAGATCAAATTAAAAATACAACGCAAACAAAACCAATTTTATCATCTTTAAATCCAAAAAATTTACCAAAAGATATTATTGTGGGAAAAATTTCATCTTTTGAAGAGCTTATTTTATTATCTGCAAGAAAAAAAGAAATTCAGTTAAAATATGATTTAGAAAATAATGTAAATTTAATTAAATTTTCTGAAGGGAAAATTGATATAAGTTTTAATGAAAATCTTGATAAAAATTTTGTTCGCAATCTATCTAAAAAATTACTTGAGTGGACAGGTACAAGGTGGGTAATTACTTTGACAAAAAAAATAGGTAAAAAAACTTTTTCTGAGCTTCAATCTATTAAAAAGAAAGAATTACTTGATCAAGAAAAAAAGGGAGAAATTTACAAGAAATTTAAAAATATTTTTTCAGATGGAGAATTATTAGAAGTTAAAAAAGAAGATTAAATTATGCCAGATTTTAATGATTTAATAGCTGCTTCAAAAAAGATGTCAGAGAAAATGAAAGAAACTCAAGAAACTCTTAAAAAAATAGAAGTTGAGGGAATATCAGGGGGGGATTCAGTTAAAGTAATTATGAATGGGGAAGGTGATCTAAAAAAAATTACCTTTGATGATGCCTTGTTAAAAGAATCAAAAGAAATTCTGGAAGATCTTTTAATTGCAGCACACAACGATGCAAAATTTAAACTAAAGAAAAAAACTTCCGAAGAAATTTCTAAAGTTACAGGTGGCATTAGTTTGCCTCCTGGATTTAAACTTCCTTTTTAAGAAGAAAAATGACTGACAGCAATATTAAAGAGATAGAAAATTTAATTAAGATAATTTCGAAATTACCTGGATTAGGACCTAAATCTGCAAAAAGAATTGTGTTAAAACTTATAAACAATAGAGAAGAATTGATTAAACCACTAACAAATACTCTAGCTCAAGTTTATAAAAATGTGGTTCGTTGTAAAAATTGCGGAAATCTTAAGTCTATAAATGTACACTGCATCTGCTTGAGTAAAAACTACGATCAAATTTGTGTAGTAGAAAATATTGCTGACATGTGGGTAATTGAGAGTTCGGGTATTTACAAAGGGCATTATCACATCTTAGGTGGCACATTGCCCTTATTTGAAGGTAAAAATAATAAAAATGGATTATTAATTGATTCATTAATTAATCGGGTAAAAAAAAATTCAGTCAAAGAAGTAATTCTTGCGACAAGTGCTAGCGTTGAAGGAGAGACTACCTCTCACTATATAGCAGATAGTTTAAAAGATACAAAAGCAAAAATAACAAGACTAGCTAAGGGCGTGCCTGTAGGTGGGGAAATAGAATTTTTAGATGATGGTACTTTATTTTCAGCTTTTAAAAATAGAGCTCCAATAATTAGTGACTAGATTTTTTTTAGAAGTCTATTTAAGTGAAGAATAGGTTCCGTATAACCAGAAGGTTGGTTTCTTCCATGAAAAACTAATTCACATGCAGCTTTAAATGCAACAGATTTATCATAGTTATAAGACATAGTTTGATAAGCTGGGTATCCTTTTAAAGCGGGATCTTTAATATTTTGATTATCAACAATTTTGGCCATTTTTTTCATAGTTTTTAATACTTGTTCTTTGCTGCAAATTCCATGATGCAGCCAATTGGCAATATGTTGTGATGAAATTCGTAAAGTTGCTCTATCTTCCATCAAGCCTACATTATTAATATCAGGCACTTTTGAGCATCCCACGCCTTGGTCAACCCATCTTACGACATAACCTAAAATACCTTGTGCATTATTTTCTAATTCCTTAGTAATTTCTTCCATTGACCAATTTGGTCTATCTGCAATTGGAATTGAAAGAATATCATTAATCTTTGCTGCTCCTCTTTTTTTTAATTCTTTCTGCTTAGAAAAAATATCAACCTGGTGGTAATGTAAAGCATGAAGTGTTGCGGCAGTTGGTGATGGTACCCAGGCACAGTTAGCTCCAGATTTTACATGATTAATTTTTTGAACAATCATATCTGCCATTTTATCCGGGGCTGCCCACATTCCTTTTCCAATTTGAGCTATACCAGAAAATCCACATGCTAAACCTACATCAACATTATTATTCTCGTATGCAGAAATCCATTTAGAGGATTTCATATCTCCTTTTTTTATCATTGGCCCAGCCTCCATTGAGGTGTGCATTTCATCACCAGTACGATCTAAAAATCCAGTATTAATAAAGACAACTCTATTTTTTACAGCCCTAATACACTCTTTTAAGTTAACTGTAGTTCTTCTTTCTTCATCCATTATTCCAATTTTAATAGTATATTTTTTTAATCCCAAAACATTTTCAACTTTTTCAAAAATTAAATCAGTAAATGCAGCTTCATCAGGCCCATGCATTTTGGGTTTCACAATATAAACTGAATTTGTTCTTGAATTTCCTTTGCTTTTAAAATCATGAATTGCTGCTGTTACTGTTATAAATGCATCCAATATACCTTCCGGAATTTCAAATCCATCTTTTAACAAAATAGAAGAGTTTGTCATTAAATGACCAACGTTTCGATTCAACATTAATGCTCTTCCATGTAATTTTATCTCATTAAAATCTGGTTCACCTTTTTTTTCACTTTTAGTGTAAACACGATCAGAATTTAATTTTCTTATGATTTTTTTTCCACCTTTTTTCAGTTCAGTTTGAAGATCACCTTTCATAAGGCCTAGCCAGTTTTTATATCCAAGAACTTTATCTTCCGCATCTACAGCTGCAACAGAATCCTCATGATCCATAATTGTGGTAATGGCAGATTCTAAAATTATATCATGCACTTTTGCCTTGTCTTGATTGCCCTCGGGATTAAAAACTTCAAGCTTATTATCTGGATCAAATATAATATCTATATGGAGATTATTTTTTTTTAATAGAAGTGAAGATAATTCATTACCTGTACCAGAATATCCAACAAATTGTTTTTCATCTTTAAGTTTTAAACTTAATTTTCCGTTGTATACTTTTGGAATTTCCGAAATATCTTTCCAGCTACCTTTGAAAAGAGGTACATTTTCATCTAAAAAGTTTCTAGCGTACTCAATTACTTTTTTTCCTCGTTTTGGGTTATACTTGTTTCCACGTCTTGTCCCTTCTGATTCTGGAATTACATCCGTTCCATACAAAGCATTATACAAACTTCCCCACCTCGCATTTGCTGCATTTAAAGCATATCTTGCATTCATTACTGGAACTACTAGTTGTGGTCCAGCAATTGTAGAAATTTCACTATCCACATTTTTGGTTTCAATTTGAAATTTTTTTCCTTCTTTTTTTAAATAACCAATGTTTACCAAAAAATTTTTATATTCTTTAATATCAATTTTTTCTCCCTTTTTATCTCTGTGCCAAACATCAATTTTTTTTTGTAAATTTTCTCTAAATTCAAGAAGTTTTCTATTTTTTGGAGCAAGTTCGTGTGCACATTTATCTAAACCATTCCAAAAATTTTCTTTAGTAACACCAGTGTCCGGCAAAAGCTCGTTATTAACAAAGTCTAATAATTTAAAAGCAATTGATAGCTGGCCTAGTAAAATGTATTTTTTTGCCATTTTTCTGTATATTATATATATATAGGAAAGATGAAAAGTTATTTAGAATTTGAACGTGATATAAAAGGCTTAGAAGAAGAGATAGAAAAATTAAAAGACCCTTTCAAAAAAGAAGGATTGACCGAAGTTGAAACCGATAAAATAACCCAAATACAGTCAGAGATCGACGATAAATTAAAAACCTCATACGCAAATTTAAATGAATGGCAAAAAACTCAGGTTGCAAGACATGAGGAAAGGCCCAAAGCTAAATTTTTTATAGAAAATTTATTTACAAATTTTATTAACCTATCTGGAGACAGACTTTTTTCAGAAGACGAAGCAGTACTTGCAGGGTTTGCTGAATTTGAAGGTGGATCAGTTTTAGTTTTAGGCCAAGAAAAAGGCGAAGATCTTGATAGTAGACTAAAAAGAAATTTTGGAATGATGAGACCCGAAGGCTATAGAAAATGTGTTAGGTTAATGAAACTTGCAAATAAATTTAATATTCCAGTTATATCATTTATTGATACTCCTGGAGCTTATCCAGGGATTGGAGCTGAGCAAAGAGGTCAGGCTGAAGCAATAGCAAGTTCAATAGAGTGCTGTATGTCATTAGAAGTTCCAATAATTTCTGTTATCATTGGAGAAGGTGGATCAGGTGGAGCAATTGCTTTAGCCTCGGCGAATAAAGTAATAATGTTAGAAAATGCAATTTATTCTGTTATATCGCCTGAAGGTTGTGCTTCTATATTGTGGAGAGATCCAAGTAAATCTTTAGAAGCTGCTAAGGCAATGAAGTTAACCGCAAACGAACTTTTCAAAATGCAAATTATTGATGAAATAATAAAAGAACCGGTAGGTGGAGCCCACCGAAATAAGGAGCAAGCTATTTTATCCACTAAGAAAGTATTAATAAAGTATTTAGAAGAATTTAAAAAATATTCACGAGAAGAAATATTTGAACAAAGAAAGAAAAAATTTTTAAGCATTGGAAAGGAAAAAACTTTCACAGCATTTTCTAAGGGAACCAGTTGGATTGAAAATGACAATTTTTTTGCGCCTATTAAAGAAATTTTATTTAAGTTTAGAAAAGAGCTTATAATAGTTGCTTTGTTAATGCTTATGGCATTTTTATTTTTATTTTAATATTTTATAAAGCACCACAACAATGTTTATATTTTTTCCCTGTTGCAGGACATCTCTCATTTCTAGATATTTTCTCATTTTTTTTCATTACTAGTAAACATTTTGGATTATTTTCTAATCCTTTTTTTAACGTATTTAAATTTTTAATTGGCACATCTTCTTGGTTAATTATTTCAAGATTATTAAGGAAAGTAATAAAATCAATTTTAATTTTATTGAGCAAGTCCTCAAAAAGTTTAAATGCTTCTCTTCTAAATTCTTCTAAAGGATCTTTTTGGGCATAACCCCGCAGTCCAACAACTTGCCTTAAATGTTCTAAATGTTGTAAATGTGATCTCCATAAAAAATCAACAGTTTGCAAGAATATTCTTTTTTCAAGTTCTAAATTTGTAGCCTCTTGAATTGCTTTACTTCTTTTATTTCTAAATTCATCAAATCGTTTTTTGATTATATCTTCGAATTCTTGATTTTTCAGTTTCACAATATTTGCAAACTCTTCATCTTTAAATGATTTTCCCAGTACGGGTTTGATTTTTGTTTTAAAATAATCAAGTTGATTTTCTCTCATATAAATTGTTTTCTCACTTGAGAAATTTTTTATTAAATCTTCTAGAAAAGAATTTATTATTTTAGTGATATTGTTTGATTTTAGGATATTCTTTCTTTGCTCAAAAATAACTTTTCTTTGATCATTCATAACATCGTCAAATTTTAACAAGGTTTTTCTTATGTCGAAGTTTCTTGCTTCGACACGTTGTTGAGCTCTTTCGAGCGCTTTATTTATCCAGGGATGATCGATACTTTCATTTTCTTTCAAACCAAATTTTTTCATTATTGTATCAATACTTTCGCTACCAAAGATCCTCATAAGATCGTCTTCTAAGCTTATGTAAAAAATAGACTTACCAGGATCGCCTTGTCTTCCTGATCTTCCTCTCAATTGGTTGTCTATTCTTCTACTTTCATGTCTTTCTGTTCCTAGAACGAATAATCCACCATTTTTTTTTACTTCACTTTTTTCTTTTAGGATTAAATCTTTTTCTTTTTCTAATTCTTTTTTTAAGTCATTTAGATTTCCACCTAGCTGAATGTCAGTTCCGCGACCAGCCATATTGGTTGCTATTGTTACCGATCCCAACTTGCCAGCTTCTGCAATTATCTTCGCTTCTTTTTCATGATGTTTAGCGTTTAAAACATTGTGTTGGATTTTTTTTTCATTTAACAAAAGTGAAATTTTTTCTGATTTTTCTATACTTGTTGTTCCAACTAAAACTGGTTGATTATTTTTTCTACAATTTTCGATTTTCTCAATTATTGCCTTGTTTTTTTCTTTTTCAGTTCTGTAAATTTGATCATTTAGATCAGTTCTGATCATAGGCACGTTTGTTGGTATGGAAACTGTTTTTAATTTATAAATATCGTAGAATTCTTCCGCTTCTGTAGCGGCAGTTCCCGTCATTCCAGATAATTTTTTATAAAGTCTGAAATAATTTTGATAGGTAATAGAAGCTAATGTTTGATTTTCACTTTGAATTTCAACCTTTTCTTTCGCTTCCAAGGCCTGATGCAGCCCATCAGAAAACCTTCTTCCCTCAAGCACTCTTCCTGTGAACTCATCAATTATTTCTACTTTATTATCAATAACAATATAGTCTGTATCTTTTGAAAATAATAAATTTGCTCTTAGAGCCTGATTGATATGGTGTACCAAGTTAATATTTTGTGGATCATAGAAATTATTATTTTTAAGAATACCATATGTTTTTGATATTTTTTCGATATTGTCTATACCTTTTTCAGAAAGCATAACATTCTTATTTTTTTCATCTAATTCATAATCATTTTTACCCAGCTCTTTTACAAATTTATTACATACATAATATTGATCAGATTTATCTTCTGTTGAACCAGAAATTACTAATGGAGTTCTTGCCTCATCAATAAGAATGCTGTCTACTTCGTCCACAATACAAAAAGCATGATCTCTTTGAACCATTTCTTTCATATTGTATTTCATATTATCTCTTAAATAATCAAAACCAAATTCATTGTTTGTTCCGTAAGTTACATCACATTTATAATTTTTTTCTCTAATCACATCATCCATTTCATTTGTAATGCACCCTACAGACAGTCCCAAAAAATTGTATATTTGACCCATCCAAGCAGAATCTCTTTTTGCCAAATAATCATTTACAGTTACAACATGAACACCATCACCAGTTAATGAGTTTAAATAAACAGGAAGAGTTGAAACTAAAGTTTTTCCTTCCCCAGTTTTCATTTCGGCAATTTTTCCTTGGTGAAGAATAATTCCACCCATTAGCTGTACATCAAAATGACGTTCTGACAGGGTTCTTCTAGAAGCCTCCCTTACACAAGCAAACGCTTCTGGAATTAAATTTTCCAATGTAGTTCCCTTTTGAATTTTTGATCTAAATTCCACAGTTTTTGCTGGAAAACTTTTATCGGGCATTTTTTTGATTATTGGTTCCCAGCTATTAATTTTTTCTACAATTAATTTTAACTTAACAATTTCTCTTTGACTTGAATTTCTTATAAATTTGCTGATAATCTTGCTAATATTTAGCATAAGTAATACTATTGTTTTTAATAAGACTTATATAATCAATAATAACAAATTTTAAATAGCAATGACCTTGAACTTAAAAAATTTACTCAATCCCAAAATTAAAATGTCAAAAATGGGCGAATTTCAAGAATTGCAGCCCATTGAGGGATTAGAAATATCTGCTGTATCCGCAGATCTTTATGGTGATGGAAGAGATGATTTAACGTTATTTTATTTTAAAGATGGTGCTAATTTCGCTGGGGTATACACAACTTCCAGAGTTACTTCTGCTGCCATCAATTGGAACTTGAAAGTAAAAAGGCATTTTGTAAAGGCCCTTATGATAAATACAAAAAGTGCGAACGTATTTACCGGCACAAAAGGTGCGCAGGGATTAAAAGAAATTGCTCAAACTTTAGCAAAAGCCCTTACATTAAAATCTTCTCAATCACCCGAGGGAACTAGTGAAGTTGTAAAAATGACCGACTTACTTTTTGCATCTACTGGAGTCATCGGTGAAGATTTTCCATATTTAAAAATAAAAAATAGAATTCCTGAATTAGTAAAAAAATTGAGAACTGAACAAAACAAATTTGTATGGTTTAAGGCTGCTAGTGCCCTGATGACTACAGATACGCGCCCCAAGGTAGCTTATGAGGAAACTAAAATTGGAAACAAATTAATCAAAATATCTGGCATCGCCAAGGGAAGCGGAATGATTGCACCTAACATGGCCACAATGCTCGCCATGATCTTTACTGATGGAAACATACCCTCTGTCTTTTTAAAATATATTTTAAAAAAAGTTATTGCGACAACATTTAATGCAATTACTGTCGATTCCGATCAATCGACTAACGATTCAGTTTTTCTATTTGCAACAGGAAAAGTGAAGCACGGAAAAATCTACAACGCATTAGATCCTAAATTGCAAGATTTTGAGAAGGCTTTACATAGATTGTGTTTAAATTTGGCAAAACAAATTGTTGTAGATGGAGAGGGTGCAAAAAAATTTGTAACAGTAAATGTAATAGGAGCAAGATCAATAGCTATGGCAAAAAATGTTGCTTTTTCAATTGCCAACTCTCCTTTAGTCAAAACTGCAATTGCAGGAGAGGATCCAAACTGGGGAAGAATAATAATGGCATGTGGTAAGTCCCGAGAGAACATTATTGCAAATAAAATACAATTAAAAATTGGAGATTATTTAGTCGTAGAGCAAAGCAAAACAGCAAAAGATTATAAAGAAAGCGATGTAAAACAATATATGAAATGGGATTCCATTAACATTGAGGTCAATTTAAATATTGGAAACGCATTTTTTACTGTTTATACATGCGACTTTACTCGTGATTATATTGATATAAATGCTGACTATAGAAATTAATACTTGTTTTTTTTAATTGAAAGTTAAATAATAAAATAGCTGATGATTAAATATAATTTAATATGTAAATGCGGCGAATCGTTTGAAAGCTGGTTTTTAAGTTCATCTGGATTTGATTCTTTGTGCAAAAAGAAACTCATAAAATGTATTTATTGCGGATCTTTGTCCGTAAAGAAGTCAGTCATGGCTCCCAACTTACCTAGCAAATCAAACAAAGTATTTAAAAAAACTAAATTAGAAAAAAATATAAAGAAACAACTTCTTGATGTTAGAAAATATATAGAAAAAAATTGCAAGAATGTAGGTGAAAACTTTACTCGAGAAGCAAGAAGTATTCATTACGATAAAAAAACTTCACAAGGGATATACGGTAAAGCTACACCAGAAGAAACGTCCGAATTATTGGAAGAAGGAATAGAAGTTGCTACCATACCTTGGGTTGATAAGTTAGAAAACTAATTTTTAAAAAAAGTTGAAATATAATTGACTGACGTATCATTACTTTTCGACCATTTTTCAGAAAATAAATTAAATTTCATACCAACTATTTCATCAGCAAGGAAGTTATTTTTTCTTGCAATGATATCTAAATCTTGTGGAGTTAAAAATTTATCCCAATCATGAGTACCGATCGGTAGCCATCTCAAAATGTATTCGGCACCCAATATGGCAAATATATATGATTTTAAATTTTTATTTATTGTAGCAACGAACATGATGCCATTTTTCTTAATTAGTTTTGAGCAATTTTGCATAAATAAGCTCACATTTGAAACATGTTCAACAACTTCCATATTTAAAATTACGTCAAATTCATTTTTAAAATTTAAATTTTCAGGTGAACAATGAATATATTTAATATTTAAATTCATTTCTTTCGAGTGTAGTTTCGCAACCTCGATATTGTCGTTTGATGCATCAATACCAGTTATTGTGGCTCCCAATCTATTTAACGGTTCACATAATAGTCCACCACCACAACCAATGTCTAAAATTTTTAATTTTTCCAGTGGCTTTTCACTATTTGGATCAAGTTTAAGATGAAAAATTAATTTTTCTTTAATAAACTCAATTCGCGCTGGATTAAAAAGATGTAAAGACTTAAATTTTCCACTTGGATACCACCAATCTTTCGCTAATTTAGAAAATTTTTCTATTTCTATTTTATCTACTGTAGTCAAAGTAATAATAATTTAGATATGCTTGTACATTTTTATAATTAAGAGTATTTATTATTAAAAATTATATAAAGTAAATAAGATATTTTACCATGAAAAGATTAATCCTTAAGTTTGGTGGAACATCCGTTGGAACCATAGAAAAAATTAAGAAAGTAGCTAATATTATAAAAAAAAGACTTAGCGAAGGTAATGAGATTATAGTTGTTGTATCGGCAATGTCGGGTGCAACTGATGAATTAAAAGCAAGATCTGATTTAATTAGCAAGAATTTTGACGATAAAGAATTAGACGTATTGCTTTCATCGGGCGAACAAGTTTCATGCTCACTTTTATCAGGAGCACTTATAGATTTGGGAGTCAAAGCAAGATCATGGTTAGGTTGGCAAATTCCAATTGTTACAAATGATAACTATACATCATCACAAATAATGAAAATAAAGACAGGTGAAATTTTAAATTTTATTTCAAAAAAAGGTGTGGCTGTCATTGCCGGTTTTCAGGGAATCTCGAAGGAAATTAGAATTACTACTTTGGGTCGAGGGGGTTCTGATTTATCTGCGGTTGCAGTAGCAAAATTTTTTAAAACAGATTCTTGCGAAATTTATACCGATGTAAAAGGAGTTCTCACAACAGATCCTTCTATAAATGAAAAAGCAAAAAAAATTGACAAAATATCTTATGAAGAAATGTTGGAAATGGCTTCTTTAGGAGCAAAAGTTGTGCAACCAAATGCAGTTCAAGCATCCATGATGGATAATATTCCAATTCATGTGAGATCTACTTTTTCTGAAACATCTGGAACAAAAATAATTCCCGAAAGTGAGATTGATTATAAAAAAATAGTGACAGGCATAGCTTATTCAAAAGGCAATGCCAAAGTTTCTGTTGTTGGAGTTGTAGATAAACCTGGTGTTGCAGCAGATGTTTTCGAGCCAATAGGAAAAAATAATATTAATATTGATATGGTAATACAAAACACTTCTTTAGACGGCAAAAAAGCTAATATAACTTTTACCATTAAACGAGAAGATTTAAAGAAAACATTGAGTTTAATTGAAAAAAATAAACAAAAATTAAATTATAATAAAATAACACAAGATGATAAGCTTGCGAAAGTATCAATTATTGGTGCAGGTATGCAATCTAATCCAGGAGTGACACATAAAATGTTTAGATCCTTAGCAGATGAAAAAATAAATATTTTAGCAATTTCAACTTCAGAAATAAAAATTTCTGTTCTAATCCGAGAGGACTTGACTCAGAAAGCAGTAAAAACATTACACAAAACATTTGGACTTAACTAATAAATTAATGAGCATTAGACCATTTCGAGATATTAAAAGAAAAAAAACTAAAAAAATTAAAGTCGGCAAAGTTGAAATTGGTGGCGGTGCTCCAATATCAGTTCAATCCATGACAAATACTTTGACAACTGATGTTGATGCTACAATTAAACAAATCAATGAACTAACGGAGGCAGGGGCAGATATTGTAAGAGTGTCTTGTCCAGATCAAGATTCTTCATTAGCATTAAAAAAAATTTTGAAGCATGTTGATGTTCCTATAGTGGCAGATATTCATTTTCACTATAAAAGGGCAATTGAAGCTGCAAATTCTGGAGCAAATTGTTTAAGAATAAATCCTGGAAATATTGGATCAATTGAACGTGTGCATGAAATACTTAAAGCTGCAAAAGATAACGACTGTTCCATAAGAATTGGAGTAAACGCTGGATCTTTAGAAAAAGATTTGTTGGAAAAATATAAAGAACCTTGTCCCGAGGCACTTTGTGAAAGTGCTCTTAGAAATATTAAAATTCTTGAAGATAAAGATTTTTTTAATTTTAAAATAAGTGTTAAATCTTCAGATGTATTTTTGTCAGTCAAGGCATATAGATTACTATCTGAAAAATGTGACTATGCGATTCATCTTGGAATAACAGAAGCAGGAAGTCTTATACCCGGTAGCGTCAAATCAAGTATTGGAATAGGTATGTTATTAATGGAAGGAATAGGAGATACAATAAGATGTTCGCTAACAGAAGATCCAGTTAAAGAAGTTAAAATTGGTTATGAAATTTTAAAATCCCTAAATTTAAGACACAAAGGTGTAAACATTATATCTTGTCCGAGCTGTTCGAGACAAGGCTTCCCTGTGGTTGATACAGTAAAAATTTTAGAAGAAAAACTTTCACATATTAAAGAACCAATAACACTATCTGTAATAGGATGTGTTGTTAACGGTCCAGGAGAAGCTTCACAGACACAGATAGGATTAACAGGAGGAGGAAAAGGTGATCATATGATGTATCTTTCTGGTTTGCCTCATCATAAAGTGGCAAGTGATAAAATAATCGAAGAAGTTGTCAGCTTAGTAGAAAACAAGTCAAAAGAGCTTAAAAGTAATTAAATTACCAAAAATGATCCCTGTAGCAAAAGTTAAATTAATCGTTGATACATACAAAACTTTAGAAAAAGAACTTGCTTCAAGCGATATTGACAAAAAGGATTTTGTTAAAAAATCTAAGGAATATTCAAATATAGGAGAGGTTATTAATCAGGCTAAAGGCTATTTAAGTTTTGAGAAAGAAAAGATAGAGCTAGAAAAAATTATAGAAGATAAAGAAAGCGATAAAGAAATGGTTCAATTAGCAAAAAAAGAACTCAATGAACTACTAGAAAAAAATAAAACCTATGAAAAAATTTTAAGAATATATCTTTTACCAAAAGATGAAGCAGATACAAAAAATGCCATACTAGAGATTCGGGCCGGGACAGGAGGCGAAGAGGCAGGCTTGTTCGTAGCAGATCTTTATAAAATGTATGAAAAAGTTTGTTTAAATAATAAATGGTCATTTGAAATAATAAGCATATCAAAAAGCGGAGCAGGAGGATTTAAGGAAGTGATTTTGTTAATTAAGGGAAATAATATCTATTCTTTTTTAAAATATGAGAGTGGCGTGCATCGCGTTCAGAGAGTACCTAAGACCGAAACACAAGGTCGCGTGCACACTTCTGCTGCTACTGTGGCTGTGCTTCCCGAAGCTGAAGAGGTTGATATAAAAATACATGAAAAAGATTTAAGGATAGATGTTTTTAGAAGTATGGGTGCTGGCGGACAGAGTGTCAACACAACCGATTCAGCTGTAAGAATAACTCACATTCCAACTGGAATTGTTGTTACCAATCAAGATGAAAAATCCCAACATAAAAATCGTGCAAAGGGTATGAAAATTTTAAGATCAAGAGTTTATGAAATGGAAAGAGAAAAAAAAGACAAAGAACGGTCAAGAGATAGAAAAAGAACTGGCATCAGGTGATATTAGCAAAAAGGACTTTGTTAAAAAATCCAAAGAATATTCAAGTATTGGAGAAGTTATTAATGAAGCAAGAGGCTACATAGGCTTTGAAAAAGAAAAAAATGAGTTAGAAAAAATTATAAATGAAAAAGATAGTGATAAAGAAATGATTAAATTGGCAGAAAACGAACTAATTCAGTTATCAAAAAAAAAGGAAAAGTATGAAAATAAACTTAGAATATATCTTCTGCCGAAAGATGAAGCGGATGCTAAGAATGCTATACTTGAAATAAGAGCCGGAACCGGAGGTAAGGAGGCTGCGCTCTTCGTTGCTGACCTTTATAAAATGTATGAAAAAGTTTGTTTCAACAAGAAATGGTCATTAGAAATTATTAATATATCAAAAAGTGAGGCTGGAGGTTTCAAAGAGGTAATTTTGTTAATAAAAGGAAATAACATTTATTCTTTTTTAAAATTTGAATCTGGAGTGCACAGAGTACAAAGAGTACCCGAGACAGAAACTCAAGGCAGAGTACACACATCGGCAGCGACCGTTGCAGTTC
>JYMV01019799.1_pt1 | contig 20512 bp, 14 predicted proteins | sample 338911 | NCBI WGS metagenome assembly JYMV01 (sample SAMN03354496, study PRJNA234377) | hydrothermal vent metagenome | biome: Deep sea; feature: Hydrothermal plumes at the Eastern Lau Spreading Center, Western Pacific Ocean; material: Seawater | place: Tonga | collected 2009 | depth 2000 m m
CCAGTTTTCCCATTCGGGAATCATCGGCACTTGTAAAAGCTCCTTTTTCATGGCCGAAAAACTCATTCTCCTGGAGCTCTTCGGGGATAGCGCCACAATTGATCGCGACAAAGTCCCCCATCTTGTAGGCACTGTTAAAATGAAGGGCTTTCGCCACCAACTCTTTGCCGGTACCACTTTCTCCGTGGACGAAAACATTAATGTTGATTGCCGAAACCTCATCAATCTGGGCAAACACCTGCTGCATTGCATCACTCTGCCCTACAATATTTTTATAGGAATAGGTTTTCTTCAGCTCTCCCTGCAAACGTTGGATCTTGTTGACCATCGTATGCATTTCGATGGCCCTTTCGACATTTGTTTTCAAGCGAACCTTATCCACCGGTTTCGCCATATAATCAAACGCCCCTATTTTCATGGCTTCCACGGCGGAATCCACCGCGTCATTTTCTGTCACCACCAAAACCGGAATGTCCCGGTTCGCGAGCTTCAGGCGTTTGAGAATATCCAACCCCGCAGACATGTTGATGTCCAAACAAATCGCGTCGGGGTTTTCATCCAGCATATTCAGGCAAAGTTCGCCGTTGTCAAAAACTTTAACCCGGTAACCCTGATCCCGAAGCCATCCCGCCATCATTTTCCGATGGGGGATGTCCGTATCCACAACAAATAATAGTTCTTTAGTTGCCATGATCCTGTAAACAAAACTCCCTATAATATTTTTCTACAACTATGCTGGACTGATGAATCCCTACCCTATCATATCGGCAAACCCGGCTACTGTGCCCGCCATCATTTTATCTCGCATCTTTGAGAAACCCTGTAGCCCAAGGACTCCGCATCAAGCAAATTTCCAAAATTGATATAGCCCTTGGTATCTTTAGGATAGCCCTTGCATTCCGGCCATTCATAGATCCGGGTTTTAGGGTCGCCCAGCAAGCCATAACTCAAAAACAGGTCATAGTCCATATGCTCCGGTTTGGTTGGGGGAAGGGGGAGCCTATTTTCCCGGCGGAACTCCCAAGGCGGAACAGGAGTTTCCTGAACCCACAGACCAAGATTTTTTTTCCAGGCTTTATATTCCAGCTTTTCAAGAAAACTGCTGTGGGGGTGCTTCACCCTGTAATGCCAAGCCAGCCCCGCTTTGAGCATTTCCTCATTCAACAATTTACCATCGGGCAAAAACACCTCTCCAATCAAGCGGCCATACTTGTCCTTAAAGGTGTAGTTCACCCGCACCGTTTTCTCCAGGGCCAAATCCACTGCCAACCTTCGGGCTGGCTTGCCAAACGGCTGACCCATTTCCGGAGCATCAATATCCGCCAAACGCACCTTGTATAATCTATCGCGTTCCGTCTTTACCGTTAACGTGTCCCCATCCTGGATCTGAACCACTTCGCCATTTACCGTCTTCAACTTTGCTTGCGGCACCAGAAACAGCATCAACACTAATAAACTTGTTTTGATTCCCATAACAAAATTCTACACCGGCGAGCCGCCGGTGGCAATGGGGCGGTGACGCTAATACCCCTCCGGGGCATGAAAGCTAATGAGGGGATATAACACGCGACCGCCAAAGGCATAGAACATTTAGGCTGAGATACGCTATTGCTAGTTGCCCCCTCGCTAGAGGGAACGCTCAATCATGAACCGGACATTGTCATTGGTGTTGGTGTATTCGATCTTTATTTTTGGGTATTTGGACTGAAACACACGAAACACCTCATCAACAAAGCCCTGGCCTACAGTAGAAATACCTTTAAAATCTAAAATTACATGTTTAAACTTCTCCAACCCCAAGCAAATGCGCCGAGCCTGCGAACGCGAGACATAGCGTTCATCGCCCAACATGCTCAGCACTACTTCAATATGGGTCTTGTCAAACTTGAGCAGCCACTCAGAATCTTCCCCTGTATATTCTGCAAATACCTCCTGTAAATTTCTTTTCGAATCCAGACTTATGATCATTTCCAAGCCAGTTCCGGATTTTTGCGAAGCTTGGCCCGTTTCTATAAACCAGTCTTCTTCCGAATTATCTCTTGCATAAGATATTCCTCTTGTAAAGATATGAAAGTAATCGAAGGCCCGGGAAGTGAAAAAGATGCCCTCACCGGTATGGTTATCCGGGTCGGTGGTGAATTTTCCCTTTGAAAGATGCAGGGCACTTTCTCGCTCGTCCCCCAGGCCCAAGGCGTTCTTGATCTTTCTGAAAATTCCAATACCATTATCCTTAATTTTTATTTTCACTGAATCAGATTCCCATTCCGCACGTATCACCACAAAGGTTCCCTCTGAATGATCGATGGCGTTGTTGAGCATTTCCAGAAAACCGTATTCGCAAATATCCCGAACATTCTTTGGTAGCGTTTCAAAATCCTGTAAAAAGTTTTCTTCCCAGACTTTATCTTCGGCGACCCCGTCTTTCAAAGAAACCACCACCTCTTTATCTTTTTCTGTCTTTAAGAAATAGCGCGCTTGCCGGGTCGTGCCGGATTTTATGATCTTTCCATCCCGCAACAACCGATTCAGATGCCGGTGGACGGTCGTGCGACTGCACGAAAAAGCCTCCGAGGTTTTGGCGACGATATTTTTCGGGTGCACCGGTATTTTCGCTACAAGATAGCTGCGAATTTCTTCCGCCTGGTTCTTGACCATTTTGAATCCTATATTACAACTAGTTATAAATATTATTATAACTAGTTGTAATATGCCTGTCAATCGGGATAATTCAAGGAATTATCTTAAAAACACGCTATATACAGATGATTAGCGACTATAACTACATAATTTATCTATTATAACTATTTTAGCACCCGTTTATAACTAGTGGAGTGTGTGTTTGCAGCGGGTTACAATTAATGGAAATAAAGGGGAGGGTCTAGGCCGTTTTTCTCGACCTGAGAATCAGGAAAGTGCCTGCGATCAACAGGAAAATACTATAAAAACTGCCTCGGCTGAGGTCCATAATAAGCGGCGCATCGGGCTCTCTAAACTGTTCTCCAAAAATCCGTACCACCGCATAGATCGCCAGGAAGCCAGGACATCGGTCTTCCACAACCGCCATTGGCTGTATACCAGTAATAAGGCCCCTTCCAGTCCGGCTTCGTAAAGTTGGGAAGGGTGACGGGGAGCAATTTGTTCCAAAGGCGTTCCCAGCAGGGAAGCGCTTTGAGGAAAGATCACCGCCCAGGGAACCTGGGTGACCTTGCCCCACAGTTCCCCGTTGATGAAATTGGCGATGCGTCCGAGCAAAATTCCCGGCGGCACCAGAGGGCATAACAAGTCGCCGAGTTGTAGAAAAGAAAGTTTCAGTTTTTTCGCCACCCACCAGCAGGCCACAAGCACACCGATGAACCCGCCGTGACTGGCCATTCCTCCCTTCCAAACCTGGAATATGATCCAGGGTCGGTTGAGCGTGTCGTCCAGCGCATAGAACAACATGTATCCCATTCGCCCGCCCAGCAAAACCCCGATCATCATGGCGGTGATGGTGAACGACTGCTGTTCGGGGGTGAGCGTAGCCTTGCCATGTTTACAAAAAAGATGCAGGAGCCACATCCCGGCCAAGAAGCCCAACGCATAGGCCAGTCCGTAATAACGGATACCAAAATTCTCTGTGAACTGGAAAAGAAAGGGATCTAAATCATGAACCCAGTATTCGGTTTTAGACACGGCGGGACAAACCTCTTATCAAGTTGGAAGGCCCACTAGGCACCAGCTAGGGGAAAATTACTTTTGTAAAATTGAAGCGGCATCGATAGCGCCATAGGTGAAGATCATATCCGCGCCAGCCCGACGCAGGCTGATGAGCGATTCTATCAGACAGCTTTCATAATCGAGCCAACCTTTTTCGGCGGCGGCCTTGAGCATGGCATATTCTCCACTGACATGGTAGGCGGCAATGGGGAGTGCGGAAACCTCACGTGTTAACCGGATGATATCCAGATAAGGCAGGCCGGGTTTGATCAGCAACCAGTCCGCGCCTTCTTCTTCATCCAGCGTGATTTCCCGTATCGCCTCACGGGCATTAGCCGGATCCATTTGATAGGTTTTTTTATCTCCCTCTTTGGGAGCGGAATCGAGCGCATCACGAAACGGCCCATAAAACGCCGAAGCATATTTCGCGCAGTAACTGCAAATCAACACATCCTGAAACCCGGCATCGTCCAGAGCCCAGCGTATGGCCTCGACCCGGCCGTCCATCATATCGGAAGGCGCTACCACATCGGCTCCCGCCTGAGCCTGGGCCACTGCCATTTCGGCAAGCAGGGGGAGTGTCTCGTCATTCAGGATTTTGCCGTCTTGTACCAATCCATCATGTCCATCACAAGAATAAGGATCCAGTGCTACATCGGTGATAACCAGCATGCCGGGAATCGTTTTTTTTAATTCCTTTACCGCCCGTTGTAGCAGTCCGTTGGGATTAATGCTTTCCTTACCCTCGGAATTTTTCAACGAATCGTCCAAAGCAGGGAAGAGGGCCACTGCCGGAACCCCCAGATCAAATGCCTGTTGGCAGTCGGCGACAAGCTGGTCGATGGAAAGCCGTGAGATGCCCGGCATCGAAGCAATTGGGCTACGAAGATTATTTCCCTCCTGGACAAAAGCGGGCCAGACCAGATTGGCCGGACTCACCACCGTTTCCCGGATCAGTCCGCGAATGGCCGGATTCAGTCTGTTTCTACGCGGTCGTTGAATCATAACTGTATCTTATTGTAGTTAAAGGCGGTTTACCAGTATAAAGAAGGATAACGAATCAAATTGTCCTTTGCAACCTAAAGCAAAACCCTGCCGAGAATTCGACAGGGTTTATAGATTTATGCCCCTAAAAAGGGGCGAAAACTGGCTCCGGTGAGAGGACTCGAACCTCTAACAACTCGGTTAACAGCCGAGTGCGCTACCATTGCGCCACACCGGAATGGTTTTTTTTGTATAGGATTAAAACACTGATATTTAATCGTTTTGTATCATATTGTCAAGCAGATTTGAACCCAAAAATTGGATTTTATTTCCTCGTTTGTATGACCACGGGCCGCGAGGCGGATTGCTAGCAAAATAAAGACATTGCAAGTTACCAGCAGAGGTTCTCCGCCACTCGGCGTGGGGCCAGTGTGCAATCGCTTTCTCTGTCGAACAACCGTTTTTCTCGGCTTAATGAGCCCTTGCTATTTGCTTCCCCTGCCAAGGGGCTATCTCATTTCCAATCGCCCTTCCATCGATTTCAACAGGGTCACGGAGTCGGCATACTCAATATCCGAACCCACTGGCAGGCCCCTGGCGATCCGCGTGACTTTGACCTCCGCGAAAGGTTTCAAAACCTTGGAGATGTAAACTGCGGTGGATTCGCCTTCCATATCCGGATTGGTAGCCAGGATAACTTCCTTAATTCCTGGTTTGCTGACTTTCTCTTTCAACGCTTCAATGGTCAGGTCATCGGGTCCAATGCCGTCCAGCGGGGAAATAACCCCCATGAGCACATGATAAACTCCTTTGAAATAACCCATATTTTCCATCACATAAACATCGTGCGGTTCTTCCACTACGCAAATTTGTGAATGGTCACGGGAGGTGTCTGAACAAATATCACAGGGCTCTGACTCGGTGATGCCATGGCATATCGAACAGAGAATAATCTTTTCCTTAAGGTTCTGAATGGCTGAGGCGAGTTTATTCGCCTGATCCGCTTTTCCGCGCATCAGGAAAAACGACAACCGTTCGGCGGTTTTCTGGCCAATACCAGGAAGCCTCTTCAGTTGATCTATAAGTTCTGTAATAGCGGGTGGTCTTTTCACGGCAAGACGGCTAATGGAAAAAGTTGGAGGACTAATAGTAAAAAGCACAAGTGCATTTGCTCGCTTTACGAGTATCGACCCGTTGCCACCGGCTGCTGGCCGGTTTATGTAAAGAGTCCGGGAATTTTCAGGCCCCCGGTCAATTTGGACATTTCATCCTGCGCCAGTTCTTTCACTTTTTTATGAACTTCGTTCATGGCACCGGTAATAAGATCTTCGAGCACTTCACGGTCATTCATATTGATCAACTCGTCATCGATGTGGATCGAGATAATTTCATGGAGTCCATTGGCAACAACCTTCACCATCCCACCGCCGGTAGACACTTCCACCGTTTTTTCAGCAAGGCCTTCCTGAATTTCGGAAAGCTTGCCCTGCATATCTTGAGCCTGTTTGAATAACGACGTCCAGCTTTTATCAAACATCGAAACACCTGTTGTTTAGGAAGTTTTCCCTGTGGCAACTCGCAGGCCTTTTGGACTACTATTCGTGTCCAAAATTCATAAGGGCCGCTCATGCCAAAAGCAATTTTTAGAGGTGTCCTTTATTTAAAAGGCCTGCGCCGCAGATAATTTATTGCGGCACTCTTATTTCACCACAGTGCCCCCGAAGATGTCCAGAGCATCCTGAATAATTTCTAATTCTGTTTTCTGCCTGCCCTGGTTTTCATCATTTATAGTTTTTTTTTCCTGCCCACTTGAAGAAGGGTTCGGGGTAGGCCGGACTTCACCCAGTTTAAGAACCACCTGCACCTCGTGGCCGCTGGCTGACCGGACCATGTCCTTGATGAACTGAATATTTTCCGGGGTCTCCACCATTTCAAGGGTGAAGGAGTCTGAAAACATAAGTTGAATTTCTTTTTCGTTGAGTACGAGCACCTGGCATTTATCCAGATAATGCTCGAAAGCAGGCCGTTTTCGGGAAACCTCCTGACGGACCTTGGCCCAGATCGAAGAATCAAAAGAACCGTTTTCCGGTTGGGCCATGGACTGGGTTTTCGCTGGAGACGCGCCTGAATCGCTTTGCGTAGACGGCGCTAGGGGTTGGGCCTGCTGAGCTTCGCTCTGGTTGATTTTGTGGATGAGGTCATCAATTTTTTTAAAAGGCCGGGTTTCGGTCAGTCTTAGGATAGCCATTTCAAAAACCATCTGCGCCAGGGAGCTACGCTTCATTTCTGTTTCTGCACGGGAAAGAATGGTGAACATTTGCTGCAACTCATCGGCATGGAATCCTTGTGCCTGTTTTTTCAGAACCTCCAAGTTGCAGGTCTGCGCGTTCAGCAGGGTTTCCGGATTGCGGGAAACTTTGACCATCAGCAGGTTCCTTAAATATTCCATCACACTCCGGCAAAACAGATTCAGGTCTTTACCCTGGTTGGCGACTTGTTGAACCAGAGTGATTAATTCAGAGGGTTCCCGTTTAATCAGTAGCTCCGCAAAAAGCTCCAGAGTGGTTCCCCCAACAATACCGAGCACGGCCTCCACCGAATCGGTATCAATCTTTTTACCACTGTAGGCGATGACTTGGTCCAGCAGGCTTTGCGCATCACGCATACTGCCAGCACCAATTTTGGAAATTTCTACCAACCCTTTTTCATCGATTTGAATTCCCTCCTGCCCACAAATCAGTTCCAGTTGTTTGGTGATCTGAGCGTTGGAAAGCGGCTTGAACTCAAAGCACTGGCAACGGGAAAGGATCGTTTCCGGAATTTTGATCAACTCGGTGGTGGCAAAAATAAAAATAACACGGGGCGGAGGTTCTTCCAGCGTTTTCAACAAGGCATTGAACGCATTTTTTGTGAGCATATGAACTTCATCGATGATATAGACCTTGTAACGGGCAGAGGATGTGGCGTATTGCACATTGTCGATGAGGTCGCGCACCTCGGCCACCCCATTATTGGAAGCGCCATCAATTTCCTGAACATCAATACAGTTGCCTGCTGTAATTTCTTTGCACAAACTGCAAGTGCCGCAGGGGTCTATGGTCGGTCCCTTTTCACAATTGAGAACCCGCGCCAGAATCCGCGCCATGGTGGTTTTTCCTACGCCACGTGTACCGGAAAATAAAAACGCGTGCGATACACGGTCCATTTCAATGGCATTGGAAAGAGTCCGAACAATATGTTCCTGTCCGACCAATTCACTGAATTTCTGGGGGCGCCATTTACGGGCTGAAACCTGGAAGTCCATTATTTCAGAAGACCAATGGTTTGCAGGCAACTGCTGATTGCGAGTCGCCTAGAGATGTTATTTAAAGGCAGAATTGCTGGGTAACTCACAGCACACATGGGAATTTGCTACCGCTGCTTCCTTCCGGACCTGACGGATTTCACAAGACCACGTTGCGTGAGGCCCAACAAAACTGCCAATATCTTAGCGGAGAATCTCCGCTGATAAATTGAAATGTCCTTGACTGCTAACAACCGTTATTCTCGGCTTTACGAACTCTTGCCAGTTTACCCCCACGGTAGGGGTGGCGGAGAGGGAGGGATTCGAACCCTCGGTAGGGGTAAACCTACACACGCTTTCCAAGCGTGCGCCTTCAACCGCTCGGCCACCTCTCCAAAGGGTAATCGCCATTAAATCGAGTAACTCTCTCTCGGCTGAAAGGGCTTACGTCCAATGGCCCCTGAGCCTACTTTGATCGCTAGTGGTAATCTTATTTTAACAAAAAAGGTCGAGAAAACGTCCGCTTTTCGAGAGTTCCCGACGTTATTCCCGACCACAATCAAAGCGTGTTGCATTCTAATTTTATCTGCCTCAAGATTCAAGGTTAAAACCACTTAAAAAAGCTCAGACCCTTTATTTTCAATAGGGACAGTGGAACTGAGGCGCCTCACCTGCTAAAATATGAGCCCGGCCATTTTTTTCGTTTGGGGCCAAACAACGAATAACAGAAAATGGAAAAACCCCTCCCTTCTTATTTTAAAGTTTCCTGGATCGCTGGCGCGGGCCTGCTGGTGGTTCTTGTCGTTGCATACTTCCCCGTTCTTCAGAATGGGTTCATCTGGGACGATGACCGCCACTTAACGGATAATCCTTTTGTAACCAACTTTGATGGGTTAAAACCCCTCTGGCTGGATGTGCGGTCTACCCAGCAATATTATCCGCTGATTTCCACCAGCTTTTGGATGGAATACCAGCTCTGGGGTCTGGACCCTTTGGGATACCATATTGACAACGTTCTGCTCCATGCCATGAATGCCATCGTTCTCTGGCGCATTCTGGTTTTTTTAGGTGTCCCTGCCGCCTGGCTGGTTTCCGCGGCTTTTGCTCTCCACCCTGTTCATGTTGAATCGGTGGCCTGGATCACGGAAAGAAAAAACTTACTATCAGGATTTTTTTATCTTTTATCGCTTTATACTTTCCTGCGATTTTATTTTCCCGGGCAATCGGTTTTCTCTAGCGAAAACCCGGTTAAAAATCGATCCGCTGTACTTTATGGTGTCTCATTATTTTTCTTTATCTTTGCGCTTTTTGGCAAAAGCATTACCTGCACCTTACCCGCAACGGTTCTTCTGCTTTTCTGGTGGAAACAAAATCGCATCCACTTGAAAATCATCCAGCTCATGGTGCCTTTTTTTGCGGTCGGGTTCGGTTTCGCCACTCTGACCATTTGGCTGGAAAAATTCAACGCAGGAGCTTTCGGGCCTGAATGGGATTTTTCTTTCTGGGACCGGTTTCTAATCGCCGGTCGAGCTCTGTGGTTTTATATCGGAAAATTGATTTGGCCGTCTCCACTTATCTTTACCTATCCCATGTGGAACATTGACGACTCGGTTTGGTGGCAATTTCTTTATCCCGCAACATTTTTGCTTTTGATTCTGCTTTTAGGGGTCCTTAGAAAAAAAATCGGTAGAGGTCCCTTGACCGCGATTTTATTTTTTGCCGGTACGATTCTTCCGGCTTTGGGATTTTTTAATATCTACTACATGCGATTTTCATTGGTCTCGGACCATTTTCCATATCTCGCCTCAATCGGAATCCTGCTCATCGCTGTCACTGGAGTAGCCCGGTTAACGGGGAAAAACTTACCCGTATTTGCCATTTTGCTTTTACTGGGCCTCGGACATTTAACCTGGAAACAAATTCCTATTTACAAAAATGACTTCACCTTGTGGAGTGATACGGTGCAAAAAAATCCGAATGCCTGGATGGCTCAGTACAATCTCGGAAACGTTTTCATTGCCGAACAAAAAATCGAAGAGGCCATTAACCATTACCGGGAGGCGATTCGAATCAAGCCGGACTTTCCTCGGGCTCTTTACAACCTGGGCAACGCCCTGCTGGCTCAGGAGAAAACCCGGGAAGCTATTATTCAATACCAGGCCACGGTCCGTATCAAACCCGACTTTGTCGATGTCTACAATAACTGGGGCGTAGCCCTGCTCAAAGAAGGGAAAACTCAGGAAGCGATCACCCGGTTCGAGAAAGCTCTCGAACTGAAACCGGATTACGCCGATGCCCGGAATAATCTTGAAGTCGCCACTAGGCGTGGGGCCAGTGTGCAATAGCTCTATCTGGCTAGCAATAATTTCTCTCGGCCTTACGAGCCCTTGCTCTCTGCCCCTCCGGCAAGGAGCGGAGAGGGGGGGATTCGAACCCCCGGTACCCTCACGGGTACAGATGATTTCGAGTCAACCGCCTTCGACCACTCGGCCACCTCTCCTACTACCTCGGATATTGCATGAGAAGTTGTAAATCACCCCAGCCCCTCTTTAAAAAGAGGGGTTCATTTAGTGGCGGGGAAAAGAGTGCGCCCAGCAGGACTCGAACCTGCGACCTACGGTTCCGCAAACCGTCGCTCTATCCAGCTGAGCCATGGGCGCATAATTGGGTGATGATCCTGACTAAAAATCAGGATACATCAATGGGTATGTAATCCATCAACTGCAGAGCAAAAACATCGTGCTCGAATGCATACATCGTGGGATATTTCGCGAAAGCCCACCCTGTATAAAGGGTCTTGCCGTTTTGTTCAACCACTAATTGAACTGCCGGATTAGTCAATTCATTTCCGCTTGATGTATAAGCCTTCTGGCTCATCACAAAATTAGGCAAAAACGGCCCTACTGTAACCCTAATCCCCGAATCTTCCAACTCAAAACTGGAACCCAGGGTGATGGTTTTCATTTCGTTGCGTTCTTCGTCTTTCTTATTCTTGACCAGAAGCTTAACGGCTTTCCACTTGCCTTTTACTCCATCGGGAACAACGACTCCCCGTTCTATTTTCACCTTTTCCTGAACATTGGGATGGTTCTCGGTCACCGGGCTACCATAACTGTCAGGAGCCTCAACTTGCTGAACAGATTTTGATCGGGACCCTTCAAACTGGGAAACATCCAGTTTGTTTATATCGGTCGCAGGTAGATTGGCAATATCTTCCTTGCTCTCATAGGTACAACCGATGAACACGGACAACGCCAATATCAACCAAACCTTGCTTTTAAAAAAATACACCAAAACTTTTACCTGCCTCATTAAAAGGTGGCGGAGAGGGAGGGATTCGAACCCTCGGTAGGGGTAAACCTACACACACTTAGCAGGCGCGCGCCTTCAGCCAACTCAGCCACCTCTCCATATTTCGCAAACAACCGCTTCCGTAAAACTGTAATATCTCTTTCTTGCGCCCAACTATTCTCTCGGCCCAAAAAACCCTTGCCAGTTGCCTCTCTCGCTAGAGAGTGGCGGAGGGAGTAGGATTCGAACCCACGGAACTTTCGTTCAACGGTTTTCAAGACCGCCGCCTTAAACCACTCGGCCATCCCTCCTGTTGCTAGTGAATGTCAAGCAGGCGGTTCCCGTCTTTAAGCGGCTTGCCGGTTAACTCAAAGGGTTATAATTTTAAAATTTCCTGTCCATGCATATAGGAACGCAAAGCTTCCGGTATAATAACTGTTCCATCTTCCTGCTGGCAGTTTTCAAGCAGGGCCACAAACAATCTGCCAGCCGCTAGACCCGATCCGTTCAAAGTATGGACAAATTCCGCTTTGCCGCCCGTGCGTTTTTTACAGCGTATCCGGGCCCGTCGGGCTTGGTAGTCGGCAAAATTACTGCACGATGAAATTTCCCGGTAGGTATCCTGACTGGGAAGCCACACTTCAAGATCATAAGTTTTGGCGGCAGAGAAACCCAGGTCACCGGCACACAGCTCCATCACCCGGTAATGCAAGTTGAGTTTCTTAAGGATGGATTCGGCGTTTTCGACCAATGTCTCAAGCTCTGCGGAAGATTCCTCAGCCCGGCTGAATTTAACCAGCTCCACCTTATCGAACTGGTGTTGCCGAATCAGTCCCTGCGTGTCTTTGCCATAGGACCCCGCTTCTCTCCTGAAACAAGGCGTGTAGGCGGCATAACAGATGGGCAACGATTCTTCTTCCAGAATTTCATCGCGATGAAAATTAGTAACAGGAACTTCTGCGGTAGGGATAAGGTATAACGGGTCATCGCGGGCGGCGAATAACTCTTCTTCGAATTTAGGCAACTGCCCGGTACCCAGCATACTCTCTTTATTAACCAGGAAGGGAGGATACAATTCCTGATAACCATTCTCCCGGGTTTGCACATCGATCATGAAATTAATCAAAGCGCGCAACAGACCGGCTCCCAGACCTTTGTAAACAACAAATCGCGCTCCAGAAATTTTTGCGGCTCTTTTAAAGTCGAGCAGGTCAAGCTGTTCCCCGATTTCCACATGATTTTTCGGTTTAAATGCAAACTGCGGTTTTGTTCCCCAATGTCGTACCGCTCGGTTGGCGCTCTCATCTGCACCATCCGGGATGGAGTCATCGGGAATGTTGGGGATGCCCAATAGTTTTTCCTGGACCTGCTGTTCCCAGGCCTGGGTTTTTTCATCCAGCTCTTTTATGGAAATGTTGATGGTTCGGACCTCTTCCATAAGTTCGGAAGCGTTTTGTCCTTTCTGTTTGAGTTGGCCGACTTCTGCCGAAAGTTTCTTTTTTTTATTTTTCAGCGCTTCAGACTGTTGAAGTCCTGACCGCCGGTCTTCTTCAGGTTTGAGCAGTTCATCCAGTTCCTTAAAATCACCGCCCCGACGTTTGAGGCGGGTTTTCACCCCCTCCAGATTTTCGCGAATAGTTTTTAAATCGAGCATCAGGGTTGCTTTTTCATCCTTTTCTCAATGCCTACCAGTTTCATTTTGAGTATGGCGGGGTAGATATAACGTCCTTCCAGGGACTTGAACTGGTTGTATGCTTCTTGCAGATATCCTTCTTCTTCCAGGCAGGAGGCGACAACAAAATCCATATCTTCTTTAAAACGGCTTTCTGAGTATTCCAGATTAAAATGCCGGTACTGCTCCCTCGCTTCGGGGCACCGGCTTAACGTATAGAGAATTTCTATAATTTTAAATTTGGTTTCTTCCGCCCAGGAGCTACCGGGATAGTTTTCCAATAAAATATTGAGCTCTACAAGGGCCTGTTCATAATTCTGTTTTTTATAGTAAATAGAAGCGATGCGGTATTGATGATCGCTGTTTTCATTTTCGTTTTTATAGTGATTGATTAAATTCTGGTATTCGATGATGGCTTGGTCATAATCCTTCAAACCAAATTCAGCGATTTCCGCAATATATTTTTGTGCAGGATAGCTGAACGATCCATTTCGATTCATTTGCCGGACTTCCTGAAAATATATAAGAGCCCGCATACTGTTATTCAAACTGAAGTGATGGATTTCACCAAGGCGGAACAGGGCTTCTTCGGCCTGCGTCCCGGAGGGATAATTTTTCAGTACCTCATTGAACATCTCGATAGCGCTGTGGTTTCGGCCTTGAACCCATTCTTCATTCGCCTTCTGAAGAAGAGAGCCCGTCTGTTCCGAGCAAGAAACAAAAAAAACCCAGCCCAGCAAAAAAATTCCCGCCGTGATTTTGGCCCAACCCGAGGCTGTTGCATCCGGATTAGATTGTATTGGATTGCCAGAGATTGTTACATCCATAGGGGGGAGAACTTTATTCAACCAGCTTTTCGATACTGACCACGTGATTGCCTTCCCCAATACCCACCAGGCGAACCCCTTGGGTATTTCGGCCTATCACGGATATTTCGTTGACTCGCATGCGTACAATATTGCCATTGGAAGTGATAACCAGAAGCTGATCTGTTTCCTCTACCTGTTGCACGCCCACCACGGTTCCTGTTTTTTCATTACAGCGGATAGTCATAACACCCAATCCGCCCCGTCCCTGTACCGGATACTCTTCCATCCGGGTTCTCTTGCCATAACCCTTTGAAGTTACCGTAAGGAATTTGTTTCCAGGTTGGACAATTTCTGCTCCCACCACCCGATCCTCCTTTTTGAGACGGATGCCGCGAACTCCCCTACCTGTGCGGCCAATGGGGCGCACTTCCTTTTCAGAAAAACGAATTGAAAATCCCTTTTCAGTAGCGAGCAATATATCGCTTTCCCCGTCACACAGTTCCGCGCCGATAACTCTGTCTCCTTTATCAATCGTCAGCCCGATAATACCTCCCTGCCGGGGTTTGCTGTAAGCCATTAAAGAAGTTTTTTTAACGATGCCGCGTTCTGTGGCAACCATGACAAATTTATCTTCTTCAAATTCCCTGACGGAAAGGATGCTGGCAATGGATTCACCAGGCTGGAGCCGCAAAAGGTTGGCAATAGATTTTCCTTTAGCGATTCGGCTCACATCAGGAATGGAAAAAACCCTCAACCAATGAATCTTTCCTATGCTGGTAAACACCAGGAGATGGCTCAGTGTTGAAGCAATGAAAAGTTTTTCGACAACATCTTCTTCTTTGAGGTTCATCCCCCTAATGCCTTTACCACCCCTTCTTTGCGCCCGGTAATTATCAACGGTTTGGCGCTTGATATAACCGCTTCGAGTATAAACCACCACCGCGTCTTCATCGGCAATGAGGTCTTCAATGTCAATATCGCCTTCATCCGTTTCCGCAATTTCTGTGCGTCGCTCATTACCATATTTATTTTTAATTTCTACCAACTCTTCTTTGATGATATTGAGTTTGACTTCTTCGTGGGCAAGAATATTTAGAAATTCTTTTATCCGTTTCCGGGTTTCTTCCAAATCTTCAATTATTTTTTGCCGTTCCAGTCCGGTGAGACGTTGCAGGCGCATTTCAAGAATGGCCTTGGCCTGGATCTCCGACAACTCGAATTCGGCCATGAGCCCATCACGCGCAGAGGCCGGGTCGGCCGCTTTGCGAATAAGCTGGACCACTGCATCCAGATTATCAAGCGCGATGGCCAATCCTTCGAGGACATGTTCTTTCTCACGCGCCTTATTTAAGTCATACTCGGTCCTTCGGGTTACCACTTCTTTGCGGAACAGAATGAAGTGGTACAAAAACTCTTTAAGATTGAGAACTTTAGGCTGCTGGTTTACCAAGGCTAAAAGGATCACTCCAAAGGTATCCTGGAGCTGGGTATTTTTATAAAGGGAATTCAAAACCACCTGACCCATGATGCCTTTTTTCAGTTCCACCACAACACGGAGCCCGTCCCGGTCTGACTCGTCCCTCAGATCGGAGATTCCTTCTAGTCTCTTGTCTCTCACCAGCTCGGCGATCTTTTCCACCAGCCTGGCTTTATTGACCTGAAACGGAAGCTCGTTGATGATGATGCGCTCCCGGTCTCCTTTTTCCATCGTTTCAATCTCAGCCCGCCCTCGAATTCGAATGATCCCTCTGCCGGTTTTATAAGCAGCCCTTATGCCGCTTCTTCCCTGTATGATTCCCCGGGTGGGAAAATCGGGACCCAGAACAAGCTCCATGAGATCTTCTATTGTGCAATCGGGATTATCAATAACATGAACCGCGGAATCGATAACCTCATTCAAATTATGTGGAGGAATATTGGTCGCCATCCCCACGGCGATTCCCGATGAACCATTGACCAGCAATTGCGGAAAACTCGCCGGCAAAACGGAAGGTTCTTGCAGGGAGTCATCATAGTTAGGGGTAAATTGAACAGTATCTTTGTCTAAATCCCGCAGGAGTTCGCTGGTAATTTCTTCCATCCGGATTTCTGTGTAACGCATGGCGGCGGCGGAATCTCCATCTATCGAACCAAAGTTCCCCTGACCATCAACAAGGGGATGTCTCAGCGAAAACTCCTGTGCCATCCGGACGATTGTGTCATATATCGCCTGGTCTCCGTGTGGATGATATTTACCCATTACATCACCGACTATACGGGCAGATTTCTTATAGGGCTTGTTCGAGACATTTCCGGTTTCATGCATCGCAAAGAGAACGCGGCGATGGACCGGCTTCAATCCGTCCCGGACATCTGGCAGGGCACGACCGATGATTACGCTCATCGCGTAATCAAGGTACGAACTTTTCATCTCATCATCTATATTAATCGGAGTAATCGTTTCCGGCATTCAAAGACCTTTCTATCTGTTCTCCAGGCAATGCCCGGAGGAAATTTGCGCGTGATATTCTTCCTCAGTTTTCCTGCCTAAATATCCATATTTCTGACCTGCAGGGCATTTTTCTCAATAAATTCGCGCCGGGGCGCTACCTCTTCCCCCATTAATACGGTGAATATATCTTCTGAAGCCACCAGATCGTCGGCCCGAACTTGTAAAAGAATTCTGACTTCTGGATCCATCGTTGTTTCCCAAAGTTGTTCCGGGTTCATTTCTCCCAGACCCTTATAACGCTGAATATAAATACCCTTTTTAGCCATGCTTAAAACGGCTTGCAATAAATCGTGCTTGGAACTGACGGTAGTGCTTTCCCCATTGTTGTGCAAAACAAAAGGTGGATAATCGTTCGCCTTGATCGGTTCGTAGATTTCCATAATATTTTGGATGATTACGGACTCCATAAATTCCGCATTGAACTTTAATTGGAAGTCTCGTCCGTTATTGGAACCAAACATCTCTATTTGGTAGTTTCCTTTTTCTGGGTCAAATACCAATTGAAAATGTACATCTTTTAGTTCTTTGTTTAAATCCACCTTATTGAAATTATGGGAGGTTTTACCAAAAACCCGGGAGGAACCCGTTTTGTCTATTTCTATCAAAAATTCTTTTAATCTGTTTTCTATTTCGTCGTTGAGCTCAATGCTGTCTGTAAATTGAATGGGAACATTCAGATATTGCGACTTATATTGGTATTTGTTCCGGTTTTCTTCATCGATCAGGGAATCAAGAACCTGAATGATGGTTGCCATAATTTGTTCCAAGCTCAAAAAAGCTTCTTTGTTTACACCCAGTTTGATCAACACATTTAAAATTGACCTTGGTATGTTATTTTTTACCACCTGATTAAAACATTCCTCGAACCGATATAGATCATTTACTAATTGGTTGAGTTCCCGTCCAAATATTTTATGCCCGCTTTTTTGGGTTGTTATCTCAAGTTTTTCTACGCCTTGTTCCATCAGGTATTGAAAAAGGAGCTTTTCATCTTTTAAGTAACTCTCTTTTTTCCCTTTTTTTGCTTTATAGAGGGGGGGTTGGGCAATATACAGATAGCCCTTCTCTATCAACTGCGGCATTTGACGGAAAAAGAAGGTGAGCAGCAGGGTCCTGATGTGGGCTCCATCAACGTCTGCATCCGTCATAATAATAACTTTGTGATAACGAAGGTTTTCTACTTTGAAATCGCTCCCAATTCCTGTTCCCAATGCAGTAATAAGGGTTCGAATTTCGTTACTGTTTATCATCTTTTCCGTGCGGGCTTTTTCTACATTGAGTATTTTTCCCCTCAGCGGCAGGATTGCTTGGTACCTTCTGTCGCGGCCTTGTTTTGCAGAGCCTCCTGCTGAGTCTCCTTCAACAATATAAAGTTCTGATGCTGCTGGGTCCTTTTCTGCGCAGTCTGCTAATTTGCCCGGCAGAGAGCTTATTTCCAGCGAGTTTTTTCTTCGTACCAGGTCTTTGGCCTTCTTTGCGGCTTCACGGGCTTGAGCTGCGCTTATAACCTTAGCCATAATTTTTTTAGCTATCTCTGGTTGTTCCTCAAAAACCTGACCTAGCTGTTCGTTGACAATTTGTTCAACAATCCCCTTTACATCTGTATTACCCAGCTTTCCTTTTGTTTGGCCTTCAAACTGTGGTTCAGGAATTTTAATGCTTAATACCAGGATCATTCCTTCTCGAGCATCTTCACCTGTTAAAGTAACGCCTGAATTTTTTAACAGGTTGTTCTGGCTTGCATAACTGTTAATCGTTCTGGTCAAAGCTGATTTAAAGCCAATTAAGTGGGTGCCCCCATCTCGAGTATTAACATTATTAACAAAAGTAAAAATCTCCTCGCCGTAACTGTCGTTATATTGCAACGCCATCTCTAAATCACACTGGTCCTTGCTTCGTTCGATGTAGATTGGGTCTGGATGGATATTTTTTTTATTTTTCCCTAAATGTTCTACAAAAGAAAAGATCCCGCCTTCAAATAAAAACTCATTATCCTTCCCATCCCTTTCATCATGGATGTGAATTTTTAACCCTTTGTTTAAAAAAGCGAGTTCCCGCAAGCGGTTAGATAGAATCTCAAACCGGAAGTTTAAGTCTTCAAAAATTTCCCCGTCTGGATTAAAAATAACCTTTGTGCCTGTGGTGCTGGTTTTCCCCGTTTCCTCTAATCTTGTAATGGGTTTCCCCCGGCTGTATTTTTGAGCATAAATTTTTCCATCCCTCTTTATTTCCAAACCCAGTGATTCTGCCAAAGCATTAACCACGGATACCCCAACACCATGCAACCCAGCCGATACTTTATAGCTATCTTTATCAAACTTCCCTCCAGCATGAAGAACTGTCATGACTACTTCTGCGGCTGATATATTCCTATCTGAGTGCATGTCTACAGGAATTCCCCGTCCATTATCAGCAACCGAAACAGTGCCATTAATATGCAAAATTACCTCTACCTCCGAACAATGGCCTGCAATCGCTTCGTCTACGCTGTTATCTACCAATTCAAAAACCAGATGATGTAAACCATCTATACCCGTTCCGCCTATATACATGGCAGGTCTTTTTCGAACGGCTTCTAATCCTTCTAAAATTTTAATATTTGAAGAATCGTATACAGTTTTTTGGGGTGTATTCATATGTGTTTAATAATAGCTTTTATAAAAAAATTTATATTTATTTATAGTTGTAGTTGTAGAGCCTGAAAGTATGTGGAAAACCTGTCTAAGTTTTCAAAAATAAAGGCAGATTTAAAAGAAGGAACTGTTATTAAAAGTGCTTTTTTTGTGTACAGGTGAGATGAAAGTTTACTCTTTAGATTATACTCTATTTTGCTGGTTTTATTCAGGTTTTTCTAACATGTTTTGAACAAATTACCCTTTTTCAATAAGTCCTAAAATCTCTTGGATAGAGGCTTTTAACTCATTATTTTCTTTGATTAAATTGGATATCTTTTTGTAGGAGAAAAGTACAGTTGTGTGATCTTTGCCACCAAACTGACGACCAATTTCGGGGAGCGATGATTTGGTGTGTTCTCGGCATAAAAACATGGCTATTTGTCGGGGCACAGAAATGTCTCGAGTGCGTCTTTTGGACTTAATATCGGAAACTTTAATATCGTGATATTTAGCCACGGATTTGATGATATTTGTAATAGTAAAATGTTTGTTTTTATCCAAAGTAAAGTCTTTTAGTACTTCCTTGGCTAACTCTAGATCGAGTTTCCGGTGAGTAAAGGAAGAGAAAGCAATTACCCGGAGCAGAAAACCTTCTAATTCACGAATATTGGATTTTATATTACCGGCAATGAAGATGGCAACATCCTGAGGAATAGTTTTTTGATGGATCTCGGCCTTCTTGTATAAAATGGCGACTTTTGTTTCTAGATCGGGGGGCTTGATATCTGCGACCAATCCGGACTCGAACCGGGACCGTAGCCGCACTTCCATATTATGAATATCTTTAGGGTACCTGTCGCAGGAAATAATGAGTTGTTTGTGAGACTCATAAAGGGTATTGAAAGTATAAAAAAATTCTTCTTGGGTCCGCTCTTTTCCTGCAATAAATTGAATATCATCGACCAATAAAACATCTAAAGGCCGGTACCTTTTCCGAAAAAACGGCATTTTATCTCTTTTAATAGATTCAATAAGATCAACAGTAAAGCTTTCGGCAGAGATATATCGAACTCGGGATTCAGGAGAGCTCTCGCAAATTTTATTACCAATAGCATGCAGAAGATGCGTTTTACCCAATCCTACTGCACCATATAAGAATAAAGGGTTGTAAGCTATGGCTGGGAGAGAGGCAACCGCCAAAGCCGCCGCATGGGCAAACTGGTTGCTTGATCCGACTACAAAATTCGAAAAATTGTATTTAGGACTGAGAGAGGATAAAGCCGGAGGAAAAGAGTCTTGGCCGGGTTCAATAACCGGGGTTTCCTGGCTTTCTTTTTCTTGTCCCATTTGGGCTGTTTTTTCAGCTTCTATGCAAAAGTCTACAAGAATTGGTTTTTCTGTTACAGACTTTAAAGTAGTTTCAATTAAGTCCCGGTAATTCTCTATGAGGCATTTTCTATAAAATTGATTTGGAACCGCGATGGTCATTAAACCACCATCAAAGGTTCTCGGATAGGTGGGTGAAAACCAAGTGGAGTAGCTTTCAGGGAGTATTTGCTCCGCAATCTTTTCTAAACATTTTTTCCAAAGGGCTTCTTTGGCTTCCATAGTTTTTAGAAACGAATAATGAGAAAACAGCCCAAATGGGACAAGAAAAAGAAAGCCAGGAAC